>OLVV01000001.1_pt1 | contig 221386 bp, 216 predicted proteins | sample 1673581 | NCBI WGS metagenome assembly OLVV01 (sample SAMEA103958116, study PRJEB25191) | human gut metagenome | biome: human-associated habitat [ENVO:00009003]; feature: intestine environment [ENVO:2100002]; material: feces | place: Germany | collected 2013/2015
TAGGTGTAAATCTCTCTCAAGTAAGAGAAATAAAATGCAACTATAAAACTTTATGATTTAATTATATCAACTAAAATTTTCGTTGTCAATTAAAAAGGGCAAAAAAATAAGGCTATCGGAGAACGAACTCTACGATAGCCTTATAAAAAACAAATAATCTATAAAGCGGCAAATAGGGTATAAATTTACACCCTATTTGCTTTTTCTCTATTTAGAATAAAATCATCTAAGCCTTTGCCGTCTTTTAAGTCCCACACATAGCGTGAATACTTAAAGCCTGCCTCTATGCAAGACTTTTCTAACTTTTCACGATGATGTAGGACATCAGGATTTGTCCTGAAATCAGCGTCAAAAGCCTCTATTATCTTTGTGTAACCTTTTCTCTTGAGTTCAGGCAGCACATATTCAAGGCAACGCTGATTACCTACACCGGCAAGTCCAATGACCGTAAGATCCTTATACTGATTAGGGATTATAGATTTAAAAGCTCCTTCGGTAATTATACAAGTATCTGTACTTTTTGAACTTTCGGCAAAGTATGCAGGAGTAGTTGCTTTTCCACCACCAACAAGACCGTCTGATGAAAGCCATATGTACCTTGTCTTACGGATAGGTTTATCAAGTCTAATTTGCAAGCCCTCTATTAATCCAAAGATATTTTTAACAGGGATTATAATGCCTGTAAGCTTTGGAATAAACGATAGGGATTGACTGCGTGAGTCTTGCATAAAGCCTGCTACGCCCTTAATATCACATTGTTCGGCGACATTTTTGGCAAAGTATTCATAGCCAAAAACAGGTACACTTCGGAACATATATTTTTCTATATTCTCTTCCGAAATTCCCCTTTTAAGCAAGTCTTTCCTATGTTTTTGGGAAAGTCCAAGCAACTTGAGCAAGCAATGATAAGCTTTATCGGCTTTTTGCATTTGAGGTAAGACTTCGTTCTTTGTAAGTTTTTTTACTTTAGGCAAAGGCTTTACTTTTTTAAATTCCTTTTCACCATCATCTATGTTAAGCTTAGCTTTGATTTCTCTGATAATATCACCGTTACTCTTCTCATAGCAATTATTAACCTTCTTATATAGGTCAAGCATACCGCCATTACCGCCTGAGCAATGGCAAGCAAATACATCTTCATCAAGCTTTAGCGACATTGACTTTTTTCTGCCACATAAGGGGCAGTCAACTAATACATAGTTTTTACCCCTTGTGTCAGGCACATTTACTCCACACAGCATTGCAATATCTGCAATACTAAATGGGAGATTGTTTGGCATAATAAACACCCCTTAAATTTTCTGATCAGCAGCCGTACACATTGCCTGCCTTGAGGTCGGCAATATGCAGAAGGACCGCAAAAGGATTATTGTTCCACGCATTACCAAGGCTCTTGTCACCGCCTTGAAAAGATGAGTCAAAAGCCCCCATATGGAAACGAATAGCCTGAGCTTCAGTAGCTTTGAGTTTCATATAACTCATAATTAGAAACACAGACTTTTCACCGTGACCGTATGAAAACTTTTCATCGACAGTATAACAAGGAATTTTTTCCCAAGCACCTGTCTGTTCATTCTTTACATTCTTTGTGGTTTCTTTATAGAAATTCACCTTACACAAATCGTGCAGAAGTCCACATATAGCGATTGTTTCCTCAGTTTTTTCGTCAAGTGTATCAAGACCTGAAACAGCCTTGTTGTACTCAATAACTTCATTTCTGAACATTTCATACACCTTCAAAGAATGTATAAGCAAGCCTTCCTTACAAGCTCCGTGAAATCGTGTGCTTGCAGGTGCAGTAAAAAAGTCACTGTTCTCAATGTATTTAAGCAGCTCCATTGAACCTGCACGATGAATTTTGTTTGTGTAAATTGAAATAAATGTTTCTTTGTTAGTCATAATAATTTTCCTTTCTTGAATAAAAATTAATAATTAATGCGGTGAGAGGCAACAAAGCACCCCTCACCAAGAAGAAAATAAAACACAGCTTATTTATTTAAACCCTCAGTTACAATAGTAGCCGAAGCTTTAAGAAGGTCACTCACGCTGTTCTTAACATAAAAGCTTACCTTCCTGCTGTCAAGGTTATACATTTCAATCATCGTTTTTCCTTTGAATTTTCCGGAAGGAATAGTAACATTGCAGGCTTCTGCATATGTCATTTCCTGCATAAGCTGCTGAAAGCTCATTGTTTTGAAGTTCTTTGGTTTTTGAGCTTCTTCGGGTGTTTCAACTGCAATATTTTCTTGAACCTGATGATTTACCTCTGGTTCAGAAACTTCGCTTACAGGCTGCGGTTCTACAATACTCTGAACCTCTGCCTCTGTACTAACAGCAGTTTCAACACCTTTACAGTTCTCATTTTCTCCATTTTCAGCGTTCCATATCTTATAATATATAGAGTCGCTATTCTCACATAACGAAGAAGTTATGTCGGCTAAACTGTTTGATACAGCATTATCAATAGCTTCATCAACTTCAAATGAGCCGTTTTCAACAGAGCTTACAGAGCTTACTGTATCAGAAACAACAGCAGTAGAAACTTTATTATCGCACAAAGGCTCTTCATAGCCGAGTTCTTCAGGCACAAAATATCCAGCTGCTATTAATGCTCTGTCCGTTGCGGCATTGATAGCAGCTTCACAATTATATGAGAACACTTCTGTCGCTCCTCTTATTGCATAATCATTTGCTATACAGCCATCATCACGATCCTTATAAATCTCAACGCTGGCAATAGCAACGCCTGCTGTTTCTGTGATTAATTTCACAGCTTCTGCTGTAAGGTTGCCGATTGACTTTACAACATCAAGCGGAATACCTGACGACTTTAATTCCTTATATATCACAGCGTTTGGATTCTCTGCCAAGAACCAAGCTACACGGATAGTTCTGTCAAGGCGTTTTCCTACGATTGTTCCTGTGTAATCATCAATCCTATCTTTAAGATAGTTATTTGATTCGATTTCCTTAACTACATTTCCAACTTTAATATTGATTTTCATAATAATTTACTCCTTAAATTTTAATATTATTTTTATTTGTTTCATCGCTACAAATTGATTCACCGGCAGCAATAGCCTCATCTCTCGAATCCCATACGATTTCATCAGATTGTTTTTACGGTATCAAACTTTTTCACTTTGTCAATTCCGTAAATCACATTAAGTCCACTACCGTTATCCCAATCAACGAGCAGACTGCCTGTATCGTCAACTCCTCTGACAGTACCCTTCGTACCTTTTGGCGGTGCTTGCACATCGTCCATTTGCAAAAGTACAACTCTTGTGCCGACAGGATATTCTTTTCTGAGTCTTTCGACAATATCTTTTTTTGGAAAATACATATGTTATCCCCTTTTCCTTTAATTATTTAGAACATAAAATTGCCGCTTACAGCTTAATGCCATAAGCAGCAATTTTTAGAACTATTTTTTACTTTAAGTAATCGGCATTACTCATTTTGTCGGTAGTGTTATCTTCATCAGCATTATCATCTGGTGAATAAAACATCTTTTCCCACTTTTTTCTGCCAAGTCTTTCCTCATCATATGATGAGTGCATTCTCAGTTTGAGTGCCTCAAGCTCTGCGATAATACCAATTAGACTGTTAGCTACATCATCAATCATATTATCTGTAACCTCAGCCATATATTTGCGGTATAAGCTTTCTACACACTTTTTTGTTTTTTCAATTTCGTTATTCATAATTGTTTCTTTATAATTCATAAATATATCTCCCTTTTATTTTTTGTTAGCAATTAGATACCTTAATCCTTCAAGTTCTTTAGCAATGATTATTAAAGTGTTAGCATTAAAGTCAATAGTAGCTAACGATATGTTATCCATATACAGTTCATAAAGCTTCTTAACTTTTGCCTGACACTTAACGATTTCAATGTCTAATTCAGAGTCATTAATCACAACTGTTTGCCTCGCTTTCCAAATTCTTGATAATTCTATGTGCCAACATTGTATTTCTCTGTGCAACAGAATTATTCTTTATCGCAATAGCCATAGCTTTTTTCTGACCGACTATTGCAATTTCCTTTTTGGCTCGTGTTATGCCTGTATATAACAAATTCTTTGCAAGCATTATATACTGCGATGTCATAATAGGCATAATCACACACTCAAATTCAGAACCCTGAGATTTGTGTATGGTTATTGCGTAAGCAAGCACTATACTCTCAAAGCTTTCCATTCTTACAGTCCTGCCGTCAAAGTCAGCGATAAGAATGTCATCTTTGATGTCGGTAATATAACCAATTTCGCCATTGAATAAACCCATACCTTTAGTAGTCGATGATTCCCAAACGATAGAATAATCATTCTTTACCTGCATAATCTTATCACCAACTCTATACTCATTTTTGCCCTTACGAATGATTTTTGTGCCTTTACGATAGGGATTATAAGCATTTTGTAGGGCTTTGTTCAATTCGTTAGTTCCTGCCGCACCTTTTTTCATAGGTGCAAGGACCGCAACTTTTTCAATGCCATAGCTTGCTACTTTATTGAGGAATAATTTAACAATGCGACTTTGAGCTTCTTCTTGACTATCTGTATGATAAAGCTTAAACTTATCACTTGTATAATCAAGATTAATGTTACCTTGTCTGACAGCTAAACTATTTGTTATAATTGGATTGTCATTACCTTTCTGACGCTGAATTTGCTTTAGTTCTACCTTAGCAACAGGAGAGTTAAGTAATTCAAAAAGAACATTTCCTGCTCCGACAGAGGGCAGCTGCTCCGAGTCGCCAATTAAAATGAGCTTGCTTTTCTTTGGAACAGATTTTATAAGTTCCGAAAAAATATACATATCACACATTGATGTTTCGTCAACAACAACGATGTCATCATCAATAACAGCTCCTTCGTTATCCTTGCTGTCCCCTCTTAATTGAAGTTTGGAATGGATTGTAGTTGCTGTCCTTCCGACTGCTTCAGTCATTCGTGAGGCAGCTCTGCCTGTTGGTGCTAATAAGCACACAGATTTACACTCTGTAAGCCTTTCGCAGGCTTCGAGTATAAATTTAAGGACTGTTGTTTTGCCTGTTCCTGCACCGCCTGTAAGCAAAAGAAAGCTATTGCTTACTGCTTTGATGACCGCTTCTTTCTGATTTTCTGCAAGAGTGATATTATTTTCATCTTCAATAGCAGAAACAACATCAAGAATTTTCTCATCAGATAGTTTTTTGCCATTGTTTTTCTTAATTCTATCTGCAATTTCGTTCGCAACAAAAGTTTCTCGCTCAAAGTTTTTTGCAAGATAAGCGTTTCCGTTATCGCCTCTTAAATCTCCCTCATCAGCAAGATTACAAATAGTTTTGATAATTAAACTATTTGTGACAACTTCCTGTCCGGCAAATTTTTCGTTCAGCAGCTCATAGGTTTTGTTTAATAACTCAGTTTGAGGTAAAAACAAATGACCTTGCGATTGAGCTTCCTCAAGTACAAATTTTATACCTGCTCTTACTCTGTTACTATCAAAAGGCGTGCAGCCAAGTTTCAGAGCAATTTCATCAACAGTTTTAAAACCAAAGCCATTAATCTTGGTGAGTTGGTAGGTATCGTATCTCACAATATCCAATGACTTCTCAGCAAAGACTTTTTGAATTTTAAAGCACTTGTTTGCAGAAATACCATACGGCATAAGCATTTGTACTATTCTTTTCATATCAAACGATTCTTGATAAGATTTTAATATCGTATCAATTTTGTTTCGGGAAACACCTTGAACAGTAACTAATAATTCAGGCGTTTTCTCGAATACATCAAAGGTATTTGAGCCAAAAGTATCTACAATCCTTTTCGCAGTCACTTTTCCAATTCCTTTAATCATTCCTGATGACAGATAAGCAATAATTCCTTCGTTCGTTACAGGTAACACCTCTGAAAAGTTTTCAACTTCTATCTGAGGCTTACCTTTGTACACAACATACTTACCTGTAATTTCAATTTTCATATCCTCACGACAGGGAAAATATCCCTTAACTGTAATGTGAGAATCGTTAAATTTTTGAGGAACTTCGTCTTTTGAATACTCAGAAAGTTCAAGGTCAACTATATAATAGCCGTTATCCTCGTTTTCAAACAGTATTTTTTTGATTATTCCAACCATATAATTTCCCCTTTTATTAAATTCCGCTGATTTTAAAAGAAGGACTTGATGTTGATTTCTTTACGGCAGCTTCAAAAGCTTCGGGGTATCCCTCTTCAAGCAGCTTGTAATTTGCACTTCTTGAATTTCTCGAAGCATTACTAAGGGTATGCTCCTTACCGTCCGAAAGAATTAAAACACCCTTTGAATGTCCGTCAAGTGCTTCAATAAAATCTGTATAAAGCTCTTTTTTGGCAGCTTCGATTTCATCAAGTTTGCCCTTAAACATCTTTTTTTGTTTCTCCAGAGTCGCCAATTCATTAAGCTTATCTTCCATAGCAGGAGTCGCCTTAATTCTGATTTCACCTGTTTTAGGCGGCAAATATGAATTAAGCAGTTCTGCACAAGCGTCACCGCTTTCGATAAGTGGCGGCATATGATTTTTTTCAATATACTCATACCAAAAGCTAATGTCTTTCGAGAGGATTTCTTTCTCGATTTCTTTATCACGCTCTATTTTTTTATAGACGAACTTTTTTGACAGTTCATCTGCAAAAGGTTTAAGCATATTGCGTGGAATGTAAAATTCTCCAAGCATCAAGTGCAAAAACATTTTAATGTAAGGTTCAATCTCCGAATCGGTTTTTGCAACGGCAAGCATACTGTCACATATATCATTTGCAACTTTTACAGGCATTTTTTCAAAAGCCTTTGAAAGCTGATATAAGCTTGCTGCCATATATCTTGCCTGCACAGGAACAAAAAGACAAGCAATGTATCCTGTATCCATATTTAAGGTTGATAAATATGTCTGCACCTGTAAATAATAATGGAACGGCACACCTTCTTCTTCCCACGAAGCGTTAAACTCGTGAGTTGTTTTACATTCGAGGATACCCATAGGCTCTTTATGACCGCTATATCGCAAAAAGCGGTCAATATTACAACGAATATGAGGAAATAGGGGGTGTTCAAACATAGCCTTTATTTCATACGGAATTAATGCCGTCTTTGTATAAAAAACATCAGCAACCGTTTGCTCAAGAAGATGTCCTGAATCCAATACAGCTATATTTTTAGCTTTCGGATTGACAGGCATTATTCCTTTCTTGTCAAAGAACAAGCCTCTTTGGGTTCTGCCATAAGTTTCAATCCCAAAAATAGTCGCTTGGTCCGAACCGCCAATGCTATCTCGGCGAGCATTTTCCCACTCCTCAGTAGTCATTTTCGAGGTGTTTTTATACACTTTTGGAATGTAACTATCTGAGAGATGAGAACATACAATATCTATCATTTCGTTTAGTGTTATTTCTTTTTTGTTGTATCTCTCAACAATCTCATCAAAATCAAACATTTTTTAAGTTCCTTTCTTCTGTAAAATAAGCAAAAACAAGGATACCGTCTAAGCAGTATCCTTGTTACTTAAATTTTTTAATTATCCTTTGCGTTCCAAGATACCGTTCCCGAAACATCAAAGCTATGCCACTTCTTTGCAGAAAGGGCGATAAGCCTTGCGAGCTGTTCCTCTGTTCTGAGAGCGTCATAAGGATTGCTCTTATTAATATTATTTAAAACCTTTGTCATATGAAGATAAATTTCCAAGGCATTATTATACTTTGGAACAAAGGCTTCAACAATATCAGAAGCTTCCTTCTGAGGGAACTTCAAATATACAAATGCCTTAATCATAGCGTTTTTTGCATTTGTAATCGAAATATCCTCAAGAATTTCTAAACTTCTGACCTGAGCAGTAAAGCCGGCGAAAAGCTCAGAAATCTTTTCCAATGCCTTTTCGACAGTCGCTTTACCTGTGTGGCGAAGCGAAAGCTTGTTGCCAAGCGGAATTATATAGTTATCGCTGACAATCTTCGGCTCGCAAATACAGCTTGCCTCTGCAATATCGGAAGCGATAATATTGACAAAGCAGCTTGTAGCCTTTCCCAAGCCGTATTTATTAAGAATTGAAGAATACGCCCCAATGAGCGAAGAATCTTCGATACTCAAAAGAACATCAGTCATTTCTTCCGAGTATGTACCCGATATAAAATTTACATTTGAAAAGCTGTTAAACAAAAAATCAAATGTTCCTTTATAAAATTCAGCTTGACTTATCGGTGCATAATTACCGCTATGAACAGCATTACAGTTTCCGAAAAGAATACAGCTTTTAAGTTTGTTTCTTGAGCTTCCTTTTGTGCTAAAGTAATCCTCAAGATGTGTGCAGAATGTTATTTTATTCTGTTCATACAATCTTTCAATACCATCGCCGGTAACTTCCGCTCTGCGGATAAGCGAAGGTATCGCAAGGTCTGTTACCGGATAAACTTCAACTTCATTCTCATCACCATTAAACGGCATAAAAGAATTATCAATTTTCATTATTAGATTGTTGTCATCATCAACCTCAAACTTCGTGTTATCAAGAGTGTGGTAACACCATTCCTGATTTTCCTCTACAAATTCAAGGTAATCTTGAAAAGCGTCATAGGTGCTAAAGCTTTCAGCGTTTTTCCTTTCAAAATTCATAATAGTATCTCCTTCTCAATTTAATCAAGTGCGTAATCATCGTCAACGATGTAACTTAATTTTTCAACTACTTCGTCTATGTTTTCGCTGTAACCGTACAGGTTAGCAAAATCATAGAGCAGTCCTATCAACTCCGAAAACGCCTCTCTGCCTTCTTTCGTAAGGTAGTCACAATTTTTGTCGAATGGCTTTTCAGTCCAATTTTTCAAAATTGCTTCAGCGTCACTATACAGAGTTATATTTTCTCTGCACTTTAGTTTTGATTTCATTTCGTTACAATCAACATTTATCTTTGCGAGATTGTAACAGCTCACTACTATTGAGAGCAATTCTATTTGTATTTTTACTCCGAATGTAGTGAGATCACCTTTGCAATTAAAGATTTTTGTATATCCAAAGTATCTTTTTGCAAGGTAGCAAAAGGGATTAATGTAGTATTCGGATATTTCTTCCTCTTTAATACCATACACCCTTTCTATGCCTCTCTTAACTACCCAAAGCGGCGTACCGGCTTTGTAATAGAAAAAAGGACGAGTTATACAGTCATCGTCTGTATATGGGAGCAGTTCAAAAGCTTGCATAAGTGCATAACCTTTTTCCTTTTCCATATTGTTTTTTTCTGCCGCCGCAAGCCTCACAGCTTCTTCGGCAGGGATTTTTCCCGAAAGAAATTTTGCCCCTGCACATTGCCTTTTTCGGGCAATCAGATTAATGCAACAACATTTACCTTTTCGGTGTGAGTTTACAATTTCTTCTATTGTCATCATATAAATCCTTTCATATTTTTTGTGCAAAAGCAAAAGAGCCAATTTGTTATTTACTTGACTCTTTTACTTAAAAAATTATTTAGTTTTTATAGTGTTAATCTTTGTAGTTGTCGTAGTTGTCAATGACTCTTTTGACTTTATCAATATCGGTATTGAAAATACGAGCAATCAGGTCAATTCCTAAGCCTTCATCGTATGAAGCGATAACGCCTTGTTCAGTGACATTTTCAATGCCCTTTTCAATGCCATCTTTAAAGCCTTCTTCAACGCCATCTTCAAAACCATCTTTAAAGCCATCTTCAAAGCCGCAATTATAAATATCTCTGGCTTTATCTTTTCTGCCCATTACAGACGAAATAAGATTTGCTAAAGCCCTTTTGCTCTTTAAAAAAATCCCCTTGAACACTATATCTGTTTGTGAATTAACAAGGGTTTGTTTGCCTGTCTTTTCAATTTCATTATACATTGTATAATTTTCGTTATTATACTTTTCTGCCATTATAATTCCTTTCTGTCAATATTTTTTGACCTTACTCTCTACAATCAGATAGAAAATTCTATCTATCTAAAGGTTGCCGTCTTTATTCTTATATATAAAAATAAAAAAAGCGACCGGCAAAGAATTTTAAAAAGCTATAACTATTCTGAAAAAACGGCAACAAAAAAGGATAAGCATATAAAATACTTATCCTTAAATAGTTACTGTTTAAATCTGTCTGCTAAAAGCAAACAGAAAAACAGACATTATTATATTTTAAAAAAATCTTAGCCAATCGCTATTTATCTAAACAAACACATCAGTTAAGATGTGCTTTTCACCGCAAAGAAAAATACTTCTTTGCAAAACAGGCAAGCAATGTATAAACATCGCAGCTACTAAGCGTCCTCATATATAGGGACAAATAATGCAAGCAATATAAAATATATTGCAGCTAAATACAGCTCTCTCACTTATTTTTATATACTATAAGCAAAAGAAAACCACAAAGTTGCTACTATGGGGAGTTTATTCCCATAGGTGTAAATCTCTCTCAAGTAAGAGAAATAAAATGCAACTATAAAACTTTATGTTTTAATTATATCAACTAAAATTTTCATTGTCAATTAAAAAAAGCAAAAAAATAAAGCTATCGGAGAACAATCTCTCCGATAGCCTGTATTATCTTCCACACCTGTTTTTATAATTCTTATCAAAATAAACGAGTACCCATTCCTTTGAATCATAATACGGGACAGGTTTATTTTCATAATTTGATGACATTGGATACTTGACATCACCCCAAAGAGTTTTATATTTTGTTATATTATTAATTTGGTAGAAATTCACCTTGGCTGTGATACCATTTTGAATGTTATAAAATACGGCACAGTACCAATTATTACATTTCTCTTTCCAAATTGATAAAATATCATTGGCGACTGGGGGATACTTCTCATATTGTTTAAATTCCGCAAGTCCGTTTCTAACAATATTGACCTGAGTAATTCTTCCTTCACTATCTCTGAAAATATTATCAATTTGACAACCCTTGTATTCTGATGGTTTAAACCTAAAAGTACAAACCTTATTAACATTTCCGTTGCGAGTGGATAAAGAATTACACATACCGCACTCTTTTTGAGTTACCCTGTTATTCGGCTTTTTCGGGCAACAATAGTAAAAGCCGAATTTATTATTGTTCTCAACAAAATAAATAAGTCTGTCGTACAAATCGTAAAAATTCTCAGGTAATGGTAACTCTGTATTTTTTCCTTCGTCTAAAACTTCCGAGAACCTATCAAAATACACCTTCTTGTTATACGCTCTGTCAAGTATTCTTTGAGGCTTTTGAACTTCGTTTAAAGCAGAACAAAGCTCAAAAAAGTCATTTACAGTGTATTTTGCATTACTTCCAAAAAAATTCAGTCCACTATCGTTTAACCAATCAACGCTAATTACAGTTTGATTATCTAACTGAAGGAATAAATACATTTCATCAGTTATATTTTTATACTTTTTAAGAGTAGGACTTACTTCCTTCCAAGTATATAATTCTTTGTCCCCTTTAATTTTAGAAAGATTTCCGTCTTTATACTCTTTTCTGACATCAAAAAGCCAAAGTGCCTTTAATCCCAAATCCTTAAAAAACCGATTTCTTTCCATAAATTCTTTTTGTGTGAGATTGCCCTGTTGGAACTCAATAACACAATCATCAATAAGCACATCAGCTATATGTTTTGTACCATCTAAATTGATAACTCTTTCCTGATATTCTTTGCTAAATCGACTGATACTATCAAATCGCCAATCTGAAGAATCATATTTCCAATAATCAAGACATATAAAATTCCTTGCGTGTGCATAGTGATGAGCCTTAACCGGACCCATTTTTAATATCATAGGTGAATTACAAATAGGGCAGAAATATTCATTTTTTCTGTCAGCACTGAAAATATGAACTCTTACTCCGTTTATATCGTTTGCCACATACATATCAAGCACACTCCTTTGATAAAACTATTTTATTTTCATTATATCAAATGTTTGTTTTCTATGCAATATTTTATGGATTGCACTTTTTACAAGGTTCATAACCCCTATTTATAATTTCATCACGACTTCCTGTAAATTCTTCCCTGTTGGAATCTTTGATTTTATCTGCCGAGGAACAGTAGGGATAATGGAATTTCTTAGTATTAGTATTAAGTATATAGGTACGACTGTCTAAATTTTCACTATCCGGTGATTGTTCCGATTGCTCAATGTAGCTTTTGTCATTCTTTGACTCCTCTGTAACTGTAACAGGAGCATTGTATTCGCTTTCACCTGTCTTGTAATCAATACTCACATCAGGCTGAACATTATAGCAATAAACGCAGAAAGTGACGCCATCGCCTTTATCCTCAACAGATTTAGCTTCTATAAGTACACCTCTTGCCACAAGCTCATCATCTTCAAAAATAGGAGTAACACGATAAAGTGCGTGATTGTTACTTTCTTTTATGTAGTCTGCAACCATATTTTCAAAAGGCAGCATACCATCAACATTCAGGTATCTTGTACCGGTAATAAGATTTTTTTCATTTGCGTTTTCGCCTGTAAGCTGATAACCAATAAGATGGCAGCGATTATATAAATACTTTCCGTCAACACAATCATATTTTACGGTATGCCAGCCTGTTGGCTTAATCTGACCGATCGAGCCTCTTTCTTCAGTAGGCATAATATCTTTACCTATGCAGGCATATGCTGTACCACACCTTCCTAATTCGTCTAAATCGGCATAATACTCAAACGATGATGTTGTGTATTCGTCCTCACTGAAATATGGCTCGTTGCCGTTGATTGTTTCATACGGACTACCTGAGTAATCGGGGATTGAAGATAGATTAATGGTCGGTGAATAAGTAGGGATCGTTTTCTCAATTTTCGACACAACATCTGACTCTGCCTGCTTGGGTGTATTTTTACTTGCAGAGGAGTTATAGGACATTGGTTGCGAAGAACAGCCTGCAAACAATATTACACCTATTATACTTGTTATCAGTAAATACTTTCTGTTCTTTTTCATTTTTTACCCCTCACTTTTTTCTTGTATAGTGTTCTTCTGTAATTTCATCGTGTGAATTACCTTTTATAATTTTAGCCGAAGTAAGCTCAAAACTATCTGATAAATCAAAATCGAATTTTACATCAGACGGATAATCTCTATTCCATCTGAAAACAATTAACTCTGAACAATCATCAAGATTTTTAGGCATAATATTTTCAATCCAAACATAGTCGTTTTCACCTGCTTTTTTGAAAATACTATTTGAGATAACTATGAGTGTACTTTTAATATCTTTATCTACAAATAGTTCCTGCGTATAGTAGCTTATCCAAAGTTTCTTGCCCCAAGTAAGCTCTATGACTCTTTGAGTTACCTTTCTGTCTGAAGATACCCTTCTTTTGTTAAAAATCACGCCGTTGTTGTTTTCAAGGCATACGATTAATTTCATTATTCTTACCTCTTTCTATTAATTTTTCAATTTCAATGCAAAAAGAGAAACAGCACATTTACCGTTTCTCTTCTCAATTAACTATCTGAGATTTCTCCTTTCATCTGTAAGTCCTAATAGCCAATCGGCACTCACATTGAAGAAATCACAATATTTTTTAATGAACTTTGCGTAGGGGACAGAAAGCGACTGCCTGTGATTATTAATTTGCTTTCTGTTTATATGTGTTTTTTCAGATATTGTAGATATTGCAATACCGCTTTCTTTTATAAGTTTATCAAGTCTGTCGCCGATTACAGTACTTTCCATTTCGTTATCGTACATTTTTCACTCCTCTTTCTGCGTATTTACGACAAAAATTATCCTCTGACCGCAATTACTGCAATAATTAGTATTTGGATTATTTACAATCCATTTTCCACAAGCAGGGCAGGGGTAGCAGGAGTAGGTTTGCACCCTGTCTATGCCGTCAAAGGCTTTCACCTTAATATCGTAGTCGGTGTTTACCTCAGACGGTGTATTATCTCTTATTCTGCCCTTTTCCATATCGGTAACAAGGGCTTTAAGGTCCTTACACTGTTCATCGGTTACTTTCTTTTCTTCAATAATAATGTTCAGAAGAAAAATTGCTTTTTTCAGCATTATTTATTCAGCCTCGCTTTCACTTTCTTGCAGCTCTTTCATAGTCTTTTCAGCTTCTACTTCAGATAAAAAATATCCATAACTGATATTAAATTCACTGCAAGCTTGCTCCGTCTATCTAATAGCTTTTCAACATATTTAGAAATCATTGATTTACTGCTCCTTATTCACTCTCAGGCATATCAATATTAACTATAATAGCCTTTTTGAACACCTTATCCGATATTCTACGCAAGTAATTATTAAGCTCCTTTGCGTTTTTCTCATTGGCGGCAATTTCTTCGGCACTGTATTTTCCCTTTGGATAGTTTATTACTCTTGGATTGTAATTGAATTTTTCGCAAAGCCCATCGCAATTATAATCGTAATAGGCTTCTTCAAAATCCTCTTTATCAAAGTAAATACGCTCACGGTAAACAGCGTATTCTCCCACACTGCATTTACCGAAACTGCCTTTATACCTGCCACAGCAGTCATCATCTACAATATCGGAATCTACCATTGGTACAACAGGCAGTTCGGGGTTTTCTGTAATAAGTCTTACAAGCTCTTTTGCTGAATTACTCATTTTTTTGCTCCTTTCTATTATGTTTGTCAATAATGTTTTTTACCTGCACAGTTAATTCGGCTAACTGCGAAATTTCATCGTCCGAATAATTTATCAAGTCCTCTTTGCTAAAGCGATAACAAAAGTCTTTTACGAAAAGATATGCTTTAGCTACATTGTGTTCTGCTTTTAACCTTTCGTCTGGGATAACAAATGGATTGCGATTAGTATATTCACCTTTATTAGTAATAAATTTTGTCCTTTTGGGTGTGATTCGTACTATCGTTTCCTCACTTATAAATCTATATCTGAAACAGACAAATGTTGGATTTACATTTTTCAGAACATAAACGGTATCACCGACCTTTAAATCCTTTAAATCAGGTCTTTTTATCATTGTTTTTCACCCCTTACTTATAAAATTATCCGGATAATCTTTTTCGCTATCGTATTCTTCAATAGTAAAATTACAGGTGGTATTATGCTTTTCTGCAAAGCTTAAGGCTTCTGAATAGTTTTCAAACTCACCGTTTTTCATTTCGCCGTCATCATAGCTGATTACATAAAACATCAGATTTCACCCGACTTCTTTTATTCCTCACCGTCAAACATACCAAGCATATTACCTAATGCAATGACTGAATTTACAATCATTTCTATATCAGCCCCACTGATATTACACGGTAAAAACTTAGCTTTGTATGTATCGTCTTTTCCTTCTTCAAAGCTGATTGCAAGTCCTCTGGTGATATTTTCGACATCACCGTTATCAAAGCAAACCTGAATACTTGTTACATTCCTTTTGCTATCCATTATCTCACCGTCCTTTCTGTTATCTTTTACAACTTAATTATATCTTAAAAAATAAAAAGAATTGAAAAAGTCAGGTTTTGGCAAACGCTGACTTTTTTCAGTCTTTCTTATCAGTTCCAAAAAGGTTTAGCTGATTTTCGGCATTAGTATCTATATTGGCGGTACACATAATATTTAAAGACTTATGTGGTTTTTCTTTATAGCATTTTTGAATCCAATATTTCTCTCTTTCAAGAATATTATCTGATTTACTGACTATTTCAATAGTTTCAAAAATATAGTCTTTAATATCAGATATAGGAAAACGCTCACTCTTTAAGTGCTGCCCCCAACGAAAAATCGGTGCATTTACAGTCTGACCTACATAAAATTCTCCTGTTGTCCTCTTGGTTATCTTGTATATGTAGCCTGCTATATCCTTGTTGATGAACATATCCTTATCCACATAGAACTCGTTGCCATCTTCCAGACTAAGATTACGCCTTTCTTTTTGCAAATATTCACTTTTGCAATGGTGCGAACAAAACCTTTTATTTAAGTATTCTGAAATATTAAACAATTCTTGCTTAACTTCGTACTCAGAAAAGGCAATAGGCTTGCCAAAGTATGTTTCTACCTTTGCATTACAGCAATCACAGGTAAAAGTTACCTTATTAAAGTATTTTTCTGTATTGTAGCAATGCTCGCCGATTATTACACAGTACAAGTCGCCTGCTTTTAGTTTTCTTGAATATCTGAAAGAAATATTATCTCCATAATTCATTTTTATTATTTCCTTGAAATGCTCTCGGCTCTCGCATACGAGGCAGTCCATAACCAATTCCGTATTCTGAGCTTTGCTTATTGAGGAATACAGCCCAAATTCAAAATCTTTTTTTAGATTAGCCGCAGCTGTTTCTTCATCGGCAACCTCATAAATTCTATATATGATTTCAAGCATTTTCCCACTTCCTTCAATCAATCAAAAATGTAGCAGTACATTTCTTTCTCCTCAAGAGTAATAAGGTTTCTATATTTGTTCTTTTGAACAGTTACCTTGGTAGCCTTTGAATTATTCATTTTTATGGAATAAATATCCTCTGAATCTGCATAAATCTCATAATTAGCATTACCGATTGAATAAGTGTATTTTTCGTTTGTAGTATCTTTTTCTTTCACTTGGTTAAGTGAAAATTTTGAAATATCATTAACCGTTTCTTCAACTGTTGATGACACAGAATAATATTTTTTATCTGTACATACACATTGTATAATAATGCCCCAAATAATCATTGCAAGTGATACTGCTCCCAAAATCATAACTATAATATTATTTTTCCTTCTTGTACTACTGATTTTTAATATTTGTAATAGAAAAGCAGCTATTATACCAACCATTCCAATTAAAAACAATATCAGTACCATTGTTCATCAACCTTTCAAATTAATGTGATTTTGCTTTGCCGTCTATATTAATTATACAATATCTTAAAATTTCGTGAGAAAACTCAGAAATTAAATATATTCGTACCATTTACTTGCCTTGAATTGCTAAAGGCGAGTAAACACCGAATTTTTGAATATATTTGTAACAAATAATTTCTTCTTTTGTAAGAGGTCTTATTAGTTCGCATTCAAGCGAATTGATATATAATGCTTCCCAAAATAACTTACCTGTTTCTGTGTCTTTAACGGCAATGCCACCACTTTCGCAGACTGAACCCACCCTGTAATCGGGGTTTATACCCACATTACCGTCAGTTAATTTCCGCTCGTTTAATGTTATAACGGTATGTGAGTCATTAAAATTAAATGTATAACTATATGCAATACACTCTTTTTCACCACAAAATGTGAGATATGAACTCATCTTGCAGATTAAGCCATAACGCCTCAAATAATAATTTCGCTGTTTTTCTAATGAAATCAATGTCAATGATATTTTTCCTCCTATCTTAATTCTTAATTTTCTTAAACAAACGCCGCTTCATTTGATGAGTCTATGTTAGGTAAAAACACACTATCGTATATACCTGTTTCGTTACTCTCATCATATATCCAATCATCAAGAATACTGTAATTTGCAAGCCTGCCAATTTCTAAGCCGTACTTAATCTTGAAGTTTTCGTTCACTACATTGCTACTATCTAAGAAAAGGGTAAACGCTTCTGATAAGCTGAGTTTTGGCTCTACATCTGTACTTGCAATATACTCTATATCAAGCTCCGGTAAGTCCAATACATCAGACAGATAATCTTTGCTAAACCGAGTCGGCTGATGGAAAATATATTTATCTACTCTAAACAGGATATAATTATATGTCTGGTCCAAGTATTGATAACCTATGGGGATAGGAGTGCTGTTTGAAATAATAATACTCTTGAGGGTATAAATTTGTACCTGTAATGTACTTAGCACCTTCATAACTTTATGTAGCACTATAATAAGATTACTAAGCTTATCTATCTTTATGCCTAATGTATCAGCAAAAGATTTAACTTCAGAGTAATTCGAGTATTCCTTATTACGCATTTGTTCAAATGCGGCTTCCAATGTTATGTTTTCTGAATTACTTTTTTGAGTGATTCTATATATGTAGTACATAACCTTTTCATATTTATTCTTAGCAGCGTAAATGCTAAGTTTCTTACAATTTATCTCTATATAAAAGTCAGTTATCTGAAATCTTGAAATTTTGACAAGTTCTGAAATCTCGCTTACTTCAGGGATTAGAGATAAATTTTCAATGCCGACAGCTAATAATTCTTTTACTACTCTCGAAAAAAGCTCAATATCGTCAGATAGGGCAGGAAAGTCTGTTTCAAAATCTTTATCCTTACTCTTTTGAAAATCAAACAAGTAAGTTTTTAGTGTTATTCTGCAATCTCTCAATCTTTTTGCAAATAGATTGAGAATATGCAGTTTTTCTATTTGAGATGACATTATTTTTTTACTCCTTGTTTTTAAAATTATTATATATCAATATGAAAAATCCTGCTGAAAAGTCGGAAAAAGATTTAGAGGCTGCTTTGGGCAGCCTCATAAACTTGGTTAAATCAAAATCAAGTTCCCATACTTACTTTTTGAAAGTTTTTGAAATTACACTTTATATTAAATACTCATCATTTAAAAAATGTATATTGTTTTCCAATTCATTGGTAAAGCAAAGGGCATATTTCGCTTTTAAAGCTTCAAAGATACTTAAACAAACACTTCCAAAATGGAAAGCGGTTTTTATAATCTCTCCGGACTTCTCTGACTTTGCCTCATAATCTATTCTCGAAACAGCTTCTTTAATTGCAGCCATTATCTCTTTATATTGGGCTACACTAATACAAGTCGGAGTAAATTCTTCAAACTCTCTGTAATTATCAAAAGCAAAACAATTATTAGGCTTTAATTTATCAAAAATAACAGCCAATTTCTCAGATAAATCTTTTCCAATCATCGCTTTCAAAGCAAGAGCAACATCATAGGTATGCTTTGCAGTTTCTCTGTCATATGTCAACGCTTCATACCTTGCAGGCAAAACGACCTTACCTAAAAGAGAATGTATCTCAATTTGATATTCTCCCTGATTATAAAATACATAACTGCTCCCAAAGAGGAAATTTAATATGTTCGTATCAAATCGTTTATTTTTATCTTCATACCAACAAATCATCTTTATTTCTTCATCGGTAAATCCATCATCTGCATATATTGCTTCGTTGCTGTATTCATCATAAGTAGTATTTTTCATATTCTTTTTCCTTTCTTATCTTTATTTTTTGAGTGGATTAACAGAATATTTTTCACGCACAATGCTCATACTTGCCGTAAAGTTTTCGTTCAAGTTTTGCTTCCTTAAAAGCTCTTAAAAAGCTTCTGTACGAGCAAGCAGAAGGGAAACTATCTGTGATTTTCTGCCATAGATTTTTATTACTTACATCATCAGAAACATCTACTCCTGTTTCAATTACAATACAGTCGTTTGTATTGTATGCAATGAATTGGTATTTTCCTTTGTAATATACACGCTCCCATTCCATCTTTTTCATAGTTTTCACTCCTTTTTCTATGCTGAATAATAACTAGGGTTATATGTCTGCGGCATTGTTGGTATAGCCTGCGGTGTATAAGGGTTCGGTTCATATGATTGAGGCTGAGTTGTATTTGGTTCTTGCTCGTATCCTTTATATTCACTCTTAAAAGCGTTATGAGCGTACTGTGATGACAAGTAAGCCATAATATTTGCGTCAATAAGCTTGCCCATAATGAGCAGATCCTTGTATCCCATTGGTACTCTGATAGTAAGTTCAGCCTTTCCTTTTTCCGGAACAATCAATCCTTTGTCACTGGAATGACCGGCTCTTGACTCTGCTGTAAATATAATTTCCGACTTCGAGCCTGCTCCAATCTTAAAATAGCGACTTAAAGCCTTACCGTCATTTCGGAGTTTGCGTTTTTTGCAGGCAACTTCATTTACACCGCCAAATGGGGAAGTGTAACTCTCGGCTGGATACTGATTACCTTTTGCTTTCTCCGCAGCACACTTTTTTAGTAAAGTTCCTTTTGCTTCTTCTGCGAGCAAGAGAGCCTCACCGAAGGTGAGAAAGCAGTCGATACTGCGGATATTTTGAGGATTGCTCTTATCCACAAAGCTGAACATCACTTTTTCACTCTTAAAAAGATTTGCTTTAACCTTTAAAAAAGTGTTTGAGGAATACATTTCAAAAAAGCTGTATTCAATATTCTGCTTTGAATCCTGCAAAACAGCAGCCTTTATAGTATCAACATCATTGCTGATTTTTTTAAGTCCTTTGAGAGCATTTGAAAGTTTTTTGATAATTGAATTTAATATAAGCATTGTATCCATAGTGGTTTCTCCTTTTTCTTTATTTTCTATATTAATTATACCTTACTTTGATTAGGCATATAAAAAAGTCAGAAAAAGAATGGCAGGGTATAAATTTATACCCTGCACAAAGTTGAAAACACTATTCAAGAATACTTTTAATCTCATTAAGCATTTTAGCAATTCCGTTAGCCTGCTCTTTGGTAACGGTGATATTATCGCAGTCAAATGAGAATACCTCATTGATGAGATAATTAAGATTGTTAAGGATTTCGTCCGTTTCTTCTGTTACATCGTCAACTGTTATTTCGCTATTACCATTTTCTTTTTGCAGTTCGGGGATTACAAGCTGACTTGCTATCGGCTGAGGCTCAACATCTGTATATTGTGGGAAATTTGCCGGAGAGTTATTACGCTCGTTATGCTCGTAGTTGTTATTATGAGTCGTTCCTGCTTCTTCAGATTTTTCTTTCGTATCTATCTGAGAAATATTATTGGATACTTTTTTATCCTCAATAACATTCTTCTCAGGTTCAAGAGCCTCTTTAACAACCTTTGCTGTAAGCTTTTCTCCTGCTTTACCAGCTGTTGCGATTATCTCTTTTTGCTTTTCAGAGTCAGCTTTTGACAGCTGATACGCTGTATCTGTGCTGATTTTACCGTCTGCAAAAGCGTCTTTTACTTCATCGGCAGCATTAATGTTAATTGCATTTAATCGCTTAGCTTGCTGAGCGGTAATTTCAAGCTGTTCAGCAAGTATATCCAAAACTCTGCCGTTAATTTTCTCACCGTTTTGTTTTCGCTTGAGCAAAATTTCTTTTTTGATAGCAAGTTCCTTTGCTATTTCGCCATCTGTTTTCTTTCTGTTATGCAGATTAGCATTAATAAGTAAATCTACATCTGCGTCCTCGTAATCGGGTAAATCCCAAACAATGCAGGGGATAGTATCAAGCTTTACTCCTTCAGCGAGCGGAATATTACGCTTAATAACTTCCTGCACAGCAGTAAAGCGTCTGTTACCCGAACAGATAGTATATTTATCATCATCTTTGTTTTTGATAACAATAAGAGGCTCAATAACACCGTTTTCTGCGATGTTATTGATAAACAGGTCGTCCACCTCTACCGAATAGATCTCGGTATTACGAGGGTGAAATTCAAGTTTGTTTCTGTCAATCATCATCAGAGGAGATACGGTCGTGGCAGCTCTTATTTTTTCTGCCGAGGGAAAAAGATTTTTAGATAAATTAAGTGACATATGTGTATGTACCTACCTTTCAAAAAATATAACTATTTAGTTAAGAAATTGACTGTAAATACTCATCTACAAGCTCGTAATAATCTTCCGTGGCGGTACATTTCGGAGCAGAAATAACAACCGGATCTGTTGATTCCGATTCACCAACCTTACAGGTATTACGAATATATGTATTATAGACAGGCAAGCCGAAAGGAGCAAGTGCTTCTTTAAGCTCTGAAAGACCATCGGTATTGAGTTTCGCCCTTGAGTACATTGTTGAGAAACAGCCTCTTATAACGAGTTTTGGGTTGAAATCTTTGAGTTCAACTACTGACTCAATTACATTTTCAAGACCATCTGTGCCGTATTTACCAAGCTTGATAGGTACAAGTACATCGTCTGTAATGCACAGAGCGTTTACGGCTGTGATAGTAGGGTATGGCGAAAAATCAAATATACAGAAATCATAATCATTTTCGAGCGGTTTAAGCTGAGTTTTAAGATGAAACTGCTGAGGGTGTAAAACATCACCCATTACGGTTCTGTCTGCACCAAGCAGATCAAAGGAAGAAGGAATTACATCTACGCCATATTTGCTGTGCTTAATTGCTTTTTCAGCAATAGGCTCTTTTGCAAGCATTACATCAGCTATCGACAAGATACCATCTTCGTCATTCTCGTTGTAACAGCCAAGCGACTTAGTTGCACTGCTTTGTGGATCAATGTCAACAAAAAGAACACGCTTTTTGTACTTCTGCGAAAGAATAATTGCAAACGATATTGCAGAATGTGTTTTTGCTGTACCGCCTTTTACATTATAAAAACTAATATATCTCATATAGTTATACCTCACCTTTCTTTGATAACGGATTAAGATTGAAAGCCTCTTCTATTTTATTTGAAGAAGTATGTACATAAATTTGTGTTGTGTTAAGGTTCTGATGACCTAATACTTCCTGCAAGGTTCTGACCTCTACGCCGTTTGAGTACATAAGCGTTGCAGCTGTATGCCTCAATGTGTGAACAGAAATGCCGTCCTTATCAATATTAATAGCCTTGAGTGCGTTTTTCACGATTTCCTCAACACGCCTAACCTTGAGCCTTTTGCCTGTTTGAGAGGAAATAAGCAACGCTTTTTTATCATATATAGGTGTTCTTATAGCAGAACGCCAATTAAGATATTCGTCTAACGCAATACAAACAGACTTGCTCATTACAACATTTCTGTCTTTAGATCCTTTGCCGGTGACAAACACCTTATTATCCCTTATATCGCCTATATCAATACCAACCATTTCTGACAGTCTTACGCCTGTTGACATAAAAAAGAGAATAATAAAATAATCTCTCTCGTAGTTTTCTTTACTCGGATCTAATGTATCAAGCATTTTGGTACACTCATCAAGAGTTAAGTAAAACGGAAGTTTCTTTTCGGCTTTAGCATAAGGAATATTGTTACAAGGATTAACCGAAAGTATCTTCGGATATTTCTCACAGTAGTTAAAAAACTTTGAAATTACCGATAGAGCGTGATTTCTGCTTCTCGCAGACAATTTTTTCTTCTCTTTAAGATAATACAGATAATTAAGAATATCATCTCTGACTATTGAGTTTAGGTAACCATCTGTAATATTCTCAGTTATCATCAAATAATCGTTCTCGTATTTGAGCATTTCTTCCTCTGACAGTTTTTGACTGCAAAGATATACAAAGAAGTGATATAATTCAAAATAATATGCTTTAACCGTCTGTTCGCTGCGATTTTCAATAACCGATATATGATTGAGAAACTTTCGTAGTATTAAGGGTGAATTGTCTATTTTTAAAGCAAGTGAATCGTTCAATCAATCACCTTCAATCTCACTTTTCACAGTGTCATAGCTCTGCCTCGTTAAAAACATCATTGCAGGATATTCTCCTTTGTTATCGCAAATAGTCTTGGTTGATGAAATATATTTTACACCCTGAAAATTGCGTGTAGGAGAAAGCACACCCTCATAACCGCTGATTTTAATTACTGCACCACCTGTTTTTATGTAATCGTAAAGTTCTGCCGGTGAATACCAACAGTTCATATATCGGATATATGCCACATCAAGAGGTGACATAGAGTTTTCTTTTCCTGTTTTCATACAAATTTTATCTGCATATGCCATTTTCATTATTCCTTTCTGTAACTATTTTAGATGTACAATAATATCCTTAGCAGAATTTGAAATAAGAGTGTAATAAACAGTGTCATATTGTTCTTTTGAAACCGCTCTTAATTCTTCTGATGAAAGCTTTGATATATCGCTATACATACTTTTAAAAGCGTCTATCACACGAATATTATCTGTGATTACCTTATATCTTAGCTTTCGTGCATAAGCAATTTGCTTTTCACTTTTGCCTTGAATAACAGGGAGTGCAAACATCTGCTCGCATTTATCAATTTTTTGAAGCAAGAGCTTGTTGTAGCACTCAGAACACATTGAATTTTTAGATTTCACAATGTATCCGGACCAAGAAATACCTCTGCTTCTATCTGCAAATTCTTTTTTTATTGTGTAATTGCAGCCACAATAACTGCAAATTAAATTTACTTCTGCGGTGTAAGACATCTGTACACTCCTTCTTATTTAATTTTCAATAATTTGATAGAATTTATCTACATCAACCATTAAGCCGAGTATTGAGCCTGTATCCCATTTGATATGTACTGTACCTATGTCATCAACAAAGCTTACAGTTCCACAGCTGCCTTCCGGTGGTGTAAACTCATCAAACATTTTTACAAGCTTTACTCTTGCACCAACAGGATATTTTTCCCTAAGCTCCTGAACTTTCGTTGAGTCAAACATTTTTATATCCCCCTTCTTTATTTTTATTACATATTAATTATAGCAATAATAAAGAAAGCATATAAAAAAGTCAGGTTTTAAAAATTCTCATTAATAAAATTCATACTTTGTTTTTTCACAACAAAATCCCTTAATTAAATCAAAATGCTTTTTCTTTTCTATTGTTATTTTCTCCGGAGTATCATTCTTTATAACAATAACAGTATTTTCGTCAATAGACACTTTTGAGTTTTTACCATCTATCAAAAAGGATACAGTATTTTCCTTTTTATCGTTTGAAAGAATTTCGCTCTTTTCAAAGCTATCGTTGTCTAATATGTATGTTTGTTGTTCTGCCTGTCCCATATCAAAGCAATCTATATGAAAAGCTGATATAATATCCATTGTTACCATACATATTGTTACACAAATAAAGAGAGGCAATAATATGTATTTATAAAACACCAAACCCCAATGATCCTCATAACGATAATCTTTCCGCATTAAAGATATAGCAAATAATTAACACAATAATTATAATTCCAAAGAAAATCATAACTCAAGACCTCTTAACATTACATAAAAAATACTATATAAAAGAAAATTCAAACGACCTACCTTTAAGTTGATAGGGGAGAATTATATATAACAAATCAATTTCATCGTTTTTAGAACAAATAAAAGCATTATCAATATCCTGAATATAATTTATCTGAACAGATAATCCAACTTCTTTAATATTGTCGCCTGAGTCTTTGAATCTTACAAAAAGAGTATCATCACTCTCAAGATTCATTGATAAAACCATAAACTCAGAGCAGGCTAAGAGCAGATACATAATCAATACCGAATAGGATTTAGCATTTTTGAAAAGATAATCAGCGTTAAAATAATTATCCCTGATAATTCCATTAAATTTTTTATCAACGAAATCATCATTTTTAAATACATTTGTATCCCTAAAAGTAGTTGTTTCACAAGCTTTAATATATAAGAAAAAACTAATTGGCAACAAAGTCACAATTATAACTGTCAGTATCATATTTTGAACAATTAGCAGAAGTGCAGCTGCACAAAGCATTGTTATCAAAATACCAATTATATGTTTCTCAAGCCAATAGCCGAGTATCAGACAGTTCCTTTTTTGGACAAACGCTTTATGGCAACACTCTCTATAAAATTTTTTTGAAGTATCCCTTAATGCTCTCGATTCAAATTGTATTTGACACCGCTCCATTTTTATCAATCTCCTGATTATTATTTAAAATATCATTACCGATAACAGTAATACTTTTGTTAAGCCAATATCCTAAATCGGTTCTTAAATAGTTTCTTTCGTCTATTTCAGAGTTACTGTTTGGAGAAAGCCATTCAATATAATAACAGACCTGATTATAACCCAGATCGTCAATTCGACTGCCGAATTTAATCAAACCTGTGAGTTGTCCGTTAGCAACAGATATAATGTCATCTACATATAGATGAACACCTAATTTAGTTGTGCAACTGTATTTGCGGACTGTATCGGATAAGATTTCAACAGTATTACCTTCTCCATTATCGGTATATACTTCTAAAGTGTTTTCATTAATTAAAAATCCGGTTACAAGCTTATGTTCTTTTTTACTCAAAGCCTTTACCGTATTGAAATACTGCATATTTTCAATCTCCTTAATCAAATTAATCTTCGTCTTGTTCATACAACTTAATAATATCCAATGATATAAGTAATACTATACGATCACAGAGATTGTCAATTTCTTCAAGTGGTACTTTAGAAAAAGCAGTGATAAACTTATCCCTATATTCACCACGAGCCGCCTCAATAGCCTCATCGCTTGTATCGAATTGTTCCGGCGAATACTTGTCAATAATATCATCGGAATAAAAAACAATAGATGAACCTATACCGCTGCCGCTACTATCATAACCTTGAACTAAATAGCAGCCTTCAATCTCCGCTATTTTAAAATCAAACATATAATCTTCCTTTCTTAATTAATATTAGATTATTTACATCATAGCATAAAAATAAAATCCTCGCTGAAAAGTCGGGAAAAGATTTTCAACGAGTAATTTATATAATAGAAAAATAAATTGAATTACAAAAAATACAACGAAAAAGTGTATTTCAATCACACTTTTTACAACGAATAATTGTGCAAATAGTTTTTATGCCGCTGCATAATTACAATAAACGGCACGACAATTCCTCAAAAATAAACAAAAAAAGCCCTCAAGCTGCCGTTATTGAGCTTGCTAAACCCAATAAAAAGGCAGTCGAGAACTTTGAGAGTAAATAGATAATACATATGTTACTAAAATAGAGGAAGGGAGAGAGCAGAACTATTTTTGAAAATATGTAAATTAGTATTTACAACTAAAACAACAATTCCCTTTAATCCCCATAAAAAACAATCTTAAATATTACTCAAAATCGTCCGATTCTTCTTCAATATCCTCAATAGTATCACTATTATTATTCGCAGTTAAATCAGATGTATCTGTTTCTTCATATATATAATTATTATTGAAATACAGTTTTATATCATCATTCAAAACTTCCTGACTTATTAAAAGGTATTTGGTATTGCGATCCTGTAAAAAAACAAAGATAAGAATCAAATAAACACGCCAAGGAATTTTCTTTTTTTGCTTTTCATAAAGACAAATATCTGTTACACTCGTTCCAATAATTTTAGCTAATGTATCTACTGTCATATTTGTCATAAGACGAAGCTTTGGAAGATGATATGCCATTCTTTTGCAATATCTGTCTTTTTTTCTCTGATTAAGCTTCGGCACAAAATTAGGTAAGTGGTCTTTTGTATATGTAATATTATCCTTGCCTTGAATAAATATAAGCAGTTTTGCGTCAATGATATTTAATTCAAGCATTTTATCAAGAGCTTCAAAATATGTTGCAAAAATAGTAACAGAAATTAAAAATATCTTCCAATTCTCAGCACTTTTTAAAATACATTGCTTAAATTTTGAAAATCTAAGGTCAGTTATATCGGCAATTTTCAAAAAATCACTTTCACTAAGATGGGTAGTTTCTAATACCAAGTAAAAATTATCTCGCAGCTTATTTACATATTTTTCTTTATCTTCTTTTGTTACTGTCATAATATCAAATCACCTCAAAAAATAATATCGTACACTGAAAAATCACTGAAATATTTTAGAGAATTTCAGAAATAATTTTTGTTGTATTAATGCAATCAGTGCTATAAAAATAAATTGCGTTAAGCAGCGGCATAAGCTTTTAATTTTATTATAAAACAAAATTGTAAGTCATACAAGTTTGTTTATGGGGATTAAAGGGAATTTTGGGGAGTTTTTTTGCCTTTTTCTTAAAAAAAGGGTTTTCCCTATCCCTCGGTGCGTATAATATTTATTATACGCAGTCATAAATATATACCTTTTTTGCCCCTCTCCTATCAGCTATGTAATTTTTATATAACTATAAAACAAAGCCTATGTAGTTCCTTTACCGGTTCTGCATAGACTTTGCTGTGTTGCATTAAATTTTAGTTATGCTTCGTCCTTTACCTCGGCTGTTAGCAAGCCTCTCAAATTTCTCGGTTGCGTGTTTAAGCTTTTTTCCTGCTCTTCACTCAGCTTGTATGTTACGGTTATTTCTCTCATATAGTTATCCACCTTTCTGTAATCACTATTTTGAATTTAGTTTCTGATAAAAATTATATATCTTATTCTTAATATTGTCCATATTTGAACCCTGCAAATACAAAATCGGCACTTTGCCCTTTTTGTTATTACGCAGTCTTGTAATATATTTATAGAAAATTGTGTGGTTCATAAAGTCCGTGAACATTATCACGAAATCATAATTATTCGGATCAATATATGCGTCATTCGCATTTTCAGTGTGTTTCAGCTCAGGCATTAACTCCTTGAGCTTATCAACTATCTCCCATCTGCCGCCAATCACAAGGATTCGTTTATCTTTAAAATAACTGTCTGGAATATAAAAATCCGCAATATCTTTCTCTGCGTTCTCATCAGACTGCAATTCATTAATAATTTCTTGCAAATCTGATATTCTATTTTTGCTTTTATCTATTTCTTTGTCTTTCTCAGATAGTTTTTTCCTTAGCTTGGTATTGATGTTTTCTTGGTTTTGATATTTCTCAACCTTATTTTTCAGAGATACATTTTGCTGCTCTAATTTTTCTATCTGTGATTTGTATTTCTCTAATTCCTCAGATAGTTTTGCATTTTCTGATTCTAACTCTTTTGTTTTCTTATTCAAGTTAAGCTTTTTATCAACTTTAGTGGTAATTTCGTTGTCTGATTTTGACATTTCATCAGATAAGCTTACAGTGCCGTCATCAAAAAACGGAGTAATATCTCCAAAATCATATGAAGAAAAAAGAGTGTAGTAGTCACATTCATTGACTGACGCAATCGTTGCAAGCATAATGTTTTTGTTAAGAAGAGCCATAACTCTTTCAATATCGGTCGGCTGCATTTGTGTTTTGAATATTAGGTTTGTTGTAGTAATGCTTTCATCATTATCCTTATAGCTTTCCGCTTTTTCAAGTAAATACTCCTGCAATGTTTTAATTAGAAGCTTGCAGCAATTAGCCAAACTAAATGCCTCGTCCGTCATAAGCAGTAGTTTTTGATTATTTCCTGAATTTCCTGTTTTAAACTTAAATTTGTTATCTCTCAAAAAGCACTCTACTGAAGTTACCCTTGCCCCCTTATATCCCTTTAAGTAAGAATAGCTGTCAACCGGAATCATAGGTAATTTTTTCTCGCTTTTATAGTTTTTCTCGTTTTTGCGTTTACGCTTATTTTCTTTTACTAACCCATTATTAAGCAATGTGTCAAGTATCGGGTATAATTCTAATTCAAAATCTTTAAATTCATCATAATTACAATAAGTCAAACTATAATCTATATTCATAGCCGCAAGTATCCTGCAAGTAGTTATAAACCTTTGTGTAGCATTTTCAAACACAAACAAGATCGGATCATCGCAGTCCTTTTGCTCCTTCTTAGAAAATTTCTCAAGCATATCTTTATTGATAAATCTTGAATCATATTCTAATGAATCAAGAATGTCAGTGCTTTTATTGTTACTGACATAATCAAGTATTTCACCTGTTCTTTTTTCGAGAAATCGCAAATAGAGCTTTGAATAAAGAAAGTTTTCACCAAACTCAATACTTAATTCTTCGTCAAGATCTCGGTTATTAAGCTGTTTGTTCATTTCTTCAGCTTGATTGTTTACAGCTTTTGTAATGCCTTTTTTCTGATCCGATAAGCTGGTGTCATAAAACAGCAAAATCATTATTATGTAAATACTTTTACGATCATCACTCTGACGCATAATATGCTTGGTTGTTTGTGCGTCTAATTTTAGTTTGTTATTATCGCTGATTTTTATTTTGTTTAATACGGATACAGCACTTGGGAACACTTTAACTACATAGTCCAAAAACAAATTTTTTGCTTCATTATTTGTGCATATCGCCTTGCCGGTTAAAATGTAAAGGGCTTCTTTTATAGCCCTTGTAAAGTACAAATCAGGCACTTTTAAAGCTTCGTTATACAGTTCCTGCCTATTGAAATATCCTTCATCTATAATCGTTTGTATAAATTTTATGGTTTCAGCTTTATTCCTCTCAAGCCCCATATCAAATAGCATATCAAAAGCGTATTTAAACACCATTTTATCGTTTTCGGTATAGTCATAATTGAGAGTTAATTTATATAATTTTTCGATTTTCATTTTACAGCACTTCCTCCTGTTTGATTTTTAGTTTATGGTTATATAGTATCACACTTTTAGACATTATGTAGAAAAGTCGGGTTTTAATTATTATCATAGTATTAAAGGCTGCTACAAATTTTGTAACAGCCTTTTAAAATCTTATTTTATCTTTATTAATCTTCGTAATGACCTTTGCAAGCATAAATCAGCAAATTATCTTGCTCATCTATATAGTTTTCAAGCGTTTTTATATTTTCTATGTTCGGCTCAGAATTGCCTACTAAAAATGTTTATTCCAAATCAATTTTAAAGTCAGTTATTACTGAACCATTCGTAATATAGATATTGTATTTAAGAAAATACTCTTCAAAGCATTTTATGTGTAAAATATTATAAAGTAAACCTTGCTTTTCAGATTCCTTTACCTTAGAGTTAATTTCGTCAATATGAGGCAAGTCGTCAGTTTCATATATAGTTGCATAATCAGTTTCTATTTTTCCTCTTTTTATACCGCCATCTTGCAGTTTATAGTTATATACATAGTATGAAGTTTCGTTCACTGCACCTGAGCCTAACACAAACGCTCCGCTTAATTTATCTTTATCATTAAGAGATACTATCTGTTTACTTTCAACGACATATTCTTCGTGTGACAGTGTAATTGTATATGCAGCCGAAGCAAATAAGTATATAGCCGCAACGCATACACCTATTTTAAGTATCAAATTTGGAATAAAGTCGCCTTTACAAACCGCAGCTGTAACCACAACGAAAAATAATGTCAATACAAAAATAATTACTAAAGCAATAATAATATTCATAAAATAGTCCTTTCTAAATTTTCTCTTGCATTGTTATGTTTTACACATAAGTTTTGCAGGGGTAGCTCTTGACCGTACTCAAGAGCTTGTAATTGCAACATATATAAATGTAATATGTAGAATAGATTTACAAATGAGAAAATATTAAGTTGTATATAATTACCTCTTGGTACGGCAAGGTGGTAAACTAATTAGTATCAAATGTTTTCTTAATACAAACTGTTTTTTAATTCTCTCTTATACTTATAGTAAGTATTTGGAGATATGCTATAAGTCTTTTTCACTTCCAATCCGTGTATATTCTCAAAGTAAGCAGTACCGTTAATAATGCTCATTACTTCAGCGTCAGTATTTTTTCCATTAAACGACTTGCTTTTTGCAAGAATTATATCTTTAATCGGCTTTTCTTTTTTAACAGTTACTTTTGTTGCTTTTTTTCGACCAACTTCCTTGCCGGCAAACTTAGCTGTTTGTATTCCTTCACGAGTTCGCTGGCGTAAATCGGATACTTCCTTTTCTGCCTGTTCAAAGGCAATTCTGATTTGCTCTTTGGCAAGCTCAAGAAGATAACGATTTATTCCCTCAAGAATATAATCAACAGGAGTGTCGGTCATTGTAAGCTGATTACTCAATGCCTTTTTGTAAGTTTCAGTATTAATATGTGGCTCTTTAAGAAAAATAAGATTTACATTATCCTTAAAGAGCTTCTCATATATCTCGTATCCCTCTTTAGCATTTCTACTCATTCGGGATACCGAATCAAATATAAGAATATCATCAGCCTTCACTATTTCGAGTAATCTCGTGAACTGCGGTCTGTCAACTTTCGTGCCGGTAAATACCTCAGTTATTATTTGTGCTTGAGGATACACAGTTTTTATATTTCGGATCTGTCGCTCTATCGACTGGTGTTCCGTACTAATACGACAATAGCCATAAATCATTATCTTATCCCCTTTTCCTTTTCTATATATAATAGTATATAATAGAAACCCGACTCGCATAAAAAAGTCGGGTTTTAAAAAGTATCTCAAAAACGATTTACTTAATTACGCTTTAACTATTTGGATATACACTGATTTTTTACCAATTTAAACGACCGTTTAAATTGGTATTCTTTTTTGAGCTGCTTTCTTTCTAAATTTATATATCTTTTGGTAGTTTTTACGCCTACCTTTAAATTGGTAGAAAATTAAAGCACTCCCCTTTTCATATATATTTATATATAAAAAATACTCAAACAGATTTCAACAAATCGTGCTTGAGTATTTTTTATGTTCTATTTGATATTCACACAGTACCCTCTTTGTTACAGAGGGTACTGCTAAAAAGAATTGCTTATCCCATAATCCATTCTGTCAGTTTATCGCAGCCATCAAAAGTGCTGCTATCTATATGACATCGACTATTCATTATTCTCACATACTGAAGATTAGAACAATCAGCAAAAGAATAATATCCTAAACTTGTGTATGAAGAAGGTATAGTAACCTTTTTGAGTTTGCGATTATTCCGAAAAGCCAAATCTCTAACTGCTACGAATGTAATATCCCAACCATAGGCATATGACGGTAAAGTTAATTCTGAGGCTGAACCTTGATAAGCATAAATGGCAGCCGTCTTTGATGTCAAATTCATATACAGGTAATCACCGTACAGCCTAATCTCCTGATTAAAATATAGCTGCATAGTGGTGCAGTCAAAAATATCAACACTTCCCGAACCGTTAAAGTCGGCAAGGGAAAGATCAATAGTTCTCAAATCATTACTAAGGTACAGCTGGATAAGTGTTACATCATTAATACTAATAACACCGTCTTTGTTTACATCACCGACCTTATATTTAGTTGCAGCGTTTGATGTAACACAGCTTGTAACTATCAGAATCGCAACAGCTGTTACAATAGATATTACTTTTCTTTTTCTCATAAACATTTCCTTTCTTGTTTCATTAGTCTTAATTGCAAAATGGCGTATAAAGGGGAACAATATTACACACCAATTTTTCCTATTTTCTTTTTAATTCACTGTTATTTCAGCTTTATAGGTTTTACCGTTGACGGTTGCTTCAATGTATGTAGTACCTGTATTCTTTCCTTTAATCATCAGCGATGTTTCAGAACCGCCGCAGATTTGTGCCACAGACGGATTACTGATTTTCCAAGAGGCTTTCTGATTTGAACCTACCACTTTAATAGTAATTACTTGATTTTTTGAAATTGTCTTTCTGTCTGGTGAGAGCTTAATGTTATCTCTTTCTTTGACTGTTACCATACAGTTTACATAATAATTGCCAGCACGAGCAGTAATATAAGTAGTACCGCTCGAATGTGCGGTAACATAGCCGCCGTCTACTGAAGCTACATCTGAATTTGAACTGCTCCAATAAACAGTTTTGTTAGTTGCATTTGACGGTGAAATGTTTGCTACAAGACTAATGCTATCACCCTCATACAGAGTGGTCGAGGTGTAATTAAGAGTAACACCGCTTACAGGTATATCCGTGTTCCGTGAACTTTCCTCTTTTTTACTTGATTCGGGCTTATGATAACTGCTGTTGTTATTACTATGCTTATTACTATGGTTATTATTATTGTTATTGCCGCTATTATTGCTATTGTTATAACTATTGTTATTGCTGCTGTTATTATTAACACTATGGCTTTGAGAATTTCCGGAGTTATTATTGCTATTGTCATTGCCATTTGAATTAGAATTTGAGTTTGAATCGGATTCACTGCTTTGACTTTCATTACTGCTTTCGGGGATTGAAGAAGAATGTGTATAAGGGGCGATCGTCATACGAGGAACTTGCGAACTTTCATTGCCGCTCTCCTCATATGTAGTGGTTTCTTCGTCATCTGGACCAAACAGATAATCTAAATCGTAATCTTTTTTCTTACTGCCTTCTGAAGATGTAGTGGCACTACTATTGGGACTATCCGTACCGTCTGACACCATCGGAACGATAACCAATACTATAATGAGAATTATTACAATAGATACAACGGCGATAATTCCTGCAATAATCAATTTAGACTTTTTACTGTCACTTTCCTCAATATTATTATCCTCTTGCCTAAGCTTGTCCTCATATCCCTTAAAGCCTATATCTCTTTTAAGTCCCATTACCTTTTCCACCTCTTTTTCTTTTTATCGCTTTTTTGATTATTCGAGTTCACACCGCTGACAGGTGGTATATTGAGATTTAATATACTATTATATATATATCTGCAAGGCTGAGTAAAAAAGTCAAAACTATCCGGGATATTTGGCGACAGATAGCATTTGTCCTTCTTCGTACCCATAACCTCAAGAACTTCTTGATAGTGCTGTTCGTCCGAAAGAGAAAAAATATAATTGAGGTCCACATCGTACATCATTTCAACATTTGAAATAAGATTGGCAATTTCAAGTGGTGCTGTGCCACATACAATTATTTTAATATCTTTTTTCAAATAGTTTTCGGGAAAACCATTTTTTGTAATATAGCCGTAATCAACTATTCTGTACGCAACATCTGTTGCAACAAAAGAGCGTGTTTCTTCCTTATATAATGTAAGGTTTTCCTTAACAAGGCAATCTCTGTCAGAATCATAGGACACATCATCGTACAATGTCATAAGGCAGTCGCAGAATTGAGTATCGTTCTCCTCGACATAACAAGCCCTGATTCCTGCCTCGTTAAGATAGCGAGTAAGCATAACAGCTTGTGTTGTTGTTCCTATTCTCGGCATAATGCCAATTATACCTACCGTTGTTATCTTAGTAGGGCGTGGCGGTTGTTGTGATGTGCGCTGCATTTGTTGCTGAGGTATTACAGGCGGCACAACTGTTTGAGAATTGAAATTACCTTGTTGTGGCTGTGGTTGAAATTGAGTTTGTGACCCTCTGATTGGTACTTGCGATTGAGGCATTGGCTGAATATTTGCTGCAACCGCCTTTCGCTTTGCTTCAATCTTTGCAACTTTTTTATCTTCTTTAGCTTTGAGTTTTTCACGCTTTTTAATTTCTCTAAGCTCTTTTTTTGAAAGCTCACGCTGTTGTACCGGTGGTTCAACGGGTGCAGGCTGAATATTATTACTGTTTTCTTCATAAATCTTGGGCTTTGAAACAGGCGGCTGAATTTCTTTATGAATTTGAATGTTATTGTTCTCAGATAGTTTTTCTTCTTTTCTATATGGATAAGAAGGCATAGACTGATTTAATTTTTCAGTTTTACCTGCACCCTCTTCTTCTATATAGTTATCGTGTGAACTTATTTGTACTGCACTCTGAGGTCGGTCATTATTAGCAGCAGTAAATTCAGTCTTAGGCTGTTGATAATAAACATTAGCCTGCGGTCGAGGCATAGCAAAACTATTATTGTTTGCATTTTGCACCGGCTGAGGCACAGCCGGTACTTGTTTATTAGGGAAAATCTTAGTTATCTCTTCAATAAGGTCATCAGTAGTAATGGACCTGAGAAAATTGTAAATACCAAGTGTTTCCGCAACCGCAAAATACTCTTTGTAATTTGCGGTTATGCCTTTCACTACCTGAATTGTGCTTGCTGCCATTTTACTGACAGATGAAACTATTTCAGCAAAATTATCCTTATTAACGCAGAAAGTAAACTCTGACAAATCATAAATAATGGCAAACGCATTGTCTGCATTTGCCACTATAAACTTAACTATATCTTCGGCAGAGGAAACAAGTTCCAAATATTGAACATCATATCCTAATCCCGAAAGTGTATTATATACGGATTTTGTTTTTTTACCAATGTAAAGGATCTTATCCATATTTTATCACTTCTTTCTTAAATTTTCTAATTGTTCCTGCTTGTTTTTTCGTTCCGCTATTTGAGAGCTGTATTCATCTATTTGACTCTCCAAATCCTCAATATTGGAACTATACTCGTTATATGAGTTTTCGTAATTTTTAATTTGCTGTTCAGAGGCAGCTGTTTCGGTGTCAGTCATATACTGCTGGTTTTCTCTTATTTCAGCGACCTTTTCCAGAATGTTATTTTGAATTTCTTTGTATTCGTTAATATCACTTTGCAGATCTGATATATTCAGATTAATTTCTCTAATCTGATTATCAAGTTTCTCACTGTAAAGTGTAATAATATCTCTCTCCGCAAACTCATCAACCATCTCAACTTTATTTATATTGGTAAAAAGAGCAGCAGAATTGGTCTGTTGCTCTTTGTCGCTCGACAGAAGTGGACTTGTATCATATGACACCGAAAGTCTGACCTCTGTGAAATTTTTTAGTTGTGAGATTTTAATTACCGAAAAGAAGGACGATTCATACAATGTTTCAGTTTTTAGCTGTTGAGTCTTATTGCTGTCATCTCTCGAAAGAGCTGAATATTTGTATGTATCTATGCCGTCATAGCTCGTATTATTGAATGACAGTACAACTTCCATTTCCTTGTTATCTTTACTGTACTGCCAGCTTTCAATCATTACCGTATGACCTGAGCCTATTTCAATCTCCTTACCTGTTTCGGTGAAGTACATTTGGTCTGCACTTCTTTTAAAAATATACGGAGAGGCAAACATAAACACGAAAATACAGGAAATTACAACAACAAAAATGCCGATAAAAACGCTTTTATTTTTCAAATAGTTTTGTTTCTTTTCTGCGTTTTCGGTAAGACTATTAATATTCATATTTTACCTCTTTTTATTTAATTTTAATAATATATAATATTTTAACTGCCAAGTACCTTATTATAAAATCCTACTCCTGTGCTGTATGACACATTAGTGTGGAAATCACTTACTATATAGCCATACTCCGAATTGCTGTCGGGAGTAAAGTTTAATATAAAAAGATTGTCGGATAAGCCGTCATTGAAATTATATATATCAGTATAATTACAATACAGAGCGACCTTTGGCTCATCGGTATCAAGGTCGCTATAATATCTATGCAATATTTTATAGCTCTTCGGTAATGTATAAGTGTTCTCACACATTTCATTAACTATATTGTAAACCTCTGTGGTAGTAATAGGCTTGAGCGATTCCAAGTATTTTTCATCGTAAGTGTTTAAAGGAAATGAAGTCATACCCTTGACAAATTCATCACTAAGTGCGTCTAAGTCAGTTTGAATAGTCTTAACTCTGTCTAAGGCAGCTTGTTTCTCGTTTACCTCATTTTGTAGATTTTCAATTTCAGCGTCAACTGTTGTCGGTTCAACGGTTGTTTCCTCAGATTGATTTTTATTACTTTTGTTGCCGTCCTCATTATTGCCGTATTGTTCCAAATATGGTTTCAGTGTATTAATATCGTTTACATTCTTAATTACAGAAAAAATGCTTACCCCTATTGCGAGAATAAAGGCTGCATTAACTGCTATTATCAGTTTACTGTATTTTTGAAAAAACTCTTTCATTCTTGATCACCAATCCTCATTATTGTATCATTCTCCACACAGTTATACACATACCAATTACCGTCAATAACAGTCATCTCAACATTGTATATTTTTACATCATCTAATTTATCTGGTCTTTCAACTGTTTGATGTGCTTCTACATACAAAGGAGCGTGGATCATATATGAATAGTTATCTTCGTCCTGAATTTCCTCAAAGGTTCTTATAACCTCAGTCTTGTAGCCAGAAGGAAATTCTTTATTTATCATATTTCCTTGACTGTTTCTTTCAAGTTCAGGGACAAGTCTTTCACAATAATCCTGACAAGCATAGGGACTTACGGCATTAATAATATTTTCTACTTCCTCATACTGTTTGCCCTCATATGTATATCTCGCCTCAACAAATTTTTCAGCAACCTCAATCATATCGGCTTTATGCTTAGTATATTGTAATATCTCATTATTAAGCTCGTTAAGCTTATTCTCAAGATTGCTTTTAGGATTAACCGTTTCAACAACTACCGCTGTTGTCGGTTCAGCCTCATCGGCGGTTGCTTCTACCACCTTGACATTTAGCTTTAAGTCATTAACCTTAGCTTTTGTGTCAAGCAGCATTGAGCGTGATATACCGTATGTAACAAATCCTGCAATACAAAGAATAAAAAGCACTATTGTTACTATCGGCAGTATTTTTGCTTTTTTCATTTCTGTTCTCCCCTTTTTTATTATTAGTCACCAAAGAAATAAACCGTGCCTGTAATACCGTTGTATTTAAGGACTAAAGGTAAATTATGGCGAAAATCGTCAGGATTACCTTCAAAGTACGATTCTGTACACATATATCGAATTTTATACTTTACAGCATACATACCTTGGTCGAAAATCTTAGTTACAGCGTCCTTCGCCATCTGAGAGGCATTATCCTTATAGCCGTCATAACCAAGTCCGCCTTCGGATACACTCTTTCTTATCTTCATAGGATCGGTGCAGCGACCGTCCACAAGAGCGTCACGAATACACTGAGCTATAAGCAGGCAACCGTCTGAGTCACCGCCATACTCGCCCTCAACTACCTTTTCAACAAATGCCTTCTGCTCACTTGTAAGCTTGTATGCGACAGGCGTATAGTTGCTTTGATTTATATAACCGAACTTTGTCTGAAAATCCTTACTTGCGGCACACATACCTGAAGTGTTTGCATATGGTATATTTATAAATCCAACAATGCTTGAAGAACTGTCCTTGTAGTTAAATGTAAATTTATTAACCTTAGTGTTCGTATAACCGCCGCTACCTGTATTACCGCCAACGGTAACAACGGTATTACCGGATACCTCTACAACTACCTCTATATGGTCCACATCATTTCCGTTTGAAGTGTCGTAGTCGTATATAACTAAATCTCCGTCTTTCGGTGTATAACCGCCGTTGTTTGCCTTATACATACCTTTAGCGGTTGCGTTCTTCTTCCAAGTCGGTACACTTGCAGAGTATCCTAAACTATTAAGGTCCATTCCGCTCTTTTTCAGACACCAGCCTGCAAAAATCGCACACCATTCAGTACCCTGACCGTTATTCAATTCATCACAGTAGGTTTTATAATTATTACCTACCTGCGAAAGTGCAAGGTTCGCTACCGAGTATGCTGACGAATTAGCGGCGTTCATACTATAAATAGCACTTACCATATCATTGTAGAAGGTGCTGTTATAATTGTTGCCGTCAACAGATAGTTTTGCTATACTCGTTGTACCGTTGCTCTCTTTCCTTGTTTGCCCGATAATGCAATCTCCCACATACCAATATTTACCGTATGTATTTCCATCGCTGTCGCCAAACAGTCCTATCTGAACCCTTTGCCCTGCGTTATTGATTTGAAAGCACATACGGTTATATATCTGCTTATAGGCGGTTTCTCTCGCTTCATCTTCAAGAGCTTCATATTCTTTTGAACCTTCCTTAATATTTTTCTGTTCTGCAAGGTTCTTTTGAATTTGAGAAACAGACGGTATAATATCATTGTTATTTGTCGTTGTAAAAGAGTCTAAGCATATTTTAAAGAGGTCATCGGTGAAATAGTAATGATATTTATATTTACCCTGATCGCTCGCTTCCTCAAAATTTGTCTTAAATCTCACCCAATCAACGGTATTGCCCGAAATAGTAGAAGTGAAACAAGGCTCACAAATACCTGCCTGAAAAGAATCAGGATTATCATAAAACGATAAATAATTCAATTTAACTGTTTTTAAATTCTTATCGTCATCAGTGCCGTTTGCAGACTGATAATTAGTCAACGCCTGATATTTAAACACATTGTTATATGCAAGAAGCTTATATACGCCTGCAAGTTCCATAGAATAGCCTGCGTTTTTGATTGCTGTATATTTTCGCCTGTATTGTATTCTGTCATAATTATACCCATATTGTGAGTATTCAAGACCGTACTTTTGGAAACGGTCAAAATACTCAAGAATTTGACTGCATTCGGTCGTCACAGGTGTATTTGTTTGATTTTGGTTAATTGAAGTAACTGCTGCTATTATAAGCAAAATTACGACAATAATCAAGGCTAACGCTAAAATAATACCAATAATTACACCTATAACCGGTGCAGCTACCGCAATTACCGAAGTTAATGCAGAGGCAGTAGTAGTAGCTGCTCCTGCTGTCGCTTCGGCAGTTGCAGCTGCGGCAGAAGTTGCGGTTGTAGCAGCAGTTGAAGTGGCTTGAGCGGCACCGGCTGTTGTTTTTCCTGCTGCCGCCGCTGTATCTGCACCTGTCTTTGCTGTTTTACCTGCGGTTTCTGCTCCGCTTTTTGCAATATTGCCTGCGGTTTCTGCTCCGCTTTTTGCAGCGTTACCTGCGGTTTCTGCTCCACTCTTTGCAACATTCCCTGTATTTGAAGATAAATTACTATTCGGGCTGCTTGCACCGGTCCTGCTTGACGGATTAGCAACCGAACTATTTGTATTTCGGGGTGCATTACTGTTTGGATTTGTATTTCGATTTGAGTTTTGATTAGAGTTATTATTTGAGTTATTTCGTTTTTCTTTTATCTTGTCCTCAATTTTATCTTTAATCTTATCCTCAATTTTGTCTTTAGCCCTTTCCTTTAAATCGTCAATCTCATTTTTAATAGGTCGGGTGGAGTCCATAACCTCATCTTTTGGAGAATTTCCCCAATTCGAGGCGTCCTGCAATTCGTCAGTTTCTTCACCAAAACTGACATCACCCTCGTGCATATCGTCCATTTTATCACCTTGCTTTCTTTATTAATATTTAATTTAAAATTAAGCACCGCCCTTAAATACAGCAAGTTCTTCATCTGTTGCTGTAATCTGAACAAGCAGATTATCAACAGATTTTATATTGAGAATACATTGACCGACAGGAAGTTTAAAGATTTTTTCTATTTCTGACGCAGTAAGTTCCTCAAAAGCGTCAGAAATAACATTTCGTGTGTTAGTGTCCTGTTTGAAAATAAATTTGTACTGACAACTCTCAAATAGTTTCATAAGCTCCGTTGAACCCTCTGATTGCATATTACCGAGTCCGTAGTCACGAACGGACTGAGAAGCGAAAATAAGTCCTGAAAAGAACTTTCTTCCTTCTTTTGCAAAGGTATTCACCTGCTTAATTGCAAGCGTCTTTGATGTATGTAAAATCTTATGCGATTCGTCCATTATGAGGAAAAACCTTTTTACATTTTCCCATCTGATTTGATTATTCTCATATAGTTCTTTCATTTTACCGCCAATCTGAAGTGCGTTGGACCAGCTCAGGCTTAAAATTGAGTATATCTGAGCGTCCTTGAGGTCATCGGATAGTCTTGAGAGCGGAGAAATATCAAATGATACTATCTGACTGCCAATAAGATTATCAATAGTTGTATGACGGTTATATATATGAGGATAATCTTTTATAAGCGTTTCAATATTTATGATAATATTATTGATTAACACTTTTGTATCCTCAATTTCTTCATTTTCGAGCATACGGTTAATAACAGGCAGAAGTTCCGATAAAATCGGATACTTCTTTGGCGGTAAATTGCAAATCGAATAGCTGTCGTTAGGAATTAAACCTTTGCTTTCATACAGTGTACGGCAGGCTTTGATGAAGAGTTTTCTTTCGGTATCGTCACTATTCGGAGCAATAAAACTATATATTATTTTCAGTTTTGAAATATGTGCAGAATATGACTGCTGTTCGGATTCCTCAGTTTTGAATATTTGCAAAAAGTTGATGGAATCGCTTGTCATACTGTCATCGAAGGAAATAATCTTACCGCCCAAGAAACGAATAAGGGAAGAAAAATCGCCTACTGAGTCAATAATCCTTATATAATCCCCTCTTGAGCTTCTGTCTTTGATGATTTTTTTCAGCAGCGTAGTCTTGCCTGTACCCATTTCACCGATAACCACTCCGTTATAATGAGTTCTAAATTCATCTTTTTGAGCTATATCGAATATAAATTTGCCGCCTGTGTTAGGCATAAATCCGTATATAGTTCCAAGCTTATCGTTAAGCTCAGAAAAATGCAAGGGATTTCCAATGCCTAAAGCCGTACTTTGAATGGCTTTGCCGTATCGTTTATATTCCGTCTTATTCTGCATTTCATAAGACATAAACATTGAACGCCAATCAGCTTTTGTTTCATTAATATTGATACAAGCCTTAAATTCGTCATCATTAAGATTCTCAAAGATTGCAGCTACTCGTTCCTCAAGTCCCTGCAAGGTTTTGGAATACAAAAATATTCGTGGTACTATTCGCTTAATTACCTCTCCGTACTTAACTACCGAATAAGCAAGGTTAGCAAGCTTATCTTTTTCTTCTGTCGCTTCCATAGACTCCATAGAGTTCCTTGCTCCGGTTATTCTTGTTTTTATTTCTGCAATACCTTTATTCAAGCTGTCTGTTGTTTCTTTCTTTCCAACGCTGTGAACATCAATAACCGATACTGTATAGTAATTATTAGTAATGGTGTGTAACCAATGTGGCGATACAAACCGAGGAAAACCATACACATATACACAGGCTTCGTATCCCGAACCGGTTTTGATATAGTTCTCGTGCGAAAAAGTTATATTGCCTTTAGGGCAAATTTCCTTCATAAGATACGGATTATATCCATATTTCTTGATATATTCGTCCTTATTATCGTTATATATAACTTTATCGGCATTATCGTCATAGACAACAGGAATGTTTTTATTGGTTAGACTGAACAACAACTGTATTTGCTGAGATATACTCATTTTCTGAGCAAGTCTGCCGAGATTACGAATAATTGCGTCCTCGTTCTCAACAATATGCTTGAGGGAATCGCCAAAAAACATTATATAATGATTTCGGGAAGTATTATTAAACTCCGCTTCCCTCACATTATCGTAGCTTTCCTGCAATATCTCTTTAAAAACTTCATTTGTCGTATGTTCAAGCTTATCTTTAAAATAAGCCTGCTGCGTTTTAGTGTTTGTCGGATAATTAAGAGAGATAAGCTTATAATCATCAAGATACACACGATTGAAGTGTACGAGAATTTCCATATCGTTGTCGATTTCCTCTTGACTTGCGTTCATAATATCCCTTGTTTTGAGTTTAACAATACCCATATAGGTGTTGTTAATATACTTAAAATATCCGTTTACCACATCTTTAATAGGGATTAATGAGGATATATCTTTTGTTGAGCTTTTAAGCTCTCTCTCCTCTTTTTTCTTGTCCTTTTTAGAAACTGCTCTTTTTTCCGTATTTGGCTTTTTGGCAGTTTCAATATTTTTCATTTTCTGCTTTCCCACTTATTTATTACAACTCCTTACTTATAAAATCAAAATTAACATATACATCGTCACTCGACATAATTGGCTCACTATCTTCTATTTCATTTTCAATATCCTGCATACCATATGCCGTATCCTTTTCCGTAAGTCTTTTTAGAAAAAACAATACGGTATGATAATTGCGTTTTCCTTTATTTAAGCTCGATTGTAAGCAGAGAAAAAAGCCCAACGCAGCACACAAAATATACATCGGCACTTTAACCTGACTTGCTACAAAATTTGAAAGTGCCATTCCAATAAAAAATCCTGCCACAGTTGACATCAAAATTCTTAATGTAATAAAGCTAAAAAGTTTAGTTTCTACTTTAAGTTCATTTATAATTTCTATCGGTTCGTCCATTAATCATTACTCCTTTATATTTAAAATTTTGGTTTTTTTCTATTTGTGGTGGGCTGTGAAAGTCCGTTGCTTGGTGAATTACTTGAAGCTTGAGAGGAATAACTATTTGTTGCGTTATATGCGTCCGTATCAATATAGCTTGAGTCGGAGTCAGATGAAGTATCTTGATATGAGGTATTATTTTGAGTGCCATAAACGCTCATTTTTTTCTGATACACCATTCTTGAGAAATCATTGACAACACCGCCAACGCCATTTCGATTTTCACTTGGCAATTTTTCCTCAAACAGTTTGCTTTCAGGATTATCGGTATAATCTATCTTTGCAAGCTCAACCACATTTATGCCTCTTATAAACAACAGCAGGTTATTACCATTGAGGGTTCTTACCTCGTGCGGCGTATATACCTTTCTGTTGCCTGTTGAGGCTGTTTCTCTAATTTCTGCTGTACCAAGCATAACCGAGTTAGAAGCAACAGATACGGTCATATCTCCCGAAAGATTGGAGAAATATTCTGCTGTATCATAATCGTTGCCGCCCAGATAGATTGTCGTGTCGCAGTTACCCATAATCTCTTTAGCTGAGTTTTCTCCATAGCGGTCGTAAAACTGCGGTATCGACTGCACAACCATTGCCGTGTTAGCTCCTCTTGAACGAATTGTACTTATTCTTCGGTCCAAATCAGGAATAAATCCGATATTGCAACATTCGTCAAGTACAAAATTAATATCTTTTTTAAATCTATGTTCGGGCTGCCTGTCGGCATATGCTATTAATTTTGCAAACATCATTGAGAAAAACAACGATGTAAGGAACTCATAAGTTGATACCTGATCTGAGAATCTCAGATAGTAAATACATTTTGTTTCAGCCGGAGCAATGACATCAATACCTCTTGAGCCGATTACTTTACGGATCTGTGCGTCCTGAAGAAGCTTCAGCCTAACACTAAGTCCATAGAGTATTTGAGCCTGTAAATCCTCTTTTACTCTCTTGAACGAACTATACGGCAGAAGTGCAGGGTGTTCGGGATATATTGAAGCAAGCACATCAAAATGAGCGTGCATTTCAGAAAGTGGTGTACTCGCTATATATCTATACACATCGCCAAGCTCCATTCTGCCTGTGTACTCCTCTCCTGCAATACTGCTTACATCACCTATTGCCATAAAAAGAGTTACAGCCTGCAAAATACTCTGTTCTGCACTGTCCCAAAACACATCGCCTTTTTCTCCCCCTGTATTTTGAATTATAGTATCAACAAGAAGTACGCTTAATTCGGGGTCATTGCGTATGTCACTTAGTACAGCCCAACCGTCAGAGGTTTGTTGCTCTACAAAGTCAAGGATTTTAACTGTATATCCCTTCTTTTCGGCATATTTTGCCGCTTTCGTATATAGGTCGCCTTTTGAGTCTGCAACAATGCAGCTCTCGCCTCGTAAGATAGCCATTATAATAAAATTGATGACAAAGCTTCTTGTCTTTCGTGAGCCTGCACCGCCAACAACAAAATAGTTCTTGTTATACATTCTACCGCTCTCTATTGATTGATACGGTTCGCTCACTATTCGTTTTTTGTTCGGCTTTCCACTCTTATCAACTAAGTAACCAAAAACCATATCTTTACCTGCAAGTGCTTCATTCCAACCTTTGTAAATGTGAAATTCGTTTGTAATTTCGGTGTTATTAAGTCTTTTCGCCGTACCATATGTGCCTTTGCGATTGTATGTAATATTTTTGTCCGAATCGTATTCACCGCCATTGTGAAGTCCTGCTTTATTACTGTTGGCAAAGTGAACAGCCACAACACCTAATATAACCATTCCAAATATCAACAGTACAAACTTTGAAATTTCAAAGTGGCTGAATACATATAAAACAGAAATGAAAAAGTTATATGTCAGCGTTTCCTCTCTGCACATCAGTTGAGTAACTATACCGGATAGATATAAACCTAACAGAACTACTATCAGGCAAACTGCTATAAAAATAACATTTTTCGTTTTTCGACTAAATTCAAATTTCATATAGTTTTTTCATTTCCTTTCTATTTTTGGTATTGTGTAAATTTTTTACAAAATAAAAGACAGCAAGATTTTTGATAACTTACTGCCTTTTCTGAATATTATTTATTTTTATTTTTGTTTTATACTCGTGAGTACAAAAATATATCTATTAGTACACTCAAGACAATAACGCTCTACATCTAATTTTAAGTCCGTTTAAAATCTCAATTTGCGTATTGATATTTGTACTTCTTATAAATGTGTTATAGCGAGAAAGTGCAGGGTGTTCAGGGTATATTGAAGCAAGCACATCAAAATGAGCGTGCATTTCAGAAAGTGGTGTACTCGCTATATATCTATACACATCGCCAAGCTTCATTCTGCCTGTGTACTCTTCTCCTGCAATGCTGCTTACATCACCTATTGCCATAAAAAGAGTTACAGCCTGCAAAATACTTTGTTCTGCACTGTTCCAAAACACATCGTCTTTTTTACCGTCTGTGTTTTGAATTATAATATCTGCAAAAAGCACGCTTAATTCGGGATAATCTTTTATATCACTAAACTTAACCGTAAACTTAACCGTTTTTGTTTCTTTCATTTTTTGACCTTCTTTTCCAAATAATTTTACTTAATTAAAACTATCTGAGAAATAAAAAAGCATAATTTCCCAGATAGTTTTATTTTTTTACTTTCTTCTCTTGCGAGAATACTTTTCTTCTTCTGAGTCAAAACCATACTTTGCAGCCTGTTTATAATCTCTTGAATTTCTTTCAGAAGAAATAACATCAGTAAACACAGAACTGTACTTATACGGCTCTGCGGCTTTAGCTCTCTTAGCTTCAACTGCTCTGCCTCGTACAGCTCCCTCTCTAAGACTGCCGTTAGCGAGAATGGTATCAACTGCGGAGTTAATTTCTGCTCTTAACGAAGTATCAAGCGGAATACCAGAAGGTGAAGAATTAGGGTTATATCTCTCGTATGATTGATAACGAGTTTCATAGTTTTGTTTGTCATACGCATATCCGGCACTTCTTGCACCAACATCATTTTGAAGTGCATACTCAACAGCTTCACGGTCGGAAACCCTTGGAGTATTGAGAACATCATAATTACGCTCTTTTGGCGGTTTACTTCTTTCCTCAGCAATAAGAGCGTCAATACGACTGTTCTCAGCTGTCTGATACTGAAGTGCAGCACTACGAATACTGTCTTGATAATCCTCGGTACATACCTTAGTGCCAAGCGAGTCGGCATATCTTGACGAATCATAGCGGTTAAAGCCCATAGCCTCGAAGTGTTCCTGAGCTGCTGCTCTGTATGCGTCACCGACTGTATCAAAGCTTTGTGCCGAATTGTTCATAAGGGTATCAGCTCGACTTGAGATTGAATCTTCAATGGTATTGAGTTTTGCGTTAAATGCACCCTCTGCAATATCTCTGTCAGCAAGTCTTGAAGCTTCCTGCTCAGTAAAGCCAGCACCTTGATATGTTGACTGAAGAATATCACGGTCATTTCTTGGATTAATCTCATATGGATTTGCATTGAGGTCCTGTCGAGCCATAATGTTTGCTTTATCTTCCATAATACCGGCAGCCATATAAGAGTTTGCAATTTGCTCTCTGTATAAGTTACCGTCATCAGAAATCTTGCCGGCAAGCTTTTCTGCCTTATCAGCTTCAAGTCCTCTGCTTGCAAATGTACTTGCAAGCTCCTCTTTGGAACGAGCAATAGGAGAAATTCCTTCGGCAATATCCTGAGCTGCAAATTTCTCAGCAGTAACAGGATCAATACCGTTCTTCTCATACATATTTTTGAGGTTATCCCTGCCGTGATAATCTGCAACGGAAGCAAAACTATCTTCCTTGTTAAGAACTCTGTCGGCAAGCTCTTTTGACTTCTCAGGAGAAATACCTCTTCTTTCGTACATATCTGATAACAGTTGTTCCTTAGACTTGCCTTTTTCGGCAAATTTCTCTGCTGCGGCAGAATTAAGAATATTTCCTCGATATTCGTTTGCAACGCCCTGTCTTGCAGAAGCAATATCCTTGCCTTTGAGATTTGCAGATTGAGTCTGCTTATTAAGACTATCGTTAATAAGCCTGCTCTGAGAAGCTTGTGCGTTGTTGCTAACCTTAACGCCATTAGACCTGTTACTGTTTGCAACACCGTTCTTGTTTGTAACCGGCGAGAAAGCAGAAGAGCCTCTAACGCCTTTAGTTTTACCTGCGTTGGTAGAATTTTTACCGATTTTGCCCTTAGCCACATAGCCTGCCGCATTTTGTGCTTTAGCGGAAGCAGCCTTTCCTTTTGCATAAGAAACGCCCTTAGCACCTTTGGATACACCTATGTTAGCAAGCTTTAGACCGCCTACTGTTGCACCGATAGCCGCCATTCTTGCATAGTTGCGAGGTTGACGAGTCCAACGATTGGCTGCACCCATTGAGCCATATTCACCTTTAAGTGATGAGTCTATTCCTAACGCTCTTTCGGTTATTTTACTGCCGTTAATACAGGCAATCGCAAGGAATAACGCCAATAGACAGCGAACCCAAGCATTAGTAGGAAACGCTGAGTTTACTATCTCAACGAACACCATATATAACTGTACGAGAATAGTTATAAACAGCGTTGAAAAAACTATATTAAAAACAGACTTCATAACTTCCCTTGCTTTTTGACCGCCTGTTAAATCAGCGGCGGCGGTAAACACTGCCAAAAGCTGACCGAAAGTTATGCTAAATACATTTTTTACTATTTTTAATGCGGATACACAGAAAATGATAGCCAAAGACAAAAGTTCGATGAACATTACGCCATATTCGATGTGATACCTACGGATTGTAGTGCTGTCCCAAGCGAACATAGCGAGAATATTGCCTGATGTGTTACTTCCCAAATTACTGATAAAATGATAAGTCTTGCCATTGATATTTACATCTTGTACCGAGTGCTGGTAGCCGAACAAATAATTTGCGGTACTTTTAGCGTCAGAACCGTTATAATCAGCTACATTGGTATCCCTGTCAATATAAGCCTTATCGTAATTAACATTATCGTCTTTGTTATTGATAATGTCATTCGGGGTCTTGACCGTATCAAGTTTCAGGCTGTAATTATCAAGGTCACTAACCTTAAAATAAGAATTACTGTCTGACAATACAGAGGCAACATCATCGCCGTCTTTAAAAGCGTTTTTCTTAATCGTTCCCTTTGTCAAATAGTCGGACCAACTATCTGTAAATTTTAAATTACTTTGATTTTGAGCCGTCTGAATGAATATATATTCCATATCGTAGATGTTCTGAGATATGATACTCTGCACCTTGTTCGCACTAAAGAAGTTTGAACTTCCCGAATTTGCAAACTCCTCATTCGCTGCAATAAGGGCATTTTGTCCGTTGCTGTCCTTAGCGATAAGTATATCGGCTATGCCTGCATTTGTTTGATTTGCAACATCGTTGCCGTTTGCTCCCTTACCGCTTTGAGAGGTGTCATACCAAACCATAGTTGTTGACTCGTTTACGCCCATAAAAATCATCGGAAATCCGACAAGAGCAACAAGCAAAATAACAACATTTTGCAAATACTTTTTGCTCATTGATTTCTTTGTGTCAATGCTATCTTCACCGTTAATCATATTGAAGCCGAGTATAAACAAACCAACAGCAATAGGAATCCAAATGAACTGAATCCAGCCTTGAAAAAGACTTACTACTTTCTCACTGTACATAAAGCGAAAAAGCTCAAAACTCTTAGAATACAGCTCACTCATCGTCGATGTTATGTTTGCCATTATCGACATAAGCCAACACAGTATTCCGTTAATCATATCAACAACTACTATCCAAACGCCACCGCCGCTCATAAGCGAAAGCAAGCCTTTGTTATATGACTCTGCGTTTTTAGCAAACCAACTCAAAAAAGACAATATTTATTCTCCTTTCCTCAGAATTTTGCGAGGCTGCCTTTTGTCAAAGACAGCCCCGACTTTTACTGTGTGACTCTTTGAACACACTCTCTTAGCTTGTAAAAGCCAATGTAGTTGTAAGAGCCTGTGCAATGATTGTAGGACCGAGGCAGAGAAGTGTACCGATGATGATATGCGGAATTTTCTCCTTAGCTGCCTGCTTTGCCCTGTCTGAGCCTGCAATAAAAATAAGACCAACAGCGAACAAAGCAACTCCTACAACAACATACACAAACGGAGCTATACTGTTGAGAAAGCCAACGACATTATCGGCAATCTGCTGAAGATAGTTGTTTGTATTTACGAGTGTTACAGGTGAACCTGCAATCTTTGAAATTAAATTATCCATTTCATTTAACCCCCTTTCTGAAAACTTGATGTTTGGCACAACCTTATGCGTGAAAGAAGATGTGTGCTGTATGTAAAAACGGCAGCACAATTAAAAATCGTCCTGCCGTAATTACCAAAATATTTAATATATAAAAAACACCCTCTAATTTCGTCTGTATTGCATTTTTAAACATTATTTGTAAAATTACTCAAATAAAGTCTAAAAATTGCTTAAAAGTCAAAATTGAGCGTGTTATGAGCCAATTTATTTAATTTTATTGTTGTCAATTTTTAAAATCCTCTGTATTTTCCTCTTCTTCGTCATCGTTCTCATCGTCATCAGCCTTTACGCAGTAGAAAATCTTACAAGACTTGTAACCTTTTTCTCTGACAAGAAGAATGATTGTGTTGTCCCTATGCTCCATAAATGAACCGTCAATGTCCGTTAGCTTAACAATACCTGCCTGCTCAACAATGTATTTGTTCTCTCCCCACATTGACTCTATCGTAAAGCTTGTACCCTCAACTACTCTGTCCTTCTTCTCATCGCCAAAAAAAGTTTTTGAATAGCAGGTCAATATAGCCGTGGTATGCTCTCCGACAGGAATATCGCCGCTCGCATTTAATACTATGCCATCTCTCATATTTGCTTTTGAGGGATTGAGAAATATAGGCATTATGTACCTATGCGATTTGGTGCGAACTATTTTTCCCTTGCGGTTCACAACATTCGTGAGAAGAAAAATATTTAAAACACCGATTGAGGTGTATTTATTATTTCCCTCTGTCTTAAAATCAAACTTAGCTTTTAAATCTATCTGTGAAACATTTTCCTCAGATAGTTTTTTTCTTTGCTCTTTTACAAGATTATTCAGCTCCTCAGCCTTATCTTCATTTTCGGCTATCAAGTTGAGTGTGTTTGTTTCTACTCGCTCTCTCACTTTTCCGCTTGCTTTAACAGCAAATGGTCTTGCAGCCACGCAAAAGCCTAAAAAAGCGATTATGAAAATAATAATCAACTGCATTGTGCTACCTCACTCAATACGCTTGATTTTCAAATTCATAAAGAACATCAGAAATATTCTTTTTCACGATGAAAACATTTGAAAAATTATTCCAAACATCGTCAACCTCGAAACGAGTGGCGACACAGATAAGCTGCCGCATAATACCGTAGCCGTCATCAAAATTACAATACACAGCATTTACCTCAATATCTCCGTAAAGTTCTTTTATCTGCCTTATGTATTCAAGTTCTCGCTCATATTTGAAATCGTTAAGTCGTGTGTTAAATTCCTGCTCATCGTTTCTCCCCTTCTCTCTGTTTGCATTAAATCTTAATGTTCTTGTTTGTGTCATCGTTATTACCTTCCGTGTTATTTAATTTTTTAATCTCATTCAAAATAAAAACTATATGCTGTCTATGTAGTCAAGCATTTGTATTTTGCTTATGTCATAGCTCTTGTCGCCCCTTTTCTCCTCTTTGATATTGCAGCTTTCGTTCTTGCAGCTTTCGTTGAGAACAGTAAACTCATCAGCGTTGTAGAGCATAGTTCTGAGATAACTTCTGATGTTTGAAATCCTTGTAGTCTTTTTTGTAACTTCAAGCGTATCAAGTACATATGCAATTTGCTCCTTAGTCAAGCAATCAAACTTATCCACTACTTCCTTTGTGGATAAGCTAACACCTGAAATTTTACTTTTGCTGTTTGGTGCTTTGCTTTCAATTTCACAGATAGTTTTCACAATCAAATCAAGATATTTCTCTGAATAACCTTCTGCAATCAAACTCTCAAAATCTATCTGAGTTTCGATTTTAGCCTGTAATCGGAGATTTTTAGCTTCTTCTTCGCTGATCTCAATTTCAGGTTTGATACTGCAACCACTTTCTTCCACAAATATGGTTTTATCAAATTGTTTGATTTCAATGCTGATATTTTGTGTAGCTCTGTTATACTTGTACTCAAAATTCAAATCCGTTTTTTGATTTATTTCTGCCTGTGCTTTTTTGAGAACCTTATCGTTGAAATCTTTGAAATTATCTTTGTACGCTTTTCCACAACACATTTCTTTCCGCAGTTTATCAAACGGAATTTCCCATTTTCTGCGAAAATCTCCGTTTTTGTAAAAAAACAAGTTTGACCTGAGATAAATATACAGCCTGATACTGAGTTCTCTCTTGAGATTAAGCGTAACTTTGAGCTGGTATTTTATTGAGTTTATTGCTCCATTGTCAAAAAACATATTTTTAGCGTCCTGATTGTATTTTGCGGCAATAACGGTTTGACCTGAATCTTCATCAACGATTACACCAAAGTACGAAAACATATGGACCGGAAGCTCACTACCTTTGTCCGGATTAATTCCAACTGCAATTTTTAAATTAAAAAGCTCATCACACCATTTGTTTAAATACTCAGTTCTAATTCTTTCAACCCCCAAAATATTTTCAAAATCTTTTTTGCGAATTACCAAAGCCCCATTTTCCGACTTACTCTCCTCAAGCATACTCAGATATAAATCAAGTAGCTTGTATGAGTTGACACTCAACGGTTCTCTAATTGACGCAAGCATAAGGTTTGATTTGTTTACATAGTTGAAAATTGAAATTTTGTTGCTGTCTGTTATCGGAGTAGTTATTTCTGTTTCTTGATCGTTTGATTTAATTATTCCTTTCACAAGAAGTACCTCACTTTCGATTTTTAATTTTTAAATTTTTTCAAAATTCACTTTGCAAGAAAAAGAACCAAAAAGAAGATGATGATAGATGATGATTATTGTACTCTCTATCATCATCATCTAAGTTAGAATTAAATATATATATAAGTAGAATATATATGGGATTTTTGGCATTTAGTTCGTTGCCGTTTTTCCAAGTGTTTAACTGAGGTTTTGAAAAAAACGCTATTTTAATTTTTTTGAATTTAGGTGGATATTCTTTCGCCCTTGGGTGGATAACCTTTCGCCCTTGGGTGGATATTCTTTCGCCCTTGGGTGGATATTCTTTCGCCCTTGGGTGGATATTCTTTTACTTTTTGGGGGTGGACACACTTTCTCTTTTGGGTGGATATGTAATATGGCAAGTTTATCTTTGAGTAGCAAAAAGCCAAACTTATAAAATACTTTATTCGTACAACTCACCCCCTTTTTTCTTAGCACCTATCGTCACTTTTTTTGTTTGTTTTTTAATGAAATAAATAAGTCGGATAAGATATATATTTCTCCTAACCGACTTAAAATTCTAATTGTATTCAATTTTCAGTGTTTCAATAAGACTAAGTATTGCATAAAACCTTGAGATTTGGCTTGTATGCAATTTTATATCTTAGACTTCAAGCTATATTGATTAAATATAAAATCGTGATACAGTCAAAATATGGAGATGTATGAGCGTTTTATCAAGTGTTTAGATTATAAACATAATTCATATCAACATTTCCCGATATACCGTCAACTCGTCCGTACCAATCATACTGATGAATGTCAACAAAATTTGGCAGCTTACTGTACGACTCATTCGGAGCGGCAAGCCACACAAGATAGTTAGATGATATTTCATCGGGATATGCACTATCCATCAGCATAGACTTGGCACTGTATAAGCCACCGTCAAATCCGTTATCCCTCATACCGTTACAGAATGTTTTGATAATATCTGTAAGAGTCCTTTTCGGCAGAACAGCCTGTCTGTACTCCTCAACATCAAGAAACACAGGAAGGTCAAATTCTTTGCCGCCAATGGTTTTCATACAGTTTTTAACCTCTGCTTTAGCTGCGTCAACCGATGTAGCGTAGCTGTACCAATACGCACCTACATTTAAGCCGGCGGCTTTTGCTTGCTTATAATATTTCTGAAATTCATTATCCTCTTGATTCGGGTCTTTTCCATAGCCTGCACGAATAATAACGCAAGTGACACCTGCTTTTCTTACTTTGTTAAAATTTATATCACCGTTCCATTCTGAAATATCAATACATTTTGCTTTCTCAACATTAAACTTAACCGATACGGACTTAGAGCATTGCTTTGCTGTAACGGTAGCAGAGCCGACTTTATTAACTTTCACTTTTACCGTATTTTTATCAGACGAAACAATCTTTGCAACCGAACTGTCTGATGATGAGTATGTAAAGTCGCTTATAGCGTTATTGGTTGTTATTGAAAATGTAACTGTATCACCGACACACTGCTTATATTCATTTCTTGTCACAGACAGTTTTGTGTTTTTCTCAATAGTTTCAATATCATTCTTTGATATTTCTATTTGCAAAGTAGAAATATCGTTTACATCGACTCTGCCGTCATTGTTTAAATCATAGTCTGTATTATCATTGAAATTAGATATTTCATTCTGCAAGAATGTAACATCGTTTACACTAACGCTATCATCGTTATTCACATCAAAGCCAGCAGCAAAGGCTGCGGTGGTGCTGTAACAGATGACCGACAATATTGCTGTTGCTGTAATCAGGATTTTTTTAAGCATATTCAATTTCTGTTCCTCTTTCTTTTCTCTAACTTAATCGTCAGTAAAAAATATTATAATTGCGGTTATGAACCATAAACCTACATAAATCAGTGTAGGTGACAACACATACCACCAGCTCCAATTCATTACATTAAGCAGCTTTAAATCAATAAATACAATTTGCACTAATGCCGCAATCACTGCCATATAGACAATTTTTGAAGATGAATTATTGTTCATTTTTTCACTTCCGATCGTTTATTATTTGTATTAATTTGGGGTTTGAAGGTCATAGCAGAGCAAGGTATTGAAGTCAACAGAAAAGTATCTTGCAAGCATTAGTATAGTTACATATGTCATTGTAGAAGTTCCCAATTCGTAGTTAGTATAGGTACTTCTGTCGACTCCCAAATAGTCTGCAACTACTTTCTGAGAAACACCTTTTTGATTTCGCAGCTGTTTTAGTCTTTGTCCTACTTGATTATAAATAAAGCCTGATCTAATTCTATATCCCATAAGTAATATCTCTCCTATTGGTTATTTGAAATCTTAATTTTATAGCCTGCAAAAAAATTTATCCCACTCTAATAGCCGAAGATGTTATATATTTATTTTTTGTGTTTGTTCTTAGTATTGTTTATTCCATATCAATCGAAAAATCCGTTGTAATTGAACCTTCGGGAATATAAATTTTATACTTCTCTCCTGCTGTTGAAATTCTCAGTGACAAATTAGGCATTAAAGTAAGCCAATTTTCGGTTGATTTTTCGTCAGCAGTTTTTACGATAGTATCAATGTGCGGAGTACCTTTAGTATAGATTATTTCGCAATCATCAACATTAATCTTGTTGACTTTGTAACTATCGCTATCAGTTTTATAGTAGTAATAATAGTATTGTTTGGCATTAATTTCGCCACACCCGATAAAGAATCCGCCTTCGGTATCACGATTGTCTTTAATATTAACAATGTTTTGACTGCTTTTAACTTCGTCTGAAAGTTTAATTTCATTTGTGTACTTAACAGATAAGATAATTGTTGATATACATACTATAATTAATAAAAATGATATTAATGATGTTAAGGTAATTGCAAGTTTAGCAAAACTACGGTTTGGATTTATAAATGATTTTGCAAATAAATATGCGAACAAAGACGCAGTTGCAAGTATAAAAGTAATTATAAATAACATTTCTGTCACTCCTTAGTAAATATTAAAAAAACTCCAAAAGTATTGATTGTCATATTTGAAATCTTAATTTTATAGCCTGTAAGAAAAATTTATCCCACTCCGAATATCCGAAAATGTTATAGACATTATTCTTTTCTTGATGTTCTTCTGTGGGATAACCATTCCACAATACAAACGCAAGCCTAATGGCTCTAACAGAACCACTTGTTTGCCAAGGCTGATTAAAATTTTCAGGGCAGATACAATTTGATTCAAAATCAAACATTTGACTTGCTTGAGCTTCGTCATAACAAGCAAGTGCAAGCAGATACATCACAGATATTGTATCAGCTCTTACTCGCTTGCATTTCTTAATCAGCTTGTGAAATAACTCTTCGTGCCTTTTGCTGTCAAAAATAATTTCCATTTTTCTCTCCCTCCTAATCCTCATTATTTAAAACTCGTTCTCCTCTGACACACAGCCTGTGAGTGTTTACACCTATCGGTGTACAGGTAACAAGAGTACATTGGTCCTTATCAAGCTCGCAGTTGTAATACACATCTTCAGGAAGTATTATCTCAATCGTTGTCACCTTGTAAACAAGCTTTTCATCAAGCGTATGCAGAGTAAATGTATCACCGACCGAGAGCTTATCAAGATCTGTAAACAACTTGTTAGTCGTAAGTCCCGAATGACCTGTAAGTACACAATGTGTTCCCTTGCCCCCTATCGGCAGAGAAGTTTTTTCGAGGTGTCCTATTGCTACCGACAGGGTTTTCTCACTCGTATCGTTATATATTGGCAGATACACATTGATTTTCGGTATTTCTATGTATGATATTATTTCGCCCAAATTAAGAGCGTTATAGTAATTGCTGTCACCTGTTTGATTATACTTTTCAGCATTTTGTTCCATATTGTTTTTATCGTCATCGGTAAGTTCAGATACAGCTTTGTTGTAGCTGTCAATCTCATCGTTCGACTTCTGACGGTTTACAAAACTTGATACAGTCGGGAAAAGCAAAAGAGATATACCGATTACAATTACCAATATCCATAGAAATTTTTTGTACTTTTTTAGTTTTGACTTCAAATATTCATCACCTCACTGAAATAAGAATAACATAAAAAAAGTAAGCGTGTAAAAAAGTCAGGTTTTGATTTATAGCTTTACATCAACAGCGTTTTTTCATATACAGTAGCGTTACTGATGTAAGGCTACTTTTAGTTTCATTTCTTCTTTTTTAATGACTTTACCTTTTGTATTAATCTATAACAGCAGCCTGTTATAAACGGTCTAAGCATTTTTTTGCATACACCGAACATAAACAAATACATTAAGCCGAGTATAAAATAATATCCGTTAGAATTATCAACAGATGTATCAGCAAAAAACCAATTAAAAAATTTCTCTATCTCAGTGCTAAAAAGCAAACAGGATATTCCCATAAGAATTGCAGTAACAAATACATTGATTAGAGTGTTTATGAGTATAATTTTTTTATTTTCTCTTGTTACACACATTACCGTAAAATTTAAAGTTATTGCCAAAACATTAATTACAGTGAAAATTTCTAAATAAATCAGCATTTTTTTAAAACTCCTTCAAAAAAATAAAAGCAGCTTTGAATTTGGAATGATAAACCAAAAAGCAAAGCTGCTCTTTATATATTTTTTGATAAACAGAAATGTAAGATAAAAAGTAAAAGTTGATTACTCAGACTTTTTTCTTGAAGTAATGATAAACATTGCACCGCCTGCAAGAGCAATCAGAGTGCCGAGCAGCCAGAGAGCTGACTGAACCGCACCGGTCTTAGGCATATCCGGAACAAGGCTGTTTACGATTTCCACATTATTGCTTGCAATATGAGATGTTTTGTTTACCTTGATTTCAATAGGCTCTGCGTGGAGAGCGTAGCCTGCCGGAGCTTGTGTTTCAACAAGCCAATAGGTTGTTTCACCGTTTTCAACGCCGCCCTGAGCTTTCTCTTCATCATTGGTTGAGAAAGAGCCGTAAGCAAGTCCGGTAAAGGTTACAACACCGTTTTCGTCCGACTGCTGAGTAGCTATCGGAGAAATTCCGTTAGCATTGTCATCTTTATTCTTATACAAAGCAAAGGTAGCACCCTGTAAGCCTTTACGACTCTCATCTACTTTATAGAACGAATAACCGCCTGTATGAACAGTAGGTGTTTCAGATGTAACTTGATATGTACTTTCTGTACCAATGTTATTTGTATAGGTAAGCTTTGATGTGTTCGGAATATCAACCGCAAGCTCTGCCTCTGAGGTAAGCTCTGTATTGAAATATAACTCTACTTCGGAGTAGCTTGTGAGTTTTTTAGTATCAATCGCAAATGATACATTCAAACCGTCCTCAGATACAGTATAGTCTGTACCCTCTGTAAGCTTAGTCTTGTTATCAAGATAAAGCTCTGCACCTGTATATTTAAGACCCTTGCTCATTGTATCGGTGATTGTATATGTAGTCATATCGCCGATTTCATAAGGAATCGAAGTATTAATTTCCCAATATACCGTATCGCCGATATTTGCGGTGTTATCAATACCCTTTGTACCCTTTTCACCGTCAAGTATATATTTGTGGATTAAAGGATAATCATTCTCCACTTTTACTGTGCTGTCAGCAACTACTGAATCATCACGGACCATATTGCCTGCTGCGTCAATATAAAACTCATAATACTTAGTGCTGTCAACAATGTATTTTTCGTCCGGTGCTTCTGTTTCAACGAAACGGTAATAGCATTGAGAAGGAAGATTGTCGATAGTAGCAGTACCGTCCGAGCCTGTAACTATATCAGGCATAAATGTCTGATAGTTTGTATTGTCAGTTGAATATTGAAGGTCAAACTTAGCACCGTCAATAGTCTTGTTATCAACCGAGTCAACCTTCTGAAGAATCGCAGAACCGTATGATGTTTGATTCTTAGGATAACTATATACATCATACAGCCATTTTGTGCCGTCACTATTTGTGAGAGGCAAAGTGAGTACAAACGGTGCAATCTTCTTAACTACCTGTGAAGGCGACTTTGTTTCCTGCACATAGTAGATACCCAAAGGCAGGTTTTCAAGCTTTGCAACGCCTGTTGTGTCTGTTGTAGCTGTATATACCTCAGTAGATGTCTGTACAGCCTTTGCAGCTTCTTCGAGGGACGGAATTGAGAGCTTACCGTTGTCAATGCAATCTTTAAGCTCCGCTACCTTAGTTACCGTGAAGGTAACATCAGCAAGCGGTGTAGCTCCTTCTGGAATTTTGTCTGTCTGCTCTCCGTTTGAGCTTTCAGTAGCTTTGGATACATCGGACATTTCATATTTGTAGAGAGTAAGAGAGGCTGTTTTTGAATAATCAATGAGGTATGGAGATGTTTGCTGTTCCTGAGCCTGAGTGCTTGACACCGCACTTGCAGATGGGATAGCTGCGGCAGTTACACTTGCAAGAATAGCTACTGACATAATCGCAGCTAAAATACGCTTCGTATTAGCTTTATTCATTGTTTTTCTTCACCCTTTCATTAGTTTTGATTTTTGTATTTCTGTTTCTCTTCTTTTTAACTATATGAGAAATGATAAGAAAAGCAGAAAAAGCAACTGTAATTATAATTGCAATAATATAAATAATATCTATATGAGGCATTTGTATATTTACCTTCTGAGCGATTTCTTCGTCATAGGTAGCCTCATCAGATAACTCCACTCGCTGACCTGTAACAACGAGTCTGTGCGTGTTTATGGCATACGGAGTACAGGTTACAAGACTTACTATATCCTTGCCTTCCTGTATGCCAAATAATGAAGTATCTTCTGGTTCAATCACATTAATTTCATATACCTTGTACGCATATGTTTCGTCAAGTATTTTTATGTAAAATATATCGCCTTCTTTAAGCTCTGTGAGCCTGTCAAAAAACACTTGAGTAAGATATGCGGTGTGTGCTGAGATAATGGAGTGAGTGCTTTTGCCCCCTATGGGAAATGAGGAGTTTGGTAAATGTGCAGCACCCTTTGAAAGTACGCTTTCGTTATCTCCGTGGTAAATCGGTAAATCAACATCAATGTTCGGTATTACTATACTTCCCATCAAGCCTTCACCGAAATTTAATATATTATCATATTCACTATCTGTATTAAGGGACTCGAAGGACTGAGAATTTAATAGCTTGTTATTATAACCATATGCTTTTTCCAAATAGTTTTGCTTTTCCTCATCAGTAAGGACCTTAACATTGTTGTCATAGTTTGTGAGCTGACTATGACTGCTTACTGTATTGATGTAATTTGCTACGGTAGGATAGAAAAATGTAGCTATCGCAGTTACGAGCAAAACTATTCCTAAGACAAGCGAAAACTTTGACTTTGGTTGTTTATCAAAGCCTTTATCTGCAACCTTATTTACAGTATTTTCTTTGCTATTCTCAGACACTTCTAAGCCCCCTTTTTTATATAAATTAAATTTTCAAATAGTTTTATGAACCCATTATTATTTTGCAGTCTTTCTCTTTTTAAAAGCTCTGACAGCGAATACTGCGATTGCCGAAAGGAGAAGAACAGAGCCTGCAACATAAACGATTGTTCTGCCTGTACCACCTGTGTTTGGAAGAATTACTTTGTAATCTTCAACGGCGAATGTTACTGTACCGTTTTCAGGAGCGTTTGTAACATAAGTACCGTTATTAAGAACAGAACCGTACTCGGCATTTACTTCGACTTTAATAATCTGACCGTTGAGGTTGTAGCCTTGCGGAGCTTTTGTTTCTACAAAGTAGTAAGTACCGCTTGCAAATCTCATCACTTCGCCTTTAGCGTTCTTATATACTACTTTACCTTCGCTGTCAGACACACCAACTGCAATAGAGTTTGTATTAGCCTTAGTGTCTGCTTCGGTTGTATATGCTGTAAACTCAGCACCAACGAGTGGATTGCCTGCTTCATCAGTCTTTGTAGATGTAATTGCATATGTGTAAACATATACTGTATTACCCTGAATTTTCAGTGTGTTAGATGAGTTACCGTACTGAAGGTTAGTTGTATTAGGGTTGCCCTGTGTGCCGATTACAGCGTATTTGTTAAGTGTTGCGTTAAATGTAACTACTACATTAGCAGCAGAATAGAAGCTTGCATTTTTGAGATAACTTTTGCTCAAAGCTACATTGAAGAGTGTTTCCTTACCCTCTTCTTTTGATGTAACATTTACATCGTAGTCAGTACCCTTTGTGAGAGTAGCAAGTGTATCGCCGTTAGCATTTACTGTTTTAACGCTGAATGAATTTGTATCAAGAGTAAGACCCTTGCTCATAGTATCATTTACAACATACTTAGTGAGCTGAACGCTTGCTGAACCTGCAACGCCAGAAGTAATCGAGTATGTAACTGTATCGCCAAGTGATACATCAGAATAGTTTACATTCTGCTTTGTTGAGTTCTCAATCTTCTTTGTAATTGACGGTGTTTCGTCCTTAACCTTTGTTGCGAGGTTAATTGAACCACCGTAGATCCAACTCGCAGTTGCCTCGTTGTAATAAGGAAGTGCGATAACGCTGTTTCTTACCTGAGTAGTACCTGCTGGGTACTTTGTAACTCTCACATAATATACGCCCTGTGCAAGACCTGTAAGTTTCTTGCTTGTTGTGGCAGCACTTGATACAAATGTATCTACTGCATTAGGAGTAAGTGCTGAAAGGCTTACTGCGTCAAGCTTTGTGAGTAATGCTGCATTGTCGCCTTTGTTAAGTGCTTCGTCAATGCCGTATGCTGCATTTGTTGATGTGTACTTAGTGGCACTTGCGTTAGAGCCAAGAGTTGCAACCTTATAAACTGAGAAAGTGTAGCCTGCCTTGTTGCAGTTAAGTGTGAGAGATACTTTCTTTGAAGTATCAATGAGTTTGTTCTCGTTTGTTGCTGCACTTGCAGGCAGAACGCACACCAAAAGTGTGAGTACAGCAATAAAAGTTGCGAAGATTTTTCTTGCATTTTTCATTTTGCATTTTCCTTTCTAAAATAATAATATTTCTTATACAAAAAAGCAGCCTTAAAAATTCCCGCTTTTAAAAGGCTGCTTTCTGTATATTAGCTGTTAATTTTTTAATCTCTTTGTGTTGTTATAACTTTTAATCTCTTTTTGTTTTGCGTAAATAAATTACATATACCGCACCGGCAATTACCGTTGCACCGAGTAACGGCATAGCAAGAACCCACATACCTGTACCGCCTGTGTTCATAAGAATAATTTTATTATTCTGAACCGAAACAGAAACATTTGTGAGATTCTCATTTGAAGTGTCAATAGTGAACTCAATTTTCTTACCATACGGAGCATAGCCCGAAAGCGGTTTGGTTTCAATGAAGTAATACTTTCCGCTTTCCATTTTTTCTACCTTGATTTTTCCGTCCGCATTTGTTGTCAAGGCAGTAACTTCTGTATCAGCACCGTTATAGCCTTTTTCCATATAGTAATCTCCCGACTTATTTACATATACGGTAAGGAGCTTATCGTTGCTGTCATATAGCTCAAAGCCGACACCTTCCTGAGTGTTTCCTTCGTAATCGGTCTTAGTAAGAGTTACCGAACCTTTCTTAATCTCATTGATTGCAGTAACCTCTACTGAGGTTGCATTTTCCGTAACTCTGAAATATATAGGCTCATCACTAAAGACATATCCGTCTAATCCCTTTGTTTCGACAAAATAATAGTTGCCGTAAGGTAAGTTACATACATACAGCTCACCGCTATCGTCAGTTTTAAGTTTTGTTGGATTTACGGTTAATTGATATGATGACATCTTAGCATAGCTGTAATCGCCGTCACTGCCGTTATATCCATACAACTCAACGAGTGAATTATTCTCGGAGGAATACAAGGCAAATTCTACGCCTGCGAGCGTATTGTCTTTATCGTCCTTCTTAGTAAGGACAACATTACCGTCAACGAGTATATTGCTTATTTCAACTACCTTAACGGAAGTAAGGCTGTCACCAAGTGTTACTGTTACATCTCTTGGAGTTTCATATCGGTTAGGGATTAAATAAGAACCGGTGGAGTCCTTAAATCCTAATTCCTTAACTGTATATGAAATTAAGCTGTTATCCGAGTTGTAAATCGGAAGGTCCGTCCACGCCTCGGTAAAGCCTTTACTATCTGTGACCTTCACACCATAGTCATTGCCGTTGCTGTCAAATAGTTCAAAGTAAATGTCCTGAACTACATCGTCCTGAGAAAATTTTGAAACCTTGATTGAAGATTTTTTGAGAGTGTTTTTAAAATCAACTGTAACAGTCTTGCTCTTTTCAAGAGTAACAGTCTGTGGTTCAGGTGTGTTATATCTTTCCGGTACAGTGTATGTACCGTCAGAATTTTTAAAGCCAAGCTCTGTAACTGTATATGAAATCAAACTATCGCTTGTATCATACACATCAAGATTAGTAAGCGAGCTATATCCGTTATTGTCTGTGCAGATATTTGTATCTATCTTGCCGTCTGAGCTTTTGATATTGAAGTAAAAGTCTTTAACTATGTTATCCTCAGATAGTTTCTGAACGGCAAGACTGCCATATTCAAGAGTATTTTTAACTGTAACTGTCTGACGGTAATATGTAGTCATATATTCAGACTTGTCATAGCTCAAAACAAATGATGTAGGTGCAAGTTCTTTGTATCGCTTAGGAAGTGAGTATGTACCGTCTGAATTTTTTATGCCAAGCTCAGTAATGGTGTAGATAATCTTGTTGTGATTTGCGTCATATACCTGTAAATCGCCAAAATTAATACGACCTCTTGAAGATGTAGCTTTATCTTCATATGTGTTGCCTTGATTATCGGTTAATCTAAAATAGATACCGCTGATGACCTTATCATCAGACTCTTTCTTGAGTCTAAGTCTGATTGGCTGGAGTTTGTTATAGAAACTGTACTCAATAGGGTTATCGACACTTGAACCTACAAGTGTTTTAGTAACAGGACTGTTTTTGACATAGTAAACAGGTAAGCCGTATCCTGTATTTGTTTTGATACCAAGTTCTGTTACGGTGTAATTAATGGGTGTACCGTTGTTATATACCTGTAAGCCTGATAAGGTGTATGTGCCTGTATCCTCTGAAGTGCATACAATCTTTTCCCAAGTGCTGTCGGCGTCATTGGTAATCTTGAAGTAGAAATCCTTTTTGCCGTCCTCTGAAGTTTTCTTGATTGAGAGTGAGCCTGTTTCCACACCCTCAAGCACTTCAACAACTACTGCTTTATCAACTGTCGGATTGCTTGCAGTTACCTGTACGGTATATACAGTCGGATCAAGAGTAAAGCCAACCGGATTTATAATTTCCTTTACATAGTATGTGCCAAACTCAACACCTTTTGTAAACACACCGTTACCGTTACTGTCTGTAACGGTTCTCTGCAAAATAGTTTTGCAGCTGCTGTCTGAATACAAGCCGTAGGTTGCACCGCCTACCTCTACAAGTCCTGTAACTGTCTGTGCCTGCTTATGAATTTTGATATATCCGACATCTGGTGTTTCGGAAACTATAAGCTCGTTTTCGAGGTCAACATCACCAGTCGTTTCATTCTGCTTAATTTGTCTGATGAAGATTTCAGGGTTTACCTTAAAACCGTCTGGTGCTTTTGTTTCTTGAATAACGAGTGTGCCGAGTGGGAGTGTAGTTTTGCCACTTCCGTTATAATAAAACGCTTCACCATAATCACTATCAGCACGGTATTTTTCGTCTAAATGAGTAAAACCATTTATGTTGGTTTTCAGCACCCACTTGCGTTCAGGCTCAAGTCCTGCAAGCTCATCTGCCGAGTCGTAATAACCCTTGTAGAATTTAAGGGTAAATTCAGCACCGCCCATATCAACCTTTTGTCCTGTAACAGCATTTTTCTTTTGAATTTGAATACCGATAGGGTCATTTTTAGGAGCGTTTGAGATGGTTGCACCTAAGAGTGCGTAGCCGCCTGATGTTCCCTCTAATAGTTCAAGCTGAACAGGGCGTTTATATCTTTCAAAGCCTTTACCGGCTTTTGTTTCAACAGCGTACAGAGTGTTACTGTATGTGATTTTGTAAAGGTCAGAGTTTGAATTGGTATCCCAATTCACTCCGTCTTTAGAAATAGCTTTTGTATCACCTAAGCTGTCTGTTTTGAAATACCTGATTATCTTATCAGTCTTTGTATTATCAGAATAATAAGCATACGCACTTTCTCTGTCTGGAAATACTGCAATCTCAGTGCCGTCTAAGTCGTAGCAATCGTTATTCTCAGTGAGGGAAGGCTCACTGCTTACTTTTTTTAGGTTGAGCTTAACAATTTCCTTATCGGTCACATTAAGAATATCAAGTGTTTTCTCCTGCTTGCAATCCTCTGCCGTAACGGTAATCGGATATTCTGTTGTACTGTCAAGAGCAAAATACTTGCCTGAATTAGGAGCTTTGGTTTCCTTGAGGTAATATTCTCCTGCGTCAAGCTCAAAGTAGCTTTTACCTATCCAATCCTGATTGGAGTAGGAATATTTGATTTTTGAAATATTACCGTTTCTGTTAAGCTGTGCAACTGCGACAACCGAGTTGTCGGCTTTTTTATACAGAGTATATTCTGCACCGCTGAAATTAAGATAATCCTTGTCCTGAGTGCTTTCTGTCAGGTCTTTAATACTATCGTTAGTGCCTGACTTTTGCAACGACAATTTAGCCTTTTTCGGAATTTCAACTATGAGGTGCTGATATGTTCCTTCTTTTGGATTTTTGGGCTTTGGGTGAGCAATATAGATATTTGTTGAACTTGCGTAATCTGAAATTTTGCTGTAATTACCGCTGTGCTTTGAAACACGCTGGCACACATCAACAATCATATTTACCATTTCAGAGATGTCACTATATCCGCTCCAAGTTTTCCAAGCTGTACTTTTATCATTAAGCATTGTGTGATAAAGCTGAGATAGTGCGAAATGACTTAGGATATAGTATGCGTCATCATTACTTATTTTAGCAGCAGAGAAGAATGAGCTGTATTTGTAATCGGCTTTCGGACCTATGAATTTGTCATACATATACTGCTTCATAGTCTTGTTTTCAACTACAATTTCTTTACTGTCAAAGAAATGTTTTGCATACAGCAACTCTTCACCAACAATGAGTGCTTTTTCGGAAGCATTGCTCGAATTTGGATCAAGCTTGATAACTTCCTTACCTGTATCTCCATAGAAGTCTGTAAATTCAACAGTTTGACCGCCGGTCGTTTGAGCATACGACTGTGGATCTATGCAATAGCCTATTTCACCGTTGAATTTAAACTTGTATGCGTCCAAACGACCGCCACTGCCATTGTTGACAAGAACGATAGGCTTTTTTGATGATTCAATAAGCACCTTGCCGCCAATTTCGTCAAGTCCTGTATATGAATACGCACTTGCAGTAATATTTACGGCAGGGAACATTGCAAAGACAGTAACAAGCGAAATGATTACGGCTGTAAGCTTTTTAAGAATTTTCATTATTAAGTTTTTCTCTCCTTTCAATGAGATAGTATATTTTTCTTTCTGTTGGTGGACTTCGTTTTTTATTTTTCATATAGTTTTATCCCCTTTCAATTTTTTATAAAAATAAAAAAGCAGCTAAGATTTTTAATAACAAAATACTTAACTGCTTTTCACATATAAATTATTTAATTGTAAATTTTATTTGACTTTAATAAATTAATACCAACCTTCTGCTCTTACAAGAGTTGTCTTTGTTTCATAATGACCTTGTTCAGGCTCATTAACAGTTTCATAGCCAACAATTTCATCTATTGTTTCACAACGATAACTGCCGTTTTCGCCTTTTTGCATATGCTCATACATATGTTCACCTGCGTCACCAACAATTTCTTTATTGCAAGTGTTGCAGATGGCAACATCACGACTTTCAATAATAGGGCATTGCCAACTATGAGCCGGTACATCAACTACCCAAACTTTTTCGGTTTTGTACTCAGCTTCGTGCCAAGTCTTGCCCTCGTGTGTGTCTTTTGTTTCAGGCTGTGTAGCCGGTGCCGGTTCAGGCTTACTTGAAGATGATGAACCCGAACCGCCTGACGGTTTACTCTGACTTGATGAACCGCTTGAGCCTGAATTGCTTGCAGGCTTATTTGTGTTGCCTGATGGACTGTTGTTCTTGCTTGTCTGACCTGAGTTTGAAGAATTGTTAGTTTTGCTCGACTGAGCATTGCCAGAGTTGTTATTGAGGTTTGTCTGATTGTTGTTATTCCCTGAGCTGTTACTGTTATTGCTCTGGTTACTGTTTGACTTGTCATTGTTGTTTTTGTCAGCACTTGTTTCATTCTCTGATTTCTCAGATGGCTGTGTCTGCTTAACCTCAACAACCTTAGTTGCTTCTTCTATATGAGTGTTACCCTGTGAATCGGTAACTACCTGTGTAACTGTCTGAACAGATGTACCGATAACTTCATCTGCTGTTGCAGTAGGCTTTTTATCATTACAAGCTGAGAGGCAAAGCATTGAAATAAGGACTGCTGCGACTGTTACGGTTGCTCCGACTATAAGTCCGACTGTCTTTTTATTTGTACGCTTTACTGTGTTCTTTTCGCTCTCGGTTGTTTCATTCGTGTTTGTTGTGTTCTTTGTTTCTTTTGTAGTCATAGCTTTGACTCCTTTCGTTGATTTGTTACTATTATTTAGGGGATTAAAGGAAATTGTTACCTTTTGTCCCTCTGTATTTGTATTATAATTTAACTATCTGAAAATTACAAGTCCCCTTTTAAAAAATATTTTAAAACTATTCGTGAAATGAGGGTATAAATTTATACCCTGAACATAACCTTTCAATGTGATGAGAAATCAGCTAAGATTTAATTATCTGCTTTTACAAACTCATCAAAGCTCTTTAATAAATTGAAGGTGTTATTATCCGAATTAAGTGAGGTGTACAACACCCACGCAGTATCATAAGTTGAGTGTATAGAGTTTTTTAAATTTTCCATTTCATCTTCACTGATATTTGAAGTGGAGAAATATTTAAGATTAATTGTTTTATTGGGTCTTTCCGGTAAGCTTTTATACACAAATATATCTCCGAAATCATTTATTTCAACCCAAAAATCTTTGCCTACAATTAATAAATCATACGGAAGATCAAGTTCCAATTCTTTATACTCTTTTTCTTGAATATAAGCAAAAAAATCATCTTTAACTATTTGAAAATCTTTACACCCAATCCATTGTATATCATCAATAGATTTGTTATACTTTTTTAAAATAGTTATTAAATACGAATAAACAGTCATTATTATCACCTTTTAATATTAATAAATTAATATTGAATTTTTTTAAAATACATAATTTTTTCTTTGTATTCATACACCGTAAAATTCATTTGCTTTGTATCACCGCTGTTAAGTAAATAAGTTATTACGCCGCATATCATATTAACAGGTATATTTACATTACTATCAGTAGAAATCATTTGTCCCATACTCATATTATCGTAAGGCACGAAAAATCCTTTTCTGTATTCAGTCACACTATAAGACAAATTATTTATTGCGGCATCATAATCTGCACTCGGATAGCGTTCTAAAAAATATTCTTTTAGTGCTTTGAATGGTATTGTTTCCACTTTATAAACTTTATCGTTGTAATAATCATCATACATATACATAATTTCATTACCACAAATAAAAAGTATAAAATCCAAGTTAAGTAACTCATCATAGCTTGGAGAAAACTCAATCGAACCATTTATCATAGTCATAGGAACTTTGGAACAGTCAGACGAGAAATAAGCTCCTTCGGTATAATCATAAATTTCATAGGTAGCTTTTTCTATTGTTTCTTTACGACAATCATTTGGATAATTTTCTTGCAAATAATCATCTAATATTTCAGAAATTGTTTTATGGTATTCGTACTTCATATGGAATAACCCCCTTTTGAGATATGTAAAAAAGCAAGTCATTAAGCAAGTTCCAAAGCCTTTATTATATTTTTTCTATAATTCTCAAATTGTTTTTTCCCTTGAAATAAATTTAACTCAATATAGTTAAGAAATAATTTCTTTAAATATGCTTTTTTGCTTGTGTTCTCACAAACACAAGTATCAAAATATAAGATGTTTAGTGCAGCTATGTAATTAGCAACAGAAACTTCCTCTCTCGCTAATCGCAATGCTGTTATATACAAGCTTGAATTGTTAATGCGTATATCTTGAGGAATTGAAGATAACTCGACTCTCTTATATATCATCAGCTTTTCAGTAAGAAGCAAACGATTTGTTTTTTTCTTTATCTTTACTTTAACTTTCATTTTCCAACTCCAAATATCTTTTTGTACTAAGAAAAGAAAATATAAAGCATAAGAGCCACGAACGCAAGCACAAAAATTATTGTTGGCGAAAGAACTAAAAACCACGCCCATTTGATAGCACAGATTAGTTTTAGAAAGATAAGCAAAAATTGTGCTATTACATAAAAAGCACATATACAGCCCAAACTTGATTCCATAATATTTATCTCCTTTTTATTTTGATGAGGGTGTAAATTTATACCCTGACTTATAATAAATATAAATGCTTAATATTAAATATCTCACGAGGTATAAATTTATACCCTGAATAAAACTCCATTCGTGAAACGAGGGGACAAATTTATACCCTGATTTCAATGTATCAGTCATTCCATATAGTTAAAAAAGAATGTGTAGCCGATAGAGATGTGAGAGAAAGTAATGAATAGAATAACGCTTCATCAACACCTATCGAAGAATAATAAATCACATATGTGACAAGAACAAACAGTGGCATAACACAACCCAAATCTTCAACTTTTGAAAATTTGAAATAGTTATACAGCATATGTATCACCGTAAAAAATATATCCAAATTTGCAATAAACAAAAATGCTGTTGATGTTTTCTGCATTACATAACCGATAAATTCTTTTTGCAGTTCTGCATTGGCAAGAATTACATTCATTAAATTTCACCTCTACTTTAATTTTTCAGGGTATAAATTTATACCCTGACTTATAATAAATATAAGTGCTTAATATTAAATATCTCACGGGGTACAAATTTATACCCTAATTGGGGCAGGCAACTTCAAGCAGATGATTTTGGTATCAAACTTAAAGCTACTTTAGGGTATAAATTTATACCCCGAACATCTGTTCAAGGTACAAACTCAGGGTACAAATTTATACCCTAATTGGGGCAGGTAACTTCAAGCAGATAATTTTGGTATCATACTTAAAGTTACTTTAGGGTATAAATTTATACCCTGCTTGCCTATGATTGATTAATGTTGTAATTTATATAAAGCTTTTTTAGGTAGCCTTTTTGAACTTCGTCTTTACAATGACATATATCGTTATATAAAACCCCCAATGTTGCAACATAGTCACTTATGCTACCTGTATCTCGTTGAGTTCTTAATGCTGTTACATATAAGCTTGGATTGTTAATGCGTAATTTTTGATTAATTTCAGACAAACAAATCTTATTGTTTAGCAGCAGTCTTACAAGTAATTGTGTGCGAGCAACTTCTATCTGTTCTTTTCTCTTAGTGTTTTTTAATCGAACTATTGCTTTCATTTTCCCACCTCAATGATTTGCTGAGGGTATAAATTTATACCCTCGTTGTGTAAATCAGCTTCACCCGATACTGCACATAAAATATATGAAACGGCTGTATCGTAAATAGAAAAGGCAATCGCCGTGACAATAAAAAATGTAAGCATAACCATTTCTCCTTTTGTTTTAAATTTTATATTTCTTCATCTAAATCTGAAAAAACAAATCCTTTTGGCGAATACTTTTTTTTAATTACTAAAGTAACTTCATTCTTGTCTTTGAAAATAAGCTCAGGCATTACAGCAAAAGATACTTTTTTGTTAGCAGAAGAATAGATTAAGCTGTCTAAGCGAAAAGCAAGTGGTGCAATAGATTTTACAGTGTAGAATAAATCTTCTGTCATATTTATTTCTGATTTATCAATCTTTTTCGTCATTAATTCAATAATTTCTCCGTTATCTGAATATCTGAAATTTACTCTGTACAATGAATCAGCCTCTATTTCGTCAAGTTTAAAATCCATATCACAACATTCACCATATGTTATTTTAGGAAGTAACCCTTTTGTGAGCTTTTTGATTTTCCTTTCGAGTAAGTATGCTTTTAAGTTAAATGCGATTTGAAGAATCATAGAAAATAATATACCGGATAAGATAATTATTAATAGTGATTTAAAAAAGTCCATTGTTATTAGCTCCTTTGTTTTTATTTAGCAGGGTACAAATTTATACCCTCGCAACAAGCCGTAGCAGTTCCGCACAAACTGTTGCGGCTTGTTTAAACAACTACGAGTTATGGGTAATAAAAGGAGCATAAAAATATATGAAAACTATGTGCGGAGTTGATAACAATTTAATGCTGCTTTTTCTGAAACTGAAAATCATTGTAATATCTATCTGAGTGATTTTTGATTGACAACACTTCGTAGTATCTGTCAACCGCCAATTTTAAGATGTCAATGTTTTCATATTCAGGCTTTTTCAAATATTTTTCACAAATAGTTTTTCTGAGAATTGACTCACCTTCCATTACAGGAATAGTTCCCAAAAAGGCTTTATTTGAAACGAGATCTGCCTCATCATAAATAACGCCCAAAGCTCCTCTTGCGTTTTCAATTTCTATCTCAAAATCTGTTTGTGAAAAAGTTTCTTCCGTTATCGGTTTTATTGCTACATTCGTCATAATTAAAACAATCCATTTCTGCTTCTGCTGTTAGATACTGTTGCAAACGGAGTAAGTTCACACTTAATAGCTCTAAACACTCTGCTTTCAGTCACATTCTTGATTTTTACTTTGATTTCATCACCGACTCTCGGTCGTCTGCGGAGAGTGTTTATATCATCATAAGCATAACCTCTGCAACCATTCGGCAAACGGAGAATGAAAGCAAACTTCTTTTTCTGAAGTTCTCTATATCCAACAACTTCTGCAATCACGATTGTGCCAACCCTGTATTGATTGTAGAGCTGTTCACACGAAGAACTATGCCCTGCCGCACCAATCAGAGAGATTTTAGAGAAGTCATCGGATATATCAGATACGATTGCCTCAAATCTCTTACCTACGGTATATTCGTTCATATTGATAGCAAGAAGTGAAATCTGATATGGAGTCATTCTTACTTCGTATCCCGAAAACTCAACTTCAATGAATGTTGACTTGTTTCGGATAATTCGTGCTACGCCTCTTGAACCGACTCGCATTTCGGGTAACCTCTTATACCTTGTAGGGACGAAAGCTTTTCTCCTCTCCTGCATAGCAGCTATTCTGTCGCCGATAACAGCACCGTCAACATAACCGACTGCAATGAACTCGATATAAGCACCTATCAATTCATTGAGTCGCTTGATTTTCCATCGCTGTATAAGCTTTTCTTTCTGTGCAGCGTTTACATCAGAACGCTCATTTTTGTTTACAATGCGATTGAAGTTTGCAAGAGCTTTTTCCTCAATGTTTTCAATGAGGTTTGAATCTGCAATCTTAACAGGAATAGTTCCTAGTCGGGTTCTTAATGTGCAGTTTGCAAAGTAGCCGTGACGGCTTTTTTCAATACCGTCAATTCTCGCTTTAATAATTTGTTTGTTGTAAATAATACTCTGAACACCTTGCTCAATAAGTCGCTCTGTGATTTCAACATTATTATTTTCTCTTGCAAGCTGTTCTTCAATCTTGGCTATATTCTCTCTGCGTATCTGCCACTTTGTTTTTGTTCGCTCTTTTGCATTTTCATCATCATTTTTGGCAAGAATTTCATCTTCGATTTCGTCCTCGTCATTGCTAAAAATAGCGTCCAGCTCTTCTTCCTCAGATAGTTTTTCTTTTTCCTCTTGCTTAGGCTCGGATTCTCTAACAGTTTCGGACTCAGCCGCCTGTTCAAATTCCTTTTCAGTTTCAACCGCTTTTTCGGTTTTGAGTTCCTCTTTGGTTTTCTCTGGAATTTCTCCGGAGTTTTCTGTACTCGTTGTTTCTGCTGTTTCATCGACCGGCTTGGTTTCAGATGTCTTTCCAAGTTTCGCCTTTTCAGCGTCAAACAACTCTGATATTGTTGACATAATGACATTCTCCTTTTCGTTTTTATTTTTCTATTTCGGATAGTTCCTCATCGGATAATGTTATCCTCAGAAATTTTCCGTTATATTCTTTTGTAATTTCATTAACTATCTGAGATTGCTCATCGTGATAGATATATACACACATCTTTTTATTTTTTACAATTTCAAATAGTTTACAAAGTTCTTTTCCATCTAAATTAAAAAGAACGGGTATGTTTTGACTCTTGTATCTGTAAACATACTCGTTTTTCTCTCGCCCTATTTCGCACAGCTTTGCAGCAGATGTTTTAAAGCGTTCTATTTGTGTAACATCAAGTATCTCTCTCAAATAGTTTCTTTGATTGATTATGTAAAGAAAATTGTTACAGAAATGACTGTTTTCATATGCACTCCTTGTTGATGGTATAACTCCGAGATTATCTGCTTTGCTTTTTTCAAAGGATTTAACTGCTTCGCTGATGTTTGGGTAGATGTACAATGCAGACAGTTGGTCCTCGGCATTGTACCACTTGCAACTATATGTAACTCCCTTTAATGCGTAAAACAGGCTTTCTTCGTTCTGCTTTCTCAGTTTTGTTTCACTGTCGGGCATATAGCAAGCTATTATTTGATTTGCCGTTACTATACACCCAAAACAGCGAGTTCCTATACAGGTATCGAATTTTTGTGAGGTGCTTTTGAGTTCCCTCATCGTGATGAAGTAAGATTCAGAAGTAGGTTTCTCTAAAGTCCCATCTACTATTTGTCGGAAATTTTCTATGTGTGTTTCACAGCTTATGTTTTGCTTTCGCAACTCAAACAGTAATTTTGCTAACTTGACTCTACGCTGTTTGTTACTATCTGAGTAAGCGGTTGTGAGATTACTCTTGAACACATCATAGTTATAGTCATCAGGACATTTGCCTTTGAGATAGTTGTATCCATCATCGGTCATTGCGTATGTATATCGCTTATGTCCGCCCTCACGAGATATGTAACCGGCTTTTGTGCATTTGTAAATAACATTGGCTCTAACTACATTATCACCATATTGTTTTTTGAATAAACTGACTAACTGCTCGTCAATTTCGCCACCGAGTAAGAGAGTCGATAGAAATTTCTGCTTACAAGCTGAGATTGCTTGTCGATTATTCGCTATAATTATCACCTCTTTTAGAAAAATTGTTCGATAAACAAAAGTCGTATCAAAATTGATAGTAAAATTAGTAGCGGACTCGTATCTCCCTCAGTTCGTCACCCCTTGAAATATCAGTATTAATCGGGGGAAAACACCCTTTTTATGGGGTGACGAACGCTATCGGGAGCAAGTGTCATTCGTCACCCCTAAATGTGAACTTTTTAGGGGTGACGAATGTAAAAATTCGACTATTGAATAGCGATATTTATCTATATTTTTAATCCCAAAATTTGCTTAAAATCAAGCATATTAACAACATATATTTCCGTCATATCACAGTCGCTTTTTGTACCGTCACAAACAATATTCATATGCTCGCAGTCATCAGATGTGAGCATAATGTATTTGTTAATTAGATTAATGATGTCGTGTATATCCGAGTTATCACAATCTCTCGCCGCAAGCTCGTTGTAATATGACCTAATAATTACAGTTGCTTTTGTAAGCCTTTTAATTCTAAATTCATTTTTAGCAAGTAAGGTTTCGGTAACTCTATTAATAAATCGCTTGCGTGGCGAGTATGTCGGCTGTGAAGTAGCTCGCCTGCTGACAAGCGGCGGTACAGTTAGCTTGTACCCATTACCTATCACCTCGAATTTATATTCAGGCTTATTATATATTTTCATAATTCTGTTAAGTGCAGCTTGACTCTGAACCGATGTGTAGCTTTCGTCATTTTCCTTTGGCGTGTAGGTGCTGTATATTTTCGGAGCTTTCTTATAAATATCTGCAAGCAAACACTCAGTTTCCTCAGTCAATAATAAAAGCTGATCGGGATTATTCTCGGTCAGCTCATTTGCTATATCAGATATTTTATTTGCTCTTTTTTTAATTCTATACAACTACATCACCACCTACACATAGTTCAGCGATATATTCGTCAGGACTGTAATACTCAACATCTTTAGCTGTACGACCTACTTTAACTATGCTTCTGATATTACTTATTCTCGAAAGGATAGTTTTAACTTTATCCTTTCCAAAGTTTCCAGAAAGAATAACATATCGTATGTAATCAAGGCTCTCGTTTTCAATATGATGAAAGAAAACTCTGCCTACATTATCTGGAGTGCAGTAGAGAATTTCAATATGCTTTTCTTCACCGGTTGAAGTAAATACAGTAGCTCTAATCGTTGCCGGAAAGTAAGTAGGTGTGTGTATAATGTTTGGATAATAGCGTCTTAGGTTTGATATTACCTTTAGTGATTTTGTTAAGCTCTCTAAGGTATTGCCATTAATTGAACTCAAAGAGTTCCTATTAATCCCTGTTATAGCATAGCCGACACTCTTGCTTTTGCCTTGTATTGAATACTTAGATTTTGATATACTTCCTTCTGAAATCAATCTGTAAAGAATACGAGCAATTTGCTCTTTATCCTTATCTGAAAAATATTCATATACTATGCTTTCAGGGACTACTATGTAGCGTTTAATTAGCATTTGTATATCATTCTTTAGTTTTTCATTCTCTTTCACTGTAATCAACTCCTTTCTTGTTTAAAAAATGGGGGTATAAATTTATACCCTGATAACACAATGATACAAGTTTATACCTCTATTTTACAAATTTTATATTTTTATTAAAAATGTTTATTTGCTTTCATTTAATAAATATTATTACAAATTGACATAAGTATTACATTTATGTTACAATTAAGCAAATTATTATATTAAGGAGATTTAATATGACAAAAATAATTCAAATGCCTTCTATTAGTATAAGCAATGAAGGCGTAACTACGCTAAGCGAAGTATATAGAGATTACATAGAACTTAAATCATCTATACTTTCCCCTTCAACAATACGAGGATACCTTGCTTATATGAGAAATTCATTTCAGGAACTAATGCCTCTTAACATTTATTCGCTGAACAACATTACAATACAAAAGGCTGTAAATCGCTACGCTATAAACCATTCTCCTAAAACTGTTCGTAACGCATATGGTTTACTACATTCAATTTTACAGGTGTATTATCCAGAATTTGAACCAAAAATTACATTACCCCAAAAAATAAAACCTCAGTATGTACTGCCAACAACCGATACTATTAACACTTTATTGTTTTTTGCCGATGATAGAATTAAGTTTCCCATTCTTCTTGCCGCTCAAGGGGGATTAAGAAGAAGTGAAATAGCGGCTTTACAACTCTCCGATTTTAGTGACTTTGGAGTTAATATAAACAAAGCAGTTGTGTATAATTCTGATTTAGAATTAGTAATAAAAACGACAAAAACTATATCAGGCACACGATTTGTTCCACTTTCTCCCTCATTAATCAAAATGGCGAGAAATTATAAATACTTTGGCATTAACCCAAATAGTATTTCTAATTCTTTTTACAAGTTAGTCTTAAAAACAGGTGTACCTGCTTTTAACTTCCATATGTTACGCCACTATTTTGCCTCAGAACTCCACGCCCACAATATTCCAGATAAATATATTGCAACAATCGGTGGGTGGTCCTCAACAAGTGTATTACAAAACATATATCAGCATACACTCAAAGACAAACAATCTGAGTACGAAAAGCAAATAACAGACATATTTTTTCAAAATTTTGGCTGAGTTTGTGGGTTCGATTCCCATCATCCGCTCCACAAAAGGTGCTGTAAAGAAACAGCATATTAAAAAGCCGAGATTCACGAAAAAGTGAGTCTCGGTGTTTTTTTGCTTGCATTGCTGAATATTGTATTCGGGCAATAATTGGTCGTTACCCTTATTTGCATTGGCAGTTATCTTTGTTCCGTCTATGTAGATATGCGACATATCCTGCTTTCCTTAACAGCAAGGTGTTTATTTAGAGCAATATGATGAAAAACCTCGTTAAATGTATATACCGGGTCAGAAATTTCTATTATTTTTTTAATTTCAGGTTATAATTTTAATTGATACGGTGTATAATGCACCTTGTTGATGTGGTTTTTCATTGATAGTAAATTATATCACAAAAACGACTGCATTCCTACCTTTCGGTTAGAATGCAGTCGTTTTTTTATTTAGGCTGTTTTTTTACAGCTCCTTTAAATGCCGTTTAAAATCGTTTGATTTGCGTTTTAATTGATTAGTAGTGTAACTTTACATTTAGTAGTGTAACTTTACATTTTATATAACAAAGCTAACACAACAAAAATATAGTTGTGTTATATTTGAGATAATAGTTCATCATATACAGCATATATCTGTTTGCCTTTTGAATTTATTGCACCTTCTTTATCCATTCCGTATTCGACAACATTAAAGTAAATAATATCCTGAAAACTACTAATATCATCTACAAAGAAAATGGCATTATTATTTTCAAAAGAATGTTTCAAAATAAAATTATTAACATTATCAAGTGTAATTAAAAAATCAAATTGTTTTTTAGTAAGTATAAATTTCATTTTTACCTTCTTTGGATTGGTTTGAATAAGATTACCGTTGGCATTAATAGATACTTGGCATTTAGAGTTAGTAAATACAAAACTATCGTTTTTACTACTGTATATAGGTTCTTTATCAGATAGTATAGCATCTTTTATATTCTCAAGCGACACGCCACTTCTTGCTCTGTTATTATGCATAGGATCGTTTTTTGTACCAAAAACACGCTCAATGAAATGCTTGCTTTGTGATTTAATTTTTATTACTTGTTTGATAACATCTTCAACAGTTGATGTATCAAAATAGTTTTTATCAGAATCATAGTTTGTTGGTGTTGCTATTACAACAAAATCAACATCCTTGTATGCATTTTCATAATCTAAGGTAGCATATAGATTTAAGTTTTCTTTCTTAAAATATTTTTTAATATATTCATCTTTTATCGGAGATAATATGTCATTGATCAGTTTAACTTTTTTGGGAATAATATCAACAGCAATAACTTCATTGTGTTGAGCAAGCAAAGTGGCAATAGATAAGCCAACATATCATATTCCGGCTACAGCTGTTTTCATTTTAATTACGCCTTTCGCTTTTTTAATTTATTCAGTAGGTTATTAATTGGCACACGAATAACATCCTTCTCATAATCATTCATGGAGAAGAACCAACTACCAACTGAATATAATACTACATATATCAAAACAGTAAATAAAAATACACTCCAGGAATAAAAATTCACAAAATTTGACACTATAAATGTCATTACACATAATAGTGTAGGAATCCATGACATACATAAAATATTCTTCCAAAACAAAGGAATATTGATTTTAGTAACTTTGTAATAATATATATTCATTATTATTCCTTGACCTAAAATATAGGATACACAAGAACATAGTGCAGCTCCGATACCACCCAAATAAGGTACTATAAAATATGTGGATACTGCATTTAATATGGCTATTGCTAAATAAACCAAAGAACGAAATTTATGCTTATTTTGAGCTATTACAATTGTTAGTCCGGTATTTTGAATATACGGAATTACCAAAGGTATCATTGTTACCAGTGCTATATAGTAAGATTCTCCATAATTTTCACCTGCCCACATAATTAAAAATGGGTGACCTAAAGCTATAAAACCCGAAACTACTAATGCCAACAAAAGATACTGTAATCTTCCGACTCTAATAAAAACCTCGGACAAAGCTTGAGTATTTTCTCCATCCAAAGTAACCATTGAATTGATTTTAGGACCAATTACACCGGATACAGCTTGCGACAACTGCATCAATATATTATTAAATGTCGAGCCAACATTATAAATTGCAACAACTGCAGTTCCTACCAACGCACCTAAAATAACCTTATCTGTGGTCCAAAACAGCATATCTACCAAAGTTCCTATAAACATGTACACTGAAAATACGAGCAGTTCTTTAATAAATACACTTTCAAATCGTACAAATTTTGGTATTATTTTTAAAACCTTAAAGCAATAGTATATATTGACAGGGCAGGCAATAAAATTAAGTAGGAGTCCTGAGAATGTCATACCGATTGAGCCAAATCCACAATATAATAGTATAATGTTAGCAACTGGAGCTAAAACTGTAGAAAAAATATCAATAACTCTTCTAAATATGAATCTTTCATATGCAGTAATAATTGATGAAAAAACACTAATTGGAAAGGCAATGGCTGTGTTAAATGCCATCATAACAATCAATATTTTAAGTTTATCTACTTCCTGTTGCGTAAGACCCTTAGAAAAACATGAATCAGTACATAACATTAATATAAATCCGCCGATAATTACTAAAACAGATACTATCCCGTATATTATCAAAAATAAACCAAATATGCTTCTTACTTGTTCTTTCTTGCCTTCGGCTCTATACTTACATATATATCTAATAATTGTACTGCCAAATCCAAAATTCAATAATGATAAATATCCAACAATAGAGTTTGACAAACTGTATAAGCCATACTCAGCTTGACCAAGTATTCTTAACATAATTGGGGTATATATCATAGGTATAATACTACCTATTGCAAGATTGACATACGATAGTAATGTACCCACACGAAGTTGATTAACTTTCATTATGCAGTCTCCTTAATACCGAGTTAAAAAATATCTTTAATGGATTAGTTTTTCTGCCACTTTTCTGTATTTACTTATTTAGCTTTTTACGATTCAGTGGATATGTTTCACCATAATATAATTTATTTAAAACTGTCTTATATTCAAAAGCAGCATTTGAATTAAGCTCATACTCCATAACTGAATTATTTCCCGAGAATGCTTTCCGGCCACTGATAATAATAGTACATCACTTCTTTTGTAAATACAATTTTCTTACATTTATTAATTAGATGATGACTCATATAAATATCTTCAAAAATTTTACCGTCAGGATATTGTAATCCGTTATATAAATCCTTTTTAATAAGCTTAGCCCAAGAGGCAGCCATAATAAAAGAATAATGATCATTTTTATAAATTAATTCTAAACCTCTTTTATTATCAAAACACTCAACGGCAATATTATTACTATCTGGAAATATATAGTCTGTTTCACTGCCTTTTATAAAATCGCATATAGAAATATCTGCGTCACATTTAATTAAATTTTCATACAGCTTTTCAATTATATTTTCTTTTATATAATCATCACTATCTATCCAGAATATGTAATTACCTTTAGCTAATTTTACTCCGAAATTACGAACATATGAAATACCATGATTTTCTTGATGTATTACTTTTATTCGATTATCGTTATTAGCATACTTTTTACATATATTGTAACTGTTATCAGTTGAACCATCATCTATAATCAATATTTCAAGATTTTTATATGTTTGTCTTAATACTGATTCTATACAATATGAAATATTATTTTCAACATTATAAACGGGTATTATAACAGACACAAGAGCTTCGCAGTTTTCTGTTTTAACCATTAATTAATCCTTTCAAGTACTCTTCTTTAAGTTCAGAATACTCTTTAATCTTATCGTTTAATGTAATTTTTATTCTATCTGTATTTTTTTCAAGCCATAAAAAAGAATTTAATAAATTGTTTTTCTGATTCAAATCCTGCACAGGAATAACATAATTATCATATGTACCAAACAAATCTTTAGCAATTCCTTTTGCTTTCACAGAATATCCTACAACTAAAGTTGGTACGCCGGTAGAATACGCAGCAATGGTTGAATGCGTTCTGGCACCAATAAAATAAGCACATTGACTTATAATATATTTTTGTTGCCTACAATTATGATCATCTACAATAGAAATTCTATTTTTGTCTGATATTTTTTTATATAATTGTTGCAATACTTTTCTGTCATCATTAGAATCCCATATTACATGCGGAATTAATGCAATATTATAATCAGTTTGTTCAATGATATAATCAATTAAACATTCATAGTTTTCAAATGTTTTTCCACGGTTCTTTTCATAATCTAAAATCATCGGACTGATATTAATACCTATTGTGTTACCTTTTACAAAGTTTTTGGGTAACTCTGTCTTTTCAATATTAAGAAAAAATGCGGGATCAGGCAATAATATTGTATTAGGATTTACTTGCTTTATAGCATTATAAGATATACTTTCTCTTGCAATAATTAAATCGAATTTTTTAATGTCTTTTCTTATTCTATTATTTTCTAATACAGAAGGCTCAACAGATGTACCCCACAGCACAAGTTTTTTGACTTTTTTTCTTATTAAGTTATTCACAATAGGATACACTTCTGCATCAGAGTAGCAATAATTATCTCCTCCTACAAATAAACCAATATCCATATTATTAATTTGATTAATTGATTGCTTATGAAGTAAAGCGTCCATATAAATAGATTTATTAAAAATTTTCTGCATAAAATATGCTTTAACAAAATCTAAAGACTTTCGATTAATTGTATTTATCTCCTGTCGCAATTGTACAACAGAATCTAAACCATACTGAAGATCTTCACTGCAATTATATGACAAAAGTATAGATTGATTTAAATCTAATTTAAGCAATTGTGCAGTCGATCTTACTATAGCTTCACAACCATGGTTTTTACTCCCGCCATGGACATACATTACTACTTTCATATTATCTACCCAGTTTTCTTCTTATTTTTAATAAGATAAAAATAAGACTATATTTGTTTTTATTATATAAACATAAAATAACTTTTATTAATATTGAATTTACTTCTTTGGGATTAACTCTTTGGATAGTATTTTTTAATCGTTTATAATCAGATAAATATGATTTATATGAATTACAGTTACAATTAATTAATATTGTGTATATGTATCCGGCAACTCTTTTCATATATAGATTTTTTTCATTTTCTCCAAAAGAGTTGTGATTTTCCAAAAAAGTTCTTGTTTTATTTTGTAATTCAATTTGCTTTATAAAATCAATTTTTTTATCAGACATACCAATGGCGGAATTGTCTGTACCGATTAAATAAAAATATCCGGAATAATCTAAAAATAGTATACTATCTAATTTATTATAAATTTTAAGGAAAAAATCATAATCCTCTGCTAAGTTTATACTTTTGTCAAATGAAATACTATTATCAGTTATAATACTTTTTCTAATACATTTACCTGCCACAAATCCATAAATACCGGTGTCCATCTGTTCTTTATAAAAATTTTTACATATATCATCTATTTTGATTACACCACTGTTAAGAGGTTTAATTGTATCTATCAGTTCACTGTTCTTACTTACTTTTGATAAACCTGAAATTATAAAATCATACTGTGGCTGATACAAATTTTCCAAATAATCACTTGCTACATAATCATCAGCATCAATAAAAGTTACAAAATCGCCACAAGACATATTCAAACCAACGTTTCTTGCATTAGAAACACCGTTATTTTCAATACTTATAACTTTTATTTTTTCATTTTCATACTTTTTACATAAGCTAAGCGACTTATCTATTGAACCGTCATCTACAATTATTAATTCCCATTCTTTAAAATTTTGACCGATAATTGATTGTATAGCCCTGTCTATATATTCTTCTTTATTATATACAGGCATAATAATCGAAAGTAAAGTCATTTTTTCATCCTTTTTTATTATATATTTTATATAATACTTTGGTTTTCTTATGTTTCATTAGATATAATTGAAATCTTAATTTTATGGAAATATCTGATAAGTGCAAATTTTTAAAAGCTGTTTTTAACTCTTGTGAATTTAATATCATATTCATTTCATATAAAGCATCTTCTTCAGACAACTTAGAAGCCATACCTAAACAATTACATGCATAATATATCATATGGATTTTAAGTTGTTCAGAAAAATCATAATCAGAAATTTGATCAAAAAAATTATGTAAATACTCATTCATTTTGCAGTAAACATTCCATGCTCCCGCTCTATATGAAGTTGTGATAGTTCCCGGATTGGAATAATAATGATATAAATATTCGGTTTTTAAATAATAAAAGCTATTACATTTATATCCGACAATAGCACTAAACAAATTATCTTCTGACCATTTTACATCATTTGCGAAAGTAATAGAATTATCAGTCAAAAACTGACGCTTATATAGACAAAGGCAAACCGAAAGTAATGGTCCATAGTCAATATTACTTCCCATAATTAACGCAGGAAAAATATCGCTTCTGATTTTTTCTTTATCATAAAAACCGGAATCAATATTAAGTGTTTTGTTGAAATTAGTACTGTTACTATTAATTCTTTGATAATCGCACATAACAAAGTCAACTTTATATTTAAGCGCTGCATTATACATTTTTTCATACATATCAGTTTCAATATCATCATCAGAGTCCACAAAACCGATATATTCACCTGTAGCTATCCTCAAGCCTGCATTTCTTGCACTGCTTAAACCACCATTTGCTTTATGTACAACTTTAATTCTATTATCTTTATCAGCAAATGAATCGCACATTATTCCGCAATTATCAGGAGAACCATCATCTACTAAAATTATTTCAAGTTCACTGAGAGATTGCTTAATAATAGAATTAACACATCTCTCTAAATATTTTTCAACTTTGTATACAGGAACTACAACACTAACTTTAACTTTATTCATAAAAATATCCTAACACATAATTAACTATTTTCAATAATTTCATATATTTTATTTATTTCTTGAGAATTTGAATAATCATTTTCAGCACAATTTTCAGAAAGCTGTTGCATAAGTACTTTATTATTTAATAACTTTGCTATGCCATCTGCACATCCTTGATTATCCATAGGAACTATAATACCATCATAACCGTCTTTCAATTGACTTGATGATGTAGCGAATTTTGTAATAACAACCGGTTTGCAAAGCATTTGAGCTTCACGAACAGTTACAGCTTTTCCCTCATATCTTGACGGCTGTACATATAAATCACAATTTTTTATGTATGGATATGGATTTATTTTTTTGCCAAGAATAATAACACTATCTTCCATATCAAATTCTTTTATTTTACTTCTGATAATTTCCTCATCTGTGCCATAACCAATTAAATACCATTTTATATTTAACCCTTTTTCTCGTATAAGTTTACATATCGCAGGGACATTATCAAAATTTTTAGCTTCACAAAATCTACCGATTGAGAGTATTATAATTGAATTTTCTTTAAAATCCGTTATTTTTTCTTTTGATTGAAATTCCAAAAATTTAGAACTTAAGATATTCTCTATTGTTATTGACTTGGAAATAAATTCCGGATAATATTTCAAAAATTTTCTTGTACAATCATCTGACACATTTGCGATATAATCTATCTTTGAATAAACTAATCTATCATATCTTCTTGATGGATTTAGTGTATCATAGTCTGTATGAATCCAGGCGATTTTTTTTTTAGCATTAATTTTGTTAACCAAAACATCTGGAACGCCCAAAAAAGAGATAGCACAATCATATTCACCGGGTATATTAGGTAAAATCCACTGTAAAAAACGAGAAGTATATTGCATATGCATCCATACTCCCTCTTTTTCTTTAGACATTAAACAATGTAATTTTAAAAATATTTTGCTTATAATCCTCGAAATGCCAAATAAATACAATTTACTTTTTATTAAACTAACTATAGGAACATCAAATGTTTTATATTTATTTATTTCCGGTATAATTGTCACTTTAGGATTAATAAATTCTAAAAATTCTCCTTCGTGTCTATATAAAAAAAGTTCAACATCATACTTATTATAATCAATAGCGTCGAGTAATCCCAATAAACTTCTCTCGGCGCCTCCCATAAACATAGAAGGCATAGTAAAAAGAATTCTTTTTTTCATGCTTTATCCTCAATATGTCTTATTTTCAAATTATTTTGTAATGTTACTATAGATTTAGACGGTATATCGTCCTTAATAATACACCCGGCACCTATTACGCAATTATCACCTATAGACACCCCTTTTAAAATAATAACATCAGAGGAAATCCAACATTTTTTACCAATTTTTATTGGTGATGATTTATGTAACGGCAGCACTCCTTCATTAGAAGTAAACATATGATTATTATCAAAAATCTTCACATTTGGGCCAAACTGGCATCCATCACCTATTTCCACAGATGATTTAACACTAATCATATTATTTTCATTAAAATAAACATTATTGCCGATTATTAATTTTGCATTGTCATCTACAATTATTGTAATACGACCGTCATTAATAATTTTATCACCTAAATAAACACTGGATTTTTTTGAAAACAAAAGCTTTGAATTATACGAAAACAATTGATATCCGAATAATTTTAATTGTTTACATTTAATAACTTTTATATAAGTTAATTTAATTTTATTAATAATTACTTTTAAATATGGTTTCATCTAATTTTCCTTAACATTCTATGTATTGGTTTCATAATATCACATCTTAACCTTTTATTTTTACTCATCCAAGAAGCTGAAAACCAATGAATCGAATAAGTATTACTTGTTTTTTCTAATATTCCTGTGGGAGCATCATAAGGATTAAAATAATCCGAAGCATATACGGTTATACCATTTAAATATTGAGTTTTTCCATTAAGCTGCAATCCTAATTTTTTTATAGCTTCTGTATTTAAAATAGGACAACCTACTGTACCGCTTTTTCCATCCAAAAGTTTATCATATTCATTTATCATTAATTTTATTGCAGAACTTTCTTTCTCTGCTCCAAAACCAATACCGGTATTAATATATTCATTAACTTCAAAGCCGACAAAAGCTTTATTTTTTAATAAATCGTTAATTGGTTTTATTACCTCAACATCAGTATCATAATAGATACCGCCTTCAAAATATACAATCAACAATCTGGCATAATCGCTCAAAAACGCATATTTCTTATTATCATAGCAATATTTAGTATAAGCGTTTTGATACACATCAAAGTTATCTTCATTCCATTCGACAATTTCATAGTCCGGACAATATTTTCTCCAACTTTCAATGCATTTTTTGATTTTTTTTGATTTCTCTCCTCTGCCAAACCAACAATAATGTATTTTTTTAGGTATCATTTTATTCTCCATTTGTATTAAAACACTAAACTAAAAAGTTCACATAACATTTTGTAGCATATTCCTTTGAATGAATTTTTGCAGGATTTCCCAATACTACCGAATGATCAGGTACATCAAAATTAATAAAGCTGTTTGGTGCAATCATAACATCATTTCCTATATTGACTTTACCGACAATAGTAGAATTTATACCAACCGACATATTATTACCAATTTTAGGAACACCTGCTCTATCTCCTCTATTTTCTCTACCTATAGTACATCCTTTATGTAAATTAACATTATCACCGATTATAACATCTGATGCCACAGTAATATTGTATGGATGTCCTAAATATAACCCTTTTCCAATTGTGGCTGACAGTGAAATTTCTAAACCGTATTTTTTAGTCAATCTATATAATCTTGCTCTGTTAATACAGTTATTTTTTACTTTTAATTTTCTCCATAAATACATAAATTTAAGTTGATGATATAAAAATAAACTAAATTTAGCTTTAAAAGAAAAAGAATAGCTATTACCTGTCATTCTATAGTAATCATATTTAAAAATCTCATTCATAAGCTGCACCTTTTAAAAATTTATATCCAAGATACTTGTCCATAGCTGTTAGTAAAAAATTGGTAATTAGTATGCCATCCCATACCATAAGTAAATACGATTTGATATATAAAATATAATGTATAGCAGATATATGCCGCATTTTTTATCCACGGAATTTTTGAATTAACTACCATCTCGTTAACATTCCATACCAATAGCAATACAGAAAATACTTCGAAATATATATTAAATCTGGCATACACAGATGAAAACACTCCTGCCATTGTAAATACAGTGAAAAACAGAGCCATATTAAATACAGTGTTGTAATATTTATATTTATTTTTCATTAGATCTTTATTGAAAAAAGCTAAAACAATCGGCACAACACTTACCAATACTCTGAAGATATTTATGCTGGAATTCCATTCTTGTCCTGAATATCTATCACCATAATCCAATCCCGATAACAGGTTATCAACAAATCCTCCTGTCAATGGGGATGTAATTACAATTAATATTGAAATAGCTAAAATAAATTTTGTCATTTTACCGCAAGCTTCTGTATTTGTTATAAAATACAAAAGCAAAAAAATATATGCCGATGTATGTATTTGAGCAACAATAAATACTAACGGTAAAAACAAATACCATTTTCTGTTCGCTAAAAGTTGAAATCCCGCAACTATTATTGCAGTAGCCAAATACTGTCTCAGTCCATTCATTGAATGTTCCCAACAGCCGGACATTATAAAAATATAAAAAGCAAATTTTAAATCACCGCTATAATTATATAAAAAATACATTAAAGGGAAAATAGTTATTAATGAAGTAATTTCAATAAAAACTCTCGGGTCAGTAGATATATAAGTATGTATGAACGACATATAAAACTGAAACAACCATTCGTTTCCAATTGAAAAGGAGGATATGCACTCATCAATTGGCATAGCTTTAGTAAAGATTTCCCAATATGCTATAGTATCACCAAAATCAAATCTTTGTCCTGTTACATACACTAATAACAATGTTCCTAAAATAAAAAATAATGTATTTGTATCTCTTATCTTAGTCTTTTCGGTTTCAATTGTAATATTTTTATCAAGCGGTTTTCTGCCAACATAAAACAATATTAATACTAATACTGTTGTATATACAAATACATTCATTAACTAAATCCCTTCAACCTTCATATAAGAAGATTTTGATTTTTTTACAACGATTATCTTTAACAGAAATCCAAGCGGAACGCTTAATACTGTTAAAAACTTTTCCGGTGATTCTTTTATAAAGTGTTTATTTTTAGCTATTAAAGAACTTGAAACATAGTGAATACAAGCCTTTATCTTTTGTTTGGTATTTATACTGTGTTTCATTTGTTCTTTTCTCCAAAAAGCAAATCCTTTTGGATTCCTTACATATTGTCTGTACATATTTGTACTCGAACCGTCCATTTGATAATCAACAATACAAACACATTCATTAAGTATTTTTAATTCATATTTTTCATCAATCAGATGATACTTATATGCAAGTGCAACATATTTCTCATTGTCAAACACAGGATACGGAGGCGTTTGTTTTATTATATCTGTCCTGTAAATTAGTTTTTTATCACCAAAGCCACCATTATTATAATACCCCATAAGGGTTGTGCTTTCTTTGTCTGTTGGCAATTCTTTGCCAATTACTTTTTTTGTTGAATCGGCAAAATCGAGTGCAATTATACCGGCATAACCTTTATTTTTGTTTTTATTCCAACAATCAATAATCAATTGCACCGCATTATCCGGCATATAATCATCCGAATCTACACAAACATTGAGTTCGGTATCAATATTTTCGTAAGCCGTATTATGCGCTGTATGCATTCCGCCATTTTCTTTGTAAACATACTTTATTTCAAAGCCATTATTAATTTTAATCCATTCCTTTATAATCTCATATGGATTATCAGTAGAACCGTCATCAATAATCAGCCAAACAAAATCCTTGGATGTTTGTCTTTTTAAACTTTCATAAGTTCTTTTTAAAGTATTTATTCTATTATATAATGGTGTAAATACAGTTAAAGTTGCCATTTTCATTCTCCATAACAAAACGAAGTGTAAAAGTTTTGCAGTTTATTTGCATTATTTTTAATATCAAATCCGGAAGCTACAATTTCATCATATGTATCATTTTTCTCAATTTTTGCAGCCTCTATTATTTTATTCGCCCAAAAATCTAAAGGCTTTTCTAAACTATAACGAAAAACTCTATCTGTTTTTATACACTCCGGTGGAACATTATCGGATATAACGCATGGTAATCCGGCAGCTTGAGCTTCAATTATAGAAAGCGGCAAACCCTCGTAAAGTGACGGAAAAAGAAATACATCCATAGCCTGTAAAATTTTATTTACATCGGTTCGGTTACCTAAAAATAAAACACTATCAGATAATGCAAGAGATTCTACTTTTTCTTTAATTGCTTTCTGTCCATCGCCTGTACCAACAAGCACCAGTTTCGCCGCTGTATTCTTTTTATGCACAAAATTAAATACATCAATTATAAAATTATGATTTTTTTGAGGATTAAATCTGCCTACATGGCCGATAACAAAATCTTCTTGGTTAAAGCCAAGTTGTTCTCTCATTTCTTCACGAATTTGTTTATCGAAACGATAAGATTGGGCATCTATTGCATTATTTAAAATTGTATACGGCTTTCCGTTAAACATCCAATCGCCTGCCTCTTTTCCACAAGAAAGCAAATGTGTAGCGTACTTTGGAATTAATCTCTTAGAATATAATTTAATCGGATATTTTAAATTTTTATCTTGACTTTTATTGTGTGAATGAGCAATCCTAACTCTTACACCATTTTTTTTGGCTATTTTTAGAGGGTATGCGCTCATACAATCTAAATGACAATGTACAATATCATATTTATGTTCTTTAAAAAATGAATCCAAAGCATTAAAATAAGATTTTGAAAAAGGATTTAACATTGGCATATGATAAATTTTACCGCCCAAAGCAACTATTTCTTTATCATAATCAGCTTCTTCCTGACGATGAACAAGAAAGTCAAACTGAACTTTATTGCGATCAATATTTCTATAATAGTTCATTATCATAGTTTCAAGACCGCCTCTGCCCATATATGTTACAATTTGTAATACTCTTATCATACTAATCCTTCCAACAATCTATATTAAACATTTAATTTAAATCTAATGCGGCTATAGTTTGTTTCACAATCGAATTTTTGTCAAACTCTTTTTCCATTTTTTTACGAGCTTTCTTTCCCATTTCTTCACGAGTAGTAATATTTGTATTTAAAAACATTTTCATCTTTTCGTAAAGATTATCTGCATTTTTCGATTCACACAGCCAGCCTGTAATTCCGTCTTCCACAGATTCTCTGCATCCGGGAATATTTGTGGTAATTACCGGTCTGCCGGTAGCAGAAGCCTCAAGATTGACATTACTCATTCCCTCATGATAACTGGGCATCACTACACAGTCTGCTTTTGCATAATAAGGTCGAGGTTCTTCCTGGAAGCCGTGAAATTCAACTATGCCTTTCTCAACAAGTCGGTCAACTTTTTCTTTATACTCATCTTCAAAAAAGCCAACTAAATCCAGAATAAATTTCTCGCCGTCATTGTGCAGTTTCTCCGATGCCTCAAAAAGTTCATCCATACCCTTTTCTTTCATAATTCTGCCAAGATATAAAAATCTTGGCGGTTTATTATGCGGATATGGTTGGTAATTATATATTTCTAAATTTATGCCTGCACCGTTTAATACGGTTTCTTTTTCAGGTTGTATGATTTTTCTGCTTGTAAATTCATCAGCATTAACCTGATTTTCAAAAAATACAGTTTGTACTTTTTTAAAAGCGGTTTTATACAATAAAGTAACAAATTGCGCAAGACCTTTTGTTTGAAAAGCTGTTCCTAAGCCCTGAACATTAGCATAAAAAGGAATTTTCAGCTTAGAACACATTAGTCCGCCATAAATATTAGGCTTAATTGAATATGTTATAACTAAATCTGGTTTTTCTTCTTTTAGCATTTTCTTATAAAAATTCATTAAAGAAAGATCGGTAAAAGGATTTATACCTCTTCGCTCCATTTTTGTTTCTATACAGTGCAAACCCATATTAATAAAATCTTCATGATGACCGACAAAAGGCATACTTAATATTACCTCATTATTCTTCATCAACTCTTCAATTAACTCTTTCCTGAAACGATAAAGCATATAAGAATGGTTAGTCAGAATCAAAATTTTCTTTTTCTTATTGCTCATCACTCATAGCTCCTGTTCCGCCTTCCACTACTCCCTCGTGTTTAAATACGCTGACAACTGTCATAAACAAACACTTAACATCAAACGCAAAGCTCAAATTATCATAATAAACCTTGTCCATCTGTACTTTTTCAGGTATAGGAAGTTCATCTCTTCCGTTAATCTGAGCCCAACCGGTCAACCCGGGGGTTAAATTATTAATGTTATATTCATCTCTTTCAGCTATTAAATCATCTTGATTCCACAGTGCAGGTCTAGGTCCTATAACACTCATATCACCTATAAATATATTGAAAATTTGCGGCAATTCATCTAAACTTGTTTTTCTCAGAAATTTGCCAACTTTAGTGATATATTGTTCCGGATTTTTTAACAAATGAGTAGGACAATCTTTCGGAGTATCAATTCTCATTGTTCTGAATTTAAGTATATTAAAATATTTTTTATCTTTTCCGATTCTCTTTTGCTTAAAGAAAATCGGGCCTTTACTTGTACATTTTATAACTACACAAATTGGTAAATAAACTATTGAGAGAAATACAATTGCCATAAAAGAGCATATAACATCTAAAATTCTCTTAATTATTCTATTGTAAATTGTTTTTTCTCTGTTCATAATTAATACCTCTTAATATATGCACACACTTACACACTACACTTTTTCATAATTATATCACATAAAGTTCAATATATCAACAAAAAAGCTTATTTAAGATTAATATAACTAATAAATTGGCACTTTTCTTTAATATATGCATATTGACCAATATAAATTTGACTATTTTGCATTTTTTTACAAAATCATTGTTAATTTGCAAGAAAACCTACAATTAAATTTGATTATAGTACACAAAATTTTGGGTTCAGCTTTATTTGCAAAAACAGCAGTAATCCTTGCCCCTGAGAGAGTGAAAACAAATACCAACCAATCAGGAGTTCTGCAAATCATAGAGTGCTTTTAAAATATTTTAATATTTTTAGGGGTCATATCATCTACAATATTATTTTATATTATATTAAATTATTGCGATATAAAAATCTTATATAAATGCTATAAATCATAATCTATACCACTATCCGATCTCGGCAACCGCTTTATCATAGTTATCTAATAAAATATAATTATGTTTAAATATTTGCTTATCTCAATTTGCAATACATCTCTCGACCTAATAAACAAAACACTTAGGCTGAATTGCACTTTCATCACCAATAATAGCTATTATATTGTTTCACAACAAAGTTTCTTTCAGCACTTTAATATAACATATTAGCTAAATTTTCGATATTTTTTCTCTAATTAATTGCAATATTCTATATCAATATGGTATAATTTTAAATACATACTACCTAATAAAAGCTGCAGCAGGTGATTAACTTGAACGAAAGCGAAAAACTTTTAAAAGCAAAATCATATCTTGACAAACTCGCCAACGGAATAAATCCAATAACCAATGAATTGGCGTCAGAAAACGATACTATAAATAATATACATATTTCAAGATGTCTTTTTTATGTTTCCGATGTACTTAGAAATTTAATCGAAAATAACAACAATCCTCAAAAAAAGAAAAACAGTAAAATTCCCTTTTCTGTTACACCGCAGCAATTAGCAGATTATGTATTTGATGATAACCCAATTACAGTTACCGAAATTACCAAAAAGCTTAACAGTTTGATTGATACCGAGGAAATGAAAGGAATTAAAACAACAAGCATAACTAATTGGCTTATAAAAATTAATATGCTTGAATATTTTGCCGACGAAAACGGTAAAAATCATAAAATCCCAACTGAAAACGGTATTCAACTCGGCATCACAACACAGGAACGCTTGGGTATGTACGGTTCATATAAAGTCGTTTTATATGACAGCAATGTCCAACAATTTATACTTGACAATATAGACACAATTGCGTATTACAACACTCAAAAGAAATCATATAATTTTAATGGGGAGGGCAACATATGAAAAAAAGTACACTTGCCAACAATTTCATCTATTATCTTTTTTGCGGTTTCAGCGGTGCGGTAATAGCCTGTATAGTATGGCTATTTCTTAAATTAATGAGCCTTGGAATCAGCTTTATATGGGAAACTGTTCCGTCAAATATTAATTTTACATATTATCCTCTTGCAGTTTGTACAATCGGCGGAATACTTCTTGGAATATATCAAAAAATCTCAAAAGCAGTCCCCGACGAGCTTGAAGAAGTAATGAAAAAAGTTAAGCGAGATAAATTTTATCCGTACAATAAAGTTCTGTTGCTTTGTATTTCCGCACTTATTCCACTGCTTTTCGGCGGCAGTATCGGACCGGAAGCAGGACTTACAGGAGTTATTGTCGGACTTTGTTACTGGGCAGGCAATCATATGAAGAATGCACAAAGTAAGATACCCGAACTTATGCAAACAGGTGTGAGCGCCACATTAACGGCTATTTTTTATGCACCGCTTTTCGGTCTTGCCGCAGCAAATGAAGAACAATTAGATACCCAAGACAAAGCAACCGATATACGCACAGGCAAATTAATTTCAAATATCGTAGCTGTGCTGTTTGCAACAGGAACAATATTTTTACTGAATCAAGCTTTCGGCGGCAGTATGGGATTACCGAGAATAGGCGAATACAACATTACAAATACTGAAAGACTATGGGGTATTCCTCTTGCACTTCTCGGCACTTTAGCTGGACTTTTATTTATAATATCAGAAAAACTGCTCAAAATTTTATTTGATAAAATTCAGAGCAGTTTAGGAATAATAATAAGCACCACACTCGGCGGAATTATTCTTGGAATTTTCGGTACATACCTTCCGCTTGTAATGTTTTCGGGTGAAGACAGCATTAACGAGATAAATAACGGCATCGGAGAATTTGCGCCGTGGATACTGATAATTTCAGGATTATTAAAACTTGTAATAACAAATGTTTGCATTAAATCAGGGTGGAAAGGCGGTCATTTCTTCCCCGTTATTTTCTGCGGAGTGAGTATCGGCTTTGGTGTAGCCCTACTTATGGGACTTGATACCGCATTTTGCGCAGCAGTAATTACCGCCGCACTTCTCGGTGTTACAATGCGAAAACCTCTTGCAGTAACCGTACTTCTCCTACTCTGCTTCGACGCAAGAATTTTACCATGGATTTTGCTTGCGGCTTTTTTGAGCAGTTTGGTGGTAGGGAAAGTATTAAATAAAAATAAACATCAAAACAAATAAATAGCAAAAAATGTGGGATAATCAAAAATAAATATTGAAAAAGAGCATAGGAAGCTCCGGAATTGTAGTTGACAATACAAACAACGGAGGAGAGAAACCTATGCTCTTTTTAGATGACATCAAAGTCGAATTTTAAAGTAAAGGATTTCAAGGAACACATATAGGAATCAGCCCTAATAAAGATAAAAGCGTACTGTTTCTGGAGAGCGTGAGGTCAACGCAGTCAATCCGATGCCCTTATTGCAGAGGCAGTGTATATATTTATGAAAACGGATAAGTCAAACTCAAAGATATTCCATTACAGAAAAACGACTGCATTCCTACCTTTCGGTTAGAATGCAGTCATTTTTTATTTGGGCTGTTCTTTTACAGCACCTTTAAAATTCAAATAATCACTATACTTTGGCAGAAATAAAATTACTTAGAAAGTAACTTCTTAATTCTTTCAACTGCCTCAATTGTGTTTTCTCTGTCACCGAATGAAGTAAGACGGAAGTAACCTGCACCGTTCTTACCAAAGCCCTCACCCGGAGTACCTACTACATTAGCCTCGTTAAGAAGGAGGTCAAAGAATTCCCAGCTACCCATACCATTAGGGCACTTGAGCCAAATATACGGTGAGTTCTTACCGCCTGTATAATAAATTCCGAGTTCATCCATAGCTGATGAGATAATTTTTGCATTATCCTGGTAGTAAGAAATATTCTCCTTAATCTGCTTCTGACCCTCTTCACTGAATACAGCGGCAGCTGCACACTGTACAGGCCAAGAAACGCCGTTAAACTTTGTTGCCTGACGGCGATACCAAGTATTGTAGATGTTGTGACCGTCACGCTCAAGCTCTCTCGGAATGATTGTGTAGCCGCATCTTGTACCTGTAAAGCCTGCTGTCTTTGAAAGTGAGCACATCTCAATTGCGCACTTTCTTGCACCCTCAATTGCGAAAATTGAACGAGGAAGATCCTCTGTAATAAACGCCTCATATGCTGCATCATAGAGAATGATAGCGTCATTCTTGATTGCATAGTCAACCCACTGCTTTAACTCGTCAGCTGTATAGGCTGAACCTGTTGGGTTATTAGGTGAACAGAGATAGATGATGTCAGCCTTTACATTCTCATCAGGGAGAGCCGCAAAGTTATTCTCACGGTTTGAGTTAGCATAAACAATCTTTCTGCCTGCCATAATGTTTGAGTCAACATATACAGGGTAAACAGGGTCGGTAACGAGAACAACATTATCCTTGCCGAAAATGTCACCAATGTTGCCGCAGTCTGACTTTGCGCCATCGGACACAAAGATTTCGTTTGCATCTACTGTTACGCCAAAACCTGCATAATAGTTAGAAATAGCTTCTCTGAGGAATGCATAGCCCTCATAATCAGGATAGCCCTTAAAAGTATCCTTATGTGCAAGGTCTTCCGCACCTTTCTTCATAGCCTCAATTACAACAGGAGCAAGCGGAAGTGTTACATCGCCGATACCGAGCTTAATTACCTTCTTGTCAGGGTGTTCCTGCATATACTTATTTGTTCTTGATGCAACCTCTGCAAAAAGATAGTTTGGCACGAGGTTGTCAAAATTTCTGTTAATCTGCATTATTATCAATCCTTTTCTGATATATGGGCAAAAGGTTAGTGACAAGTAATTGCCAAAACCAAGAAAATTCCAAAATTACTTATCAAGCGAAGCCTTAATAAACTCTCTGAAAAGCGGATGTGCTCTGTTAGGACGGGACTTAAATTCAGGGTGATACTGAACACCGATGTAGAACTTATTGGCAGGAATTTCAACTGCCTCAACAAGCATACCGTTAGGTGATGTACCTGTAATAATCATACCTGCCTTTTCAATTTCTTCTCTGTAATCATTATTAAATTCATAACGATGACGGTGGCGCTCCTGTACTTCAGGCTTACCGTAAGCTCTTTCCATAATTGAGCCTTTCTTGATAACGCAAGGATAAGCACCGAGGCGCATTGTACCGCCCATATCTTCAATACCGAGCTGTTCGGGCATAAGGTCGATTACATTGTGCTTGCCCTCCGGAGCAAACTCACCGCTGTTTGCATCCTCATATCCGAGTACATGCTTAGCAAATTCAATTACTGCTGTCTGCATACCAAGGCAGATACCGAGGTATGGAATGTCGTGCTCACGAGCATATTTGGCAGCCATTACCTTGCCCTCAACACCTCTGTTGCCAAAGCCGCCCGGAACAAGAATACCGTCAACATCGCCTAAAAGTTCATCTGCCGAATACTTTGTGATAAGCTCACAGTCAACCCACTTGATTTCAACATCAGCGGAATTTTCGTAACCTGCGTGACGAAGTGCCTCGGCTACTGAAAGGTATGCGTCGTGAAGTGCAACATATTTACCGCAAAGAGCAATTTTGCATTTCTTTGAACGGTTATTGATTCTTTCGAGCATTTCTTTCCACTCTGTAAGGTCAGGTGTTTTGTCTGTGGCTATGTTAAGTTCACGGCAAACTACATTTGAGAAGTTGCTCTCTTCAAGCATAAGCGGTGCCTGATAAAGAGTCGGAAGTGTAATGTTCTCAATTACACAGTCAGGCTTTACATTACAGAACAAAGCAATTTTCTTAAAGATACTCTCTTCAAGCGGTTCGTCACAACGAAGAACAATAATATCAGGGTTGATACCGAGTGAACGGAGTTCCTTAACCGAATGCTGTGTCGGCTTTGATTTATGCTCTTCACTGCCCTTAATGTACGGAACAAGTGTAACATGAATGAAAATACTGTTTTCTCTGCCGACTTCAAGCGAAACCTGACGGATTGACTCAAGGAAAGGCTGGCTTTCAATGTCGCCTACTGTACCGCCGATTTCTGTAATTACAATATCGGCGTCAGTCTTTTCACCTACATTGTAAATAAAAGACTTAATTTCATTTGTAATGTGTGGGATTACCTGTACTGTTTTGCCGAGGTAATCGCCGTGACGCTCTTTTTCAAGTACATTTGAATAAACCTTACCTGTTGTAAGATTTGAATACTTGTTGAGGTCTTCGTCAATAAAACGCTCATAGTGACCGAGGTCGAGGTCGGTTTCTGCGCCGTCCTCAGTTACATAAACCTCGCCGTGCTGATACGGGCTCATTGTACCCGGGTCAACATTGATGTACGGATCAAGTTTTTGAGCGACTACCTTAAGGCCTCTTGCCTTAAGGAGTCTGCCGAGAGAAGCTGCTGTAATACCCTTACCAAGACCGGATACTACGCCGCCTGTTACAAATATATATTTTTTAGCTTTTTTTTCAGTATGATTAGCCATAAATTATACCTCAATCTCTCCTTCAAATACTTTTTCGGCGTTACCTGTCATATATACGGTTTCGTCTGTGTAATTGATGACAAGGTCACCGCCCTTGAGCTTGATTTTAATATCGTCGCCCTTTTTGCAGAAGCCGTTTTCACAAGCCGCAACAGCTACCGCACAAGCGCCTGTACCACAAGCCCATGTTTCGCCTGAACCTCTCTCCCATACTCTCATCTTGATTGTATGGTCGTCAAGAACTGTAACAAATTCTGTATTAACTCTCTCCGGGAAGAGTTTATCGTTTTCAAACATAGGACCAATCTTTTCAATGTCAAGATTGTCAATGTCATCCATAAATACAACGCAGTGTGGGTTACCCATAGATACGCAGGTAATGTTGTATTCCTTGTCGCCGATTGTAACAGGCTCGTTTACAATCTTGTCCTTATTCATAGCAACAGGGATTTCCTTTGGATCAAGAATTGCCTTGCCCATATCTACTCTAAGGCTTGTTACCTCACCGTTGGTTGTGTAAGCCTTAAGGCTCTTGATACCTGAAAGGGTTTCAATTGTGATTTCGTCTTTCTCCTTGTAATCAACCATACCGTGGTCATAGAGGAACTTACCCACGCAACGGATACCGTTACCGCACATCTTGCCCTCTGAACCGTCAAGGTTGTACATCTTCATCTTAGCGTCAGCAACCTTAGATGGGCAAACAAGAATAATACCATCGCCGCCGATACCAAAGTGTCTGTCTGAAAGTCTTACAGAGAGAGCCTCCGGATTGTTGATTTCCTGATCAAAAGTGCTGAAATAAATATAGTCATTACCGATGCCCTGCATCTTTGTAAATTTAAGCATTTCTTTTTCATCCCTCATATGGTTAATATCTATAAGCTCTGTACTGTGCTGTGAATAATGGCTCTTAAGGCAATCCGCAAGTGCGTTTGCGGTATCAAGAGCTGTAAGACAAGGAATGTTTCTCTCAACTGTCTTTCTGCGGATTTTAACAGAATCTCTTGACGGAATTCTGCCCTTTGCGGAAGTTGAAATTACATACTGAATCTTACCCGACTCAATAAGTGTGAGTGTGTTGTCTGTCTTGCACTCGTGAATCTTCTTTACGGCAACAGCGTCAATACCGTATTTCTTAAGTACGGCTGCTGTACCCTCTGTAGCATAAATCTTAAAGCCGAGGTCATAATACTTCTTGGCAATTTCGCCGATTTCTGCCTTATCGGAATTACGAACAGTAATAAATACACCGCCGTTTTTCTTCATCTTGTAACCTGCACCGATAAGTCCCTTATAAAGAGCCTCTTCAAGAGTACCTGCAACACCAAGAACTTCACCTGTTGACTTCATTTCAGGTCCGAGGTGGTTATCAACATTGATAAGTTTTTCAAAGCTGAATACCGGAACTTTTACTGCAATGTAAGGGCTCTTTCTGTAAAGACCTGTGCCGTAACCCATATCCTTGAGCTTTTCGCCGAGCATTGCTCTTGTAGCGAGGTCAACCATAGGTACGCCTGTAACCTTACTGATATAAGGAATTGTTCTTGATGAACGGGGATTTACCTCAATTACATAAAGCTCATCATTATAGATAAGGTACTGAATATTTACAAGACCCTTTGTCTGTAACTCAATAGCAAGGTTCTTAGAACTTTCAATGATTGTCTGTGTCATCTTGTCAGAAATATTCCAAGCAGGATATACAGCGATTGAGTCACCGGAATGGATACCGGCTCTCTCAATATGCTCCATAATACCCGGAATGAGAATATCCTCACCGTCACATATAGCGTCAACTTCAAGCTCTGTACCCTGTAAGTATTTATCAATAAGGATTGGGTTCTCTATATTCTGTGCAAGAATAATAGCCATATACTCCTTAACATCAGCCTCGTTAAATGCGATAATCATATTCTGACCGCCAAGTACATAAGACGGACGGAGAAGTACAGGATAGCCGATTGTTTCGGCAACCTCGAGAGCCTCATCGGTTGTCATAACCGTTACGCCTCTCGGACGCTTAATGTGGTATTTCTCAAGGAGTTCGTCAAAACGCTCTCTGTCCTCTGCCATATCAATGGCATCATATGAAGTACCGAGAATATTAACACCGCAGTCGCTCATATGCTTTGTAAGTTTGATAGCTGTCTGACCGCCGAATGCTACTACAACACCGTATGGCTTTTCTGTATTGATGATACCCATAACATCTTCTGTTGTAAGCGGCTCAAAGTAAAGTCTGTCGGCAGTGTCGAAGTCGGTAGATACGGTTTCAGGGTTGTTGTTTACGATAACAACATCGTAGCCTGCCTTTTTAAGTGCCCATACGCAGTGAACCGACGCATAGTCAAATTCGATACCCTGACCGATTCTGATAGGGCCTGAACCGAATACGATAACTGTCTTTTTATCTGATTTATTATTTTTAATAAACTCTTCTGCCTCGTTTTCCTTATCAAAGGTTGAGTAGAAGTAAGGTGTCTGTGCCTCAAATTCAGCGGCGCAGGTATCAACCATTTTATATACAGGCAAAAGGTTCTTTTCGCATTTCTTACCTGTAATAGCCTCAATAGTTCTGTTGAGGAATCCCATTTTCTTTGCTCTGTAGTAGAGGTCATCTGTAAGCTCGCTGTTTTTAAGCTCATTCTCAACAGCAATGATATTCTTGAGTTTCTCCAAGAACCACTCGTCAATAAGTGTAACTTCGTGAATCTGCTCTACAGTAATGCCTCTCTTGAGTGCCTCATATACGCAGAAAATTCTCTTATCATCGCAAACGCTTAATCTGTCGTAAACAGACGCATTTGAAAGTTGAGCAAATTCCTTATCATCGAGTGTATCGTGAGAAATCTCTGCACCTCTTACAGCCTTCATAATAGCCTGCTCAAATGTAGGAGCAATAGCCATAACCTCGCCTGTTGCTTTCATCTGAGTACCGAGTGTGCGGTTTGCATATACAAATTTATCGAACGGCCATTTTGGGAATTTAACTACAACATAGTCGAGAGCAGGCTCAAAGCAAGCATATGTTGTACCCGTTACAGCATTCTTGATTTCATTAAGTGTGTAGCCGATAGCAATCTTAGCCGCTACCTTTGCAATAGGATAACCTGTTGCCTTTGACGCAAGAGCCGATGAACGGGAAACTCTTGGGTTTACCTCGATTACGGCATAATCAAATGTTTCCGGATTAAGTGCGAACTGGCAGTTACAGCCACCCTCTACCTTTAAGGCAGAGATAATATCGAGCGCCGCACTTCTGAGCATCTGATACTCTTTATCTGCAAGAGTAACAGTAGGAGCAATAACGATACTGTCGCCTGTATGTACGCCGACAGGGTCAAAGTTCTCCATTGAGCAGACAGTAATAACATTGCCGTCGCTGTCACGCATTACCTCAAACTCTATTTCTTTCCAACCCGAAATACATTTCTCTACAAGAACCTGTGTAATCGGTGAAAGCTCAAGACCGTTTGAAGTAATCTCTCTTAATTCTTCCTCATCATTTACGATACCGCCGCCTGTACCGCCGAGTGTAAATGCAGGACGAATAATTACAGGGTAGCCGATTTCATCTGCAAATTTTACGGCAGACTCAACATCGTTTACAACGAGTGACGGAATAACAGGCTGTCCGATTTCAAGCATTGTGTCCTTGAACATCTGTCTGTCCTCTGCCTTGTCAATTGTTTCAGGATTAGCGCCGAGGAGCTGAACTCCGTATTTATCGAGGAAACCTTCCTTTGCAAGCTGCATAGAAAGTGTAAGACCTGTCTGACCGCCGAGTGTGGAAAGAAGGCTGTCGGGACGCTCTTTTTTAATAATTCTTTTAACTGTTTCAAGTGTAAGCGGCTCGATATAAATTTTATCAGCCATTGCATTATCTGTCATAATGGTAGCAGGGTTAGAGTTTACGAGAATAACCTCAAGTCCCTCTTCCTTAAGCGCACGGCAAGCCTGTGTGCCTGCGTAGTCAAATTCAGCAGCCTGACCGATTACAATCGGACCCGAACCGATTACCATAACTCTTTTAATGTTGCTTTTAAGTGGCATAAAATCATTCCTTATCCTTATTTAAAAATCAAATTCGTATATAAATTATGGATAGTTTTATTTGTTGTTTTTCATCAAATCAATGAAACGGTCAAACAAAAACGCTGTGTCGTGAGGGCCGCCGCAAGCCTCGGGGTGGAACTGAACCGAGAAAGCAGGCATATTGTTGTACTTAACGCCCTCGCAGGTGTTGTCGTTGCCGTTTACAAAGCTAACCTCACCGTTTGACGGCATACTGTCGCTTACAACCGCATAGCCATGGTTTTGAGAAGTAATGTAAACTCTGCCTGTTTCAACCTCTTTTGCAGGTTGGTTAGCTCCTCTGTGGCCGTATTTAAGTTTTTCTGTCTTAGCGCCCTGGCTAAGTGCCAAAAGCTGATGTCCTAAGCAGATACCGAATGTAGGAATTTTATATTCGCAAAGCTTTTTAAGCTCGGCAATAATTGCAGTGTTGTCCGACGGATCTCCCGGACCGTTTGAAAGCATAATGCCGTCAGGATTCATAGCTTTAATCTGCTCTGCTGTTGTATGAGCAGGTACTACCGTAACATTGCAACCACGCTTAACAAGCTCTCTGCCTATGTTGTGCTTTGCACCGAAATCCATAAGAACAACATTGAGGTCGCCGTTTTCAGCTTTGAATTCTTCTTTTTCGCTGATTGTTGTGCTCTCTACAGCCTGTTCTATTTTATAAGCCTTAATCTCTGCAAGCTCTTCTTCGGTAACTTCGCCCGAATAAGCGATTTTGCAGTTAAGCACACCATACTCACGAACAATTCTTGTAAGCGCTCTGGTGTCGAGTCCGTAGATGCCCGGAATATCCGACTCTTTTAAAAAGGTGTCAAGATCGCCCTCGCAACGGAAGTTAGAGGGAGCTTGGCACCATTCTCTTACAATATAACCTCTAAGTGAGGGCACTTTGCTCTCGAAATCAGAGGGAATTACACCATAGTTACCGATTAAAGGGAAAGTCTGAATAACCACCTGACCGAAATAAGAAGGGTCGGTGAGTGTTTCAAGATAACCGGTCATAGCTGTAGTAAAAACCAATTCTCCCATAGTTTCTTTTTCTGCACCAAATGATTTGCCCTCAAAAACAGTTCCGTTTTCAAGTATCAAATATGCTTTACGGCTCATAAATACACATTCCTTTCAGAAATTTTGCATAATTAGTTTTCGTAAGTTTTAATAACCTGCATTGCAATCTGCATTTTGCTCATTCTCATATCCATCGCCTGTTTTTCAAGGTAGCGATGCGCTTCCTGTTCTGTCATATTAAGGCAGGTAATAAGCAGAAGCTTGGCTCTGTTTATTATCTTCATATCCTCCACAATATGGCGGAGCTTTTCATTTTCCTCGTTTACGGTCAACATTCTCATTCTGAAACATTCCGTAAACTGCAAATAATGATGAAACAAATGCTTATTAATAGGTTTGGCTATTACAAGCACACCGTGCTCGGTCAAAGCATCGTTTACATCGTCTGCGTTTTTTTGAGGAACAATAATAACCACGCTTGAACGGGTTACTCTCGCAAAATGCATGGAAAGCTCAATACCGCTTTCCTCTGCAAGAGGTGCATTAATACAGATAAGGTCAAACTCATCGTTCTCAACAAGTTTTTTTGCTGTTTTAGAATTATCAGCAATAGAAATCTGCGTAAAATACTCAATTTTAAGCAGCTGTGAAAGAGCCTCGGCACTTTGCACAGAGTGAGAAATAATTAAAGCTTTTTTCATAACCTTATCACCTCAGTCACTTATCTTCAACATCATATTTTACAAGATTTCGGAGTATTCTAATTTACATAAAGGAATTATAATATATTTTTTTATTGATTTCGACAATTACAATTCTTGTATCGCAAAATAGTTACATAAAAATTAAAAAATGATGAAAATTATAAAGTATTTACAAAAAGGCTGTTTCATTTGTGAAGATGAAACAGCCCCGTTGCTGTGAAATAAAATTTTAATCAAATTTGACAAAAACAAAATCTTATTCTTCGCCTTTGCTCAAAAGCATTCTGTCATTTTCAAGTTTAGAACCGCTCGCCTTTTCAAACTTCTGCAAGAGGTCGTCAACGGTGAGTTTTTTCTTTTCTTCACCTGAAATATCAAGTATAACCTTTCCGTTGCCCATCATAATAAGGCGGTTACCGTGCACAATCGCATCGTGCATATTATGTGTAACCATAAGAGCTGTAAGGTTATTTTCGTCAATAATCTTATCGCTCAGTTCAAGCACCTTTGCCGCAGTCTTAGGGTCAAGCGCCGCTGTATGCTCGTCAAGAAGCAAAAGTTTAGGCTTATTGATTGTAGCCATTAAAAGGGTGATTGCCTGACGCTGTCCGCCCGAAAGAAGACCTACCTTTGATGTCATTCTGTCCTCAAGACCGAGTTCAAACTGCTTTAAAAGTGTTCTGTATTCTTCTTTTTCGGATTTCTTAACTCCCCAGCTAAGTCCTCTTTTCTTGCCTCTTCTTGCCGCAAGGGCAAGGTTTTCCAAAATTTCCATATCGGCAACAGTACCTGTCATAGGGTCTTGGAAAACTCTGCCGAGATACTTTGCCCTTTTATGCTCGGGAAGTCCCGTTACATCTACGCCGTCAATAAGAATCTGACCGCTGTCAACAGGCCATACACCGGCAACGGCATTAAGTGTAGTTGACTTACCCGCACCGTTGCCGCCGATTATTGTACAGAAATCGCCTTCGTTTAAGTGAAGTGTTACACCGTCAAGTGCGACCTTCTCATTTATTGTGCCTTTATTAAAGGTTTTGTGAATATTAATAATATCAAGCATTTTCACTGCCTCCGTTTGCCTTGTTAGCCTTTAAATTCATTTTAGCTACCTTTTTAAAGGAGGTTTTACTCTTCTTTTGTAAATAAGGTACTGCAAGGAAGATTGCAACTATAATTGCTGTGAAGAGCTTTGTATCGTCTGTCGGCATCTTGAGCCAAAGAACAATACCCATTGCAATATAATAAAGAATACCGCCCACAATAACGAAGAGCATTTTTACAACAAAGTTCATACGCTTACGGAAGATAGCCTCGCCGAGGACTTCACCGATAATAACTGCGGCAAGACCGATTACGATAGCGCCTCTGCCCATATTGATGTCTGCAAAGCCCTGGTACTGTGCAAAAAGTGAGCCTGCAAGAGCAACAAGACCGTTTGAAAGCGCAAGTGCAATTACCTTTGCAACATTAATATTAATGCCCTGAGCCTTACTCATTGCAGGGTTTGAACCTGTTGAGCGGATTGTAGAGCCCTGCTCAGTACCGAAGTACCAATACATAGCCGCAATAACAATGGCCGCAATGGCAAGTCCGATAATAATTGAAAGATTGATGTCGCTTGCGGAAATAACAAGCGCATAGTTTCTATAACTTACAGGTAAGTTTGATTTACCCATTATATTCAAATTGATTGAATACAGTGCTATCTGTGTGAGAATACCTGCGAGTATGTCAGGAATACCGAGCAAGGTATGCAATAGTCCTGTGATAAGTCCTGCCGCAATGCCTGCGAGAATAGCTACAATGAGCGCCACCCATACAGAACAGCCATTGATAAGCAATATTGCCGTAACAGCGCCGCCTGTGGCAAACGAACCGTCTACGCTAAGGTCGGCAAAGTTTAAAAGTTTGTAGGTGATAAATACACCAAGTCCCATAAGTCCCCAGATAATACCCTGTGCAATGTTACCCGGCAAAGCCGCAACAAAATTGGCAGGATTAAGAGAACCAAAGTATTCTGCTAAAAATTCCATAAGAACCACCAATACATAAAAGATTGGGGTGTCGTTTTATCGGCACCCCACCGTTTTTTAATTTAAAATTAAGGTAATTATATAAGGATAATTATTCCTCAATAGCCTCGTAATCTGACGGAACTGTGATTCCGTAAGCATCGCAACGGCTCTTTACATACTTCTTTGTTACACTTGGAGCTGACTCAACCTTTAATGAAGTAATGTCTGCGCCGTTTACAAGAATGTCGTAAGCCATTTCGCCTGTTTTCTGACCAAGCTCATAGTAGCTGATTGAAAGTGTTGCAACACCGCAGCCCTTACAAATACCCTCTTCACCTGCAATGATAGGTGTTTTGGACGCTGATGCTGTGTTGTCTATAATACCTGTGTTGGATGCTGCTGTGTTATCTGTCGGAAGATAGAGAACATCGCTCTCGTCACAAGCTGTCTTTGCTACAGCCGCAACATCGTTTGAATCTGCAAATGAATATGTCTTTACAGTGTAGCCCGCACTCTCAAAGAAAGGTGTGATTGTATCGCTCTGATATTTTGAGTTAGCCTCTGCCGAGCAATAGAGAATACCGATTGTTTTAGCGTCAGGGAAAAGTTCCTTGAGCATATCAGCCTGCTTGTCAAGCGGAGCAAGGTCTGTTGTACCGGATACATTCATACCTGAAACGCCTGTCCACTCTGCCATATCAAGAGCTGTGCCGTAGTCTGTAATCGAAGTACCGAGAATAGGAATAGACGGTGTTGCCGTGTATGCAGCCTGAAGAGCCGCAGTACCGTTACCGAGAATAAGGTCATAATTTGAAGAAACAAACTGGTTACAGATTGTAGCGCAAGTAGCCGAATCGCCCTGTGCGTTCTGCTCGTCAAACTTAACCTTGTCTGCGCCGAGTTTTTCAGTAAGAGTGTCTTTAAAGCCCTTAGTTGCGGCGTCAAGAGCCTCGTGCTGAACAAGCTGACAAATACCGATATTATATACTTTGTTTGCATCTGCCTGTGAAGGAGCAGCTGTTGAAGTTGTTGATGAAGTACCGCCTGTACAGCCTGCGAGTGCAGCTGTTACTGTAAGCGCTGCTGTTGCGGTTGCCAAAATTCTTTTTGTCATTTTCATAAAAATTCGTCCTCCCGTTTTCACTTTAGCACTTAAACAAACATACGCTTTAAAGTTTTTATGCGTTAAAGTGAATATCATATATAGTATTATATACCTATTAAACGAATTTTGCAATAGCTAAAAGGTGAATTTATATGTTTTCGATAGTGATATTATAAAGAATTTGTTTATTTTACCGCTACATTTTCATCACCAAGCTGATGTTTAAGCTCTTTTATCATAACATCATTAAGGCTCACCCACATATTTGCAGGGGCTTTTACCTTGCGTTTTGAATCGGTAAGATAAAAAATAATCGGTGTTCTGCCGTCGAAAATATCCGTAACTCTCTTTGCTCGACGGTACATATCCGTATTAAGGTCATCAATTCTCAAATAAAGTGCCTGCGGTACATAAGGCTTTTGATATGCGCTTTTATGTTCTGCCGCTGCCCTGTTTTGTTCGTAATTTGCGGCAGACATATTTTTACATTCCTCATTATTAAAGGCTTTTGCAATGCTGTCGCAAATTATTTTCGGTTCTTCGTTTTCTTTAAAATTCAATGTGCCTTTTATAATAACGGGTATGTTTTCATTTAAAAGAATAGTGCTTTTTTCATACACATTCGGAAAAACAACCGCTTCCATTATGCCGTACTTATCTTCTACATTTATAAAAGCCATAAGTTTGTTGCTTTTGGTAAGTTGAGTTTTCACTTTGGAAATAATACCTACAATCAGCACTTTCTTGCCGTCGGGATAGCGTCCTGTTTCGTCATTTATAATTTCACCTATTCTGTCGGCTTTCATTCTCTCGGAATAAAGGCTGTAATTATCGGCAGGGTGGCCGCTTAGGTATATGCCTGCTATTTCCTTTTCCATTCTCAAAAGCTCATCAGTCGAAAATTCTTTCAAATCAGGCAGTTGGGGTTCTGATGTAGCCTTTGTACTGTCGTCACCCATATCAAAAAACGAAAGCTGTCCGCCTTGATTCTTTTTAGCCTCATATTCAACATCGTCAAGCACGGTTTTGCTTATTGCAAGCAGTTGCCTGCGGTTAGCGCCAAGTCCGTCAAGCGCACCGCACTTTATAAGACTTTCTATAGCACGGCTGTTCATATTTTTGCCGCAAAGTCTTTTACAAAAATCGTAAAGGCTTGTATAAGGCTTTAATCTGCGCTCTTTAATTATCTGATCAATAAAAGCTCTGCCGAGATTTTTGATTGCAAGCAATCCGTAGCGTATATTGTTACCGCTGACAGTAAAGCCGAGATCGCTTTCGTTTACACTCGGAGGCAAAACTTTTATTCCGAGCCGCTGACATTCGCCTATATATGCTGCAAGTTTGTTTTGGTTATCAAGTACACTTGTGAGCAATGCCGCCATATACTCCTGCGGATAATGACATTTTAAATATGCGGTTTTGTATGAAATCATAGAATATGCCGCTGCGTGTGACTTATTGAAAGCGTAAGAAGCAAAACTTTCGATCTCATCATAAATTGAATTGGCGATTTTCTCGTCAATACCTCTGCGAATACAACCGTCAACAATTACTTTGCCGTTTTCATCTGTAATGCCGTGAAGAAAAATCTCTCTTTGCTTTGCCATTTCTGCGGCTTTCTTTTTACTCATGGCACGGCGAACAATATCCGCTCTGCCAAGACTGAAACCTGCAAGCACTCTTAAAATCTGCATCACCTGTTCCTGATAGACAATACAGCCGTAGGTAACCTCAAGTATAGGCTTTAATAACGGGTGCTTATAGGTAATGTGCGATGGATTGTGGCGGCAGTCGATGTAACGGGGAATACTGTCCATAGGTCCGGGTCGATAAAGCGAAACCACGGCGATTAAATCCTCGATCGAATCGGGCTTTAGTCGCATAAGAACATTTTTCATACCCTGGCTTTCAAACTGAAACACACCCTCCGTATTGCCTTGAGAAATCATAGCAAAAACTTTTTCGTCTTTATCGTTTATATTATCGGGATTGTACTCGGGATGATTTTTTCGTATCTGTTTATCCGCATAGTCAATTACCGTAAGATTGCGAAGTCCGAGAAAGTCCATTTTGAGCAAACCGAGCTCCTCAAGTGTGGTCATGGTAAACTGTGTTACCACATTGTCATCATTTTTTGAAAGCGGAACATAGTCAGATACGGGACGGTCGGTAATTACTACACCTGCGGCGTGCATTGTAGCGTGTCTTGGCATTCCCTCAATGCTCTTTGCAATGTCAAGCAATTGCTTTGTCTGTTCGTCCTCTTCATAGCGATGTCTTAATTCGGGACTTGCCTTGAGTGCGGAATCTATAGTAACCTTTAATTCCATAGGTACAAGTTTGGCAACCGAATCAACGGTGGCATACGGAATTGCAAGCACTCTGCCAACATCTCTTATAGCGCCTCTTGCCGCCATAGTACCGAATGATATAATCTGCGCAACTCTGTCCGTGCCGTATTTACGCACTACATAGTCAATTACTTCTCCTCGGCGCTCGGTACAGAAATCAACATCAAAGTCAGGCATACTTACACGCTCAGGGTTTAAAAATCTTTCAAAAAGAAGATTATACTTGATCGGATCTATCGCTGTAATTCCTATGCAATAGGCACAAAGCGAACCTGCACCCGAACCTCTGCCGGGTCCGACAGGGATTTTTTCACTCTTTGCATACTGTACAAAATCATTTACGATAAGGTAATAATCGACAAAACCCATTTTTGAAACAGTTGCAAGTTCGTATTCAAGTCGGTCAATCAAAGACTTATCGGGATTTTCTCCGTAATGTCTGTAAAGGCCCTCATAGCATTTTCGGCGAAAATACTCGTAATGATCTTCGTTATTCGGCACATCAAATCGTGGCAGTTTACGCACGCCGAACTCAAACTCAACATTACAGCGGTCGGCAATTTTCTGTGTATTATCATATGCCTGCGGCAGATTTGGAAAGAGTGAGCGCATTTCTTCCTCTGTTTTAAGGTAAAACTCGCTCGTTTTAAACTCCATTCTGTCCACATCATTTACCGTCTTATTGGTCTGGATACAAAGCAAAATACTGTGCGTAAAGCTGTCCTTTTTATCTATATAATGGCTGTCGTTTGTAACCACAAGTTCGGCGCCGATTTCTTCGGCAATGCGAATAAGCTGCGGATTAATTCGTTTTTGCTCCTCTATGCCGTGGTCCTGAAGTTCTATAAAAAAGTTATCCTTACCGAAAAGCGATTGATAAAAAAGAGCCTTCTGCTTTGCTCCGTCATAGTTTCCGTCAAGCAGATTCTGCGGAATTTCACCGGCAAGACAGGCAGAAAGGCAGATTAGACCCTTGTGATATTCTTTCAAAAGCTCATCGTCAATTCTCGGCTTTGAATAAAAGCCCTCGGTAAAACCTTTTGAAACAAGTTTAATTAAATTTTGATAGCCCTCGTTATTTTCGCAAAGCAGCACCATATGATAATACTTTTCATACGCCGAAGTTTTGTCAAAACGAGAGTGCGGCGCAACATAAACTTCACAGCCGATAACAGGCTTTATCCCCTGCTTTTTACAGGCACGGTAAAAGTCAATGACGCCGTACATTACACCGTGGTCGGTAATGGCAAGAGCGGTTTGTCCCTTTTCCTTTGCCGATTCCACAAGTTTGTTTATTCTGCTTGCTCCGTCAAGCAAGCTGTATTCGGTATGATTATGAAGATGTGTAAAAGCCATAGTTATTCACCACATACCTTTGCGTTTATTTTACCGTCACTCAAAATAACAGTGAAATCGTCGCCGTCTTTAAGCTGTTTTGATGAGGTAATGATTTTTTCGTCCTTTTCGGCGATTGCATAACCACGATTCAATACATTAAGCGGATTCAAACCGTCAAGTTTGCCCTTTGCGACAATAAGCTTATTTTCTTTATCAGAAATATAAATATTCATAAACCGTGTCAGCTTTTCGCTCTTTGCCGAAAGCTGTTTTTCAAGCTGTTCCGCTTTGAGCTTTGGCGATGACGCAGACATTCTCCTCTGCTGATTTTCAAGTCTTAACTGCGCCGTTTTTATCTTTCTGTCAAGCATAGCTGATATATATTGCTTTTGCTTAAAATAGTAAGACATAAGCTCCTGCCTGTCGGGTACGGCAAGTTCTGCCGCGGCAGACGGAGTAGAGGCACGAACATCGGCGACAAAGTCACAGACAGTAAAATCTGTTTCGTGTCCCACACCAGAAATTATGGGAGTTTCGCAATTATAGACCGCATACGCAAGTTGTTCGTCATTAAACGCCCATAAGTCTTCGGCAGAACCGCCGCCTCTGCCTATGATAACCACATCGGCAATCTTGCTTGCACTGAATTTATTTACGGCACGCACAAGCTGCTCGGGCGCACTTTCTCCCTGAACAAGCACAGGTGCGAGCACTATATCCGCACTCGGAAATCTTCGTCTGATAATATTCGTTATATCCTGAACCGCCGCACCCGTGGGAGAAGTTATGACACCGATTGTTTTAGGAAATTTCGGCAGCGGCTTTTTATGCGCATTGTCAAACAGTCCTTTTTGAGCAAGGCTCTTTTTAAGCTGTTCAAAAGCAAGCGTAAGCGCACCCACACCGTCTGGCTGCATATCTTCAATATAAAGCTGATACCTGCCGCTCGGCTCATATACAGAAATTCTGCCACGACAAATTACTTTCATTCCGTTTTCAAGGCGGAACCTAAGTCGTCTTGCGTTGCCTGCAAACATAACGGCACTTATAACTGAATTGCTGTCTTTAAGCGAAAGGTAAATGTGACCGCTGCGTTGGTGCACGGTAAGATTAGAGATTTCACCCGTTACAAGCACAAACTGCAAACTGCCGTCATTCTCGATAATTGACTTTATATAAAAATTTATTTGTGAAACAGAAAGCACTCTCGGCTTTTGAATCTGCGGTGAATACATCTCTTTACCTCCCGCTGATGAAGTATTTTAATATTTTACACTTATAATCGTCTTAGATTTCCGTATATTTCTTATATGCCAAATACGCAATACCCGCTGCGTTATCGGCGGAATATTCGGGTTTTGCAAATGTAGCGCCGAATTTCTCGGTCAGAGCATTTCTTATAATGGAATTTGACATTACTCCGCCCGCAAAAATCACAGGCAAATTGCCGAATTGCTCGAACAATTTTTCAGTCATTTTTTCAAGCGTAGCCTGAATAAAAGCAAGGCAAAAAGCAGCGATTTTTTCTTTGCTTTCGCCGTTATCAAGCATTTTTTTACACTGATTTTCAAGTCCGCTCAAACAGCAATCGGCGCCCTTAAGAGTAGGACGAACTTTGAATTTTTCTGTATTATTAAGCGCAAGCTGTTCAAGCTGCGGACCGCACGGAAATTTTAAACCGAGCATAAGCCCCACTCTGTCAACTGCCTGTCCGGCATTTAAGTCAAGTGTTTTTGCAGTCTCTTTAACGGCAAACGAGCTTGTACTGCCCTTTGCGAGCACCGCCTCCGTTGTGCCTCCGCTTATATGAAATGCTAAAAATTCTTTTTCAAACAAATCTTCTCTTGCGGCTGAAAACAGTGCTGCGGCAATATGCCCCTCCTGATGTGAAAATGTCAGGAGAGGCTTTTTTATTACTGCCGATATAATTCTTGCTGTGTTTTCTCCGACCGTAAAGCACGGCATATATGAGCCGTCAACCGGACGGGGGCGTGTTGATACGCCTAATGCAGACACACCCGACAAGTCAACTTCCTTTGCAATGTCCTCAACAAGAGTGTGAAGCTGTTGTGTGTGATGAAAAACCGCATCGCTCTGTCTTAAGCCGAGCTGTCCCTGTTTTACGGGCAAAAGCTGCTTTCGCTGTAGCATTTCGCCGTTTTCGCTGTTATATACCGCAACCGAAGTTGTGTAGTTAGAGGTATCTATACCAAGGAAAAGGCTCATTACTTTTCTCCGTTATCTCTTACAAATGAGCCTAATATTCCGTTGACAAATCCGCTCTCGTCAATAGTGTACTTCTTTGCAAGTTCTACCGCCTCGTTGATTGCTACGCTTGCGGGAACATTGTCAAGATACTTGATTTCATACACTGCAAGTTCAAGGATTGCAAGCGACGGCTTTGAAATTCTTGAAAGAGTCCATCCTTTTTTTAGATAGCGTGAAATAATCTCGTCAAGTTCCTCTTTAGCCGATACAATACCCTCAACTTCTGCCTGTGCAAGTGCGCTTACTCCGCCCATAAAGAGTTCCGAGCTGTCCTGCACCATATTGTCGACAGATGTGTTTGTAAATGACTTTGAAAATAAAAGCATAAATACCTGCTCACGCTGTTCGGAGCGTGTAAGTTTAATCTGTACTGCTTCGTTTTCATTTTCTTCTGTTACTTCCTGAGAAGTTACATTTATCTCTTCAGACATATTATCCCAACTTTACAATAAATTATCAGGATAATTATATCACATAAAATTTTGATTGTAAACTATATTCACGCACCTACAACAGATATTGCGTCACTTGCAATTTCATAGTGCGTTGTTACGGCATCGTATATTGACAAAACAGTGTTTTCGTTAAGCTCGTTTTTCGGAACTATAACGGTTACACCCATATCGGTTATACAGCAAAGGCAATCGGAAAAGCCTTTCGCTTTCACAATAGTTTCTATGGTATCCTGCGTTGTAAAAAAGCTGATGATTCGCCCTACATTTTCTTGCGCCTCGGTAAGCTCCGTGTCTGAACTCGAGTCGGAATCGAGTATCTCCTCCGCATCGTCAATTACCTTGTCTTGCGTGTTCTGCCTTTTAGTGCGTTCGGATGCAAAGAAATCCTGCTGCTCTTTCGATAGTGCCATTGCAGCTGCCGCCTCGTCGGAGGTTGCTGTTTTCCCGACTGTTGCATTTACATATGACGCTGCCCCCAGCTCCTTTGCAGGTGAAGTTGTACGAGCCTGCGAAATCTGATAGTTTATGTAAACCGCCGTTGCCAGAGCAAGTACAAGTGATGTCATTACAATATGTTTCTTCTGAATTTTCATAATACCTCTACCTTCGTTCTGTTAATTTTGTAACACATACCTTTGCCGATGAAATATCCAGTGCCCTTGTTACCGCTTGTGTGACCGTTTGTGTTACGACGGGATCATCTCCGCCCTCGCACACAACAAGCACACCGCGGATAACAGGCTGAATTTCCTTTGTCTTGGTGGTACTGTCCTCAAGATATACATATTCGACCGAGTTTTCTATGGTAAGAAGCACCTTTGTTTCTCCGCAGCCGCTGATACTTGAAAGGATTTTTTGCAAATCGCTTTCAATCTCCGTGCTGTAGGTAGTAACCGAAAAGCCCTCGGTTTCCGTTTTTTTATCGGTATTAATTCCCGAAATTGAAGAAATAAAAATAAGTGCTATTCCGATAATACCGATAATTACTATAATTTTTCTTGCTTTGTCACTTTCAAACAGCTTTTTTATTCCGTTTGTTTTTTCTTCCATAGCTTTGCACCCTTAAATAAAAGTTATTCTCGGATATGCTCCGAAGCTTTCAAAAACAATTGAGCCGATTTTATCTTTCCGGCTTTTATATTCATTACTCATATATATGCTGATGTCACCGATAATTATGCTGTTTGACTGCGATTTTGCAAGTACGATTTTACATTCGGATATTTTTATGTTGTTTTGAGCAAGCAGGTCGGTAAGGCTTTGTTCAAGATTTTGTTGTGCCTGTTTAATCACAACATTTGCGTAGGCTTCGTCGGAAGTGGAAACTTGATCTTCGCTGTAATCAACAGGTTCGGCATCAAAATCTATAGAAGAAATTGCCGAGGTTATCGGCGAAATAAGACAGCATACCATAAACGCACCGATTACAAGGGCAACGGTTTTTTTGGTAGTACCCTCGGGTACAAATGCCGACAGCAGACTGCAAATAAGAGCACCGGCACAAACTGTTATAACCGCAGAAATCATACCGCTCATATTCCGCCGCCTCCCATCAAAAGCACAAGTGCAGTTGAAATTATGTAAACCGACATAATGCACAATACAATTGCAAGCAAGGTTGAAAGCACGGTACCGACACCCTCAAGCAAATCTTTTACCTGATTTATGCCGAGTATCTCCGCAAGTAACTTTCCTGCCGATAAAGTAAATATCCACAAAAGGCTGTTAAGTATTATAGGCAGAAACACAAAAGCAATAGATACTATAACAAAAATTCCAAGTCCCGATTTAAGCAAGTTTACACTGCCCTGTACGGTTTTGTATGCATCTGAAAGCGCTGAGCCTACTATCGGAATAAATGAATTTAAAGTAAATCGCACGGCTCGTGTAGAAACATCGTCAACCGAGGTAGTTATCATCTGCTTAAAAGAAAGTACAGCTGTAAATACAGTCATAACAAACCCGAGTACCCATTTTACGGCTTTTGAAATTATTGAAGTTATACCCGTAAGTTTTGATTCCGAGCATACGCTTGCCGTTACTGATACACCGAGAAACATATTAAGAAAAGGAACTATTACCTTTGAGCTTAGTTGTCCCACTCCCTCTCCTGCGCCGATCATCATTGCGTAATATGACGCACCGCTTACGGCGTGTCCCGTGCTCGACATAATCATAACCATTACAGGCACAAATGCAAGCATAAAACTTGATGCCGTTTTTACTACCGTTGACATATCTGAAATTACTTCAATTACGGGGAGTGCAGCCGTACAGGTAGCACACAGTACGGCTGCTATGCCAAGTGAGGAGGAAAGTTCACTTGAAAGCGAATTTTTGTACGAAGATAAAAGCGAGCATATAAGCAAGAGTGCGGTAAGTGAGATTACCGCTTTTAACGGCCCTGCGCTGTTTTCGCCCGCAAGTTTTACAATTTCATTCACAACTTCTCCGAACGAAATCTGCGAAAGCTCATTGCTGTCTATGCCGTTTATCCCTATATTTTCAAGGCTCTGCTTTACATCGTCAGACAGGCTGTCATATAAAGCAGAAGTATCGTAAATGCTGTTAATATCATTTGTTGTACTTCCGGTTTTGGCTGTTGTATCGGCTGCAAATACAGTAATCTGCGACAGAAAAACAACCGCAATCACAACTAAAAACACCGCTGTTTTTTTCAACATCAACACTCCTTCAGGAGTTTTCTACAAGTGACACCACTGTATTTAAAATTTCCGTATAAAGCGGAAGTGATGTTACCATAATCAATATTTCACCTGCAAGCGTAACATTTGTTGCTATTGCCTGCTGTCCCGACTCCTTACATACACTGACAGCAAGCTCTGTTACAATGCATATTCCTATTACCTTGAGCAATATTTTTATATACTCAATATTCATATCAGATGCTGCCGCAATTTTATTTACCGTCTGCAAAATCGTAGCCGCAAACGAAATTACGGCTGTAAGCAATATTACACCGCAGGCAATTGAAAGCATAAGCGAGATTTCACCGTTATGCTTTTTTATTGCTACGGCAGAAATTGCAGATACAATTGCGACAGCGGCTATAGTAATAATATTCATACTTTATTCCTAAAAGCCGAATAACTGCTTTATCGTGTTAAACAAGGCGCTTATCTGCGTGACAATCAGAGTAAGCACAACTATAAGACCCGCAAGCGTCGTAAGCATTGCCTGTTCTTCTCTGCCGCTGCGTATGAGCACCTGACACAACACGGCTACAATTATACCGATTGCAGCTATTTTAAAAATCAGTTCAACATCCATAGCTATCCTTTCAGATTATAACAAGTGCGGCTGCCGTGCCGACAAAAAATCCCATAGTTTTGTAAAGCCGTGATTTTTGTTTTATTTCATTTTTACTGTCATCAAGATGAGCGTTCGCAAGCCCTTTGTAAAGCTCAATATGTTTGAGCTGTCCCTCTACATCGGTTATGCCGAGTTTTTCTCCGAATGAGCATAAAAGCTGTTTATCCTCGTGCTTTAAAGCGTAACCGTCGGAAATATCCGCTACCGCATTTTTCCATTTTTTAAAAAATGTACCGTCGTATTTTTCGTACGCACCGTATATTGCTTTTCCGAATCTGTCTTCGCTTTTGGAAAAAATAATCGAAAGTTCATCTGTACTGTAGCGAATATTTGTCGCAAGAGTATCAAGGAAAACCAAAAAGTCATTTATAAAATCTCTGCGTTTGTACAGCCGTTGGGCTTTTTTAAATCCCATAAGAGTTGTTGCGCTCACAAGCAAGATACAGCCGATAATTTTAATTACCAAATACATCACCGACTCTCATAATCTTGCTCACTCTGCCGGCAGACGCTCTGTTATCAAGGAAAACAAGGGTTTTAAAGCCGCCGCAGGAAACGAGTTTACGGATATTATCTTTTCTTCTAAGTTCGTCAACGCTTGAACAATGCAAGGTAGAAATAAAAGATACACCCGAATTCACGGAATATTCCACAGCGTCAATATCTCTCTGCGTACCGATTTCGTCGCAAACAATAATATCGGGCGACATACTGCGTATAGCCTGAATAATTCCGCTCGGCTTATCGTAAAGGTCAAACACATCACAAAGTCCGATGTCATTTTGCAGGATACCCGAGGAAGTGCCCGCAAGTTCTCCCCTTTCGTCAATCAAAGAAATTCTCTTGCCGTATTCGGTCGAGAGTATTCTTGCCATATCCCTTAAGAGCGTGGTTTTGCCCGTGCATGGCGCACCGCAAATAAGCACGCCGCCAAAGTCGGGATTAAGAGTGTCAATAACAGCTCTTGAACACTCTTTATGCTCTCTTGCAATTCTGATGTTAATTGACGAAATATCACGGATATTTATTACCTTGTCACCCTCACAAATTGCCGTACCGCAGATACCCGCTCTGTGACCGCCGTGCATTGAAACAAAGCCGTTTATAATTTCACTTTGTTTTGAATATACCGAGTAATTGCAAATGTTGTGAAAAGTATCCGTAAGGTCGCCACGGCTGACTGTGAGCATTGAGCCGTCAAGTATAGTGTTGGTAAGCCCGCCCTTTTCCGTAAGAAAATATGTAGTATCCGGGCAAACAACCGCTACAGGTCTGTTTACACGCAATCTTATTTCCTGCGCAGTATCGCAGAATTTTTGCGACAGCGGTAAAATTCTCTGATAAATATTCTGACTTAGCGAGCGTATGGCAAGTACAAACCTGCCCTCATTATTAAGACTTGTCATTTTTATCGTCCTTTCCTTGGCTTTGTTAATATGTATGCAGACAAGCACATAAAAAGAACAAGGTTTAAATATTTTTTGAATGATAGATTGTAAGCAAAAACAAAAAACTATCCTACTTATGTAAGATAGTCCTTTGTGTTATAGTCATATATTTTGCGGACAGTGCAGTCCCCGTGATAATAGCTATAGTTAATTTATTTTTAGGTTAGCGCATTTCTTATTAAATTCATTCAGCAAGCATATTTAATAATTCTTCTTCCGAAATAATTGCAATACCGAGTTGCTGTGCTTTTGTCAGTTTACTTCCGGCGTCTTCGCCCGCAAGCACATAGTCGGTTTTTTTAGATACGGAAGAGCTTGTTTTTCCGCCGTTCTGCTCAATCAGTTTGCCTGCCTCACTTCTTTTCATAGTCGGCAGAGTGCCTGTAAGAACAAAGGTTTTGCCCTCAAGAATTCCGCCCTTTTTCTTCTGTTCGGACGGTTTCATTTCAAGTCCGAGTTCTTTCAGTTCGTCAATCAGATTTTTTGTGCTTTCGGCAGAAAAATAATTCACTACGCTTTCCGCCATAATCAGGCCAAAGCCCTCTATTGCGGAAATATCCTCTGTTTTTGCATTCATAAGGTCATCAATATTCGCAAAATTTTCGCATAAAAGTTTTGCGGCTTTAAGACCTATATTTCTGATGCCAAGTGCAAAAACAAGGCGATATAATTCATTGTGTTTTGATTTTTCAATTGAATTAATAAGATTTTGCGCAGATTTTTCGGCTTTTCTGTCAAGGGCGGTTATGCTGTCAACCGTTAATCTGTAAAGGTCGGCAGGAGATTTTATCAGTCCCTCATTCACAAGCTGTTCAAGCACAGCAGGTCCGAGACCGTCAATATCCATAGCATCTCTGCCTACAAAATGGATAAGATGGCGCATAAGCTGGGCAGGGCAATCGGTGTTTGTACAGCGAATAGCAGCCTCGTTTTCGTCACGCACAACAGGAGTGTGACAGGACGGGCAAAGTTTCGGAAACTCAAAAGGCACCGCATTTTCGCCGTGTTCTTTTACAGAAAGAACCTCCGGAATAATCTCTCCGGCTTTACGGATAATTACCGTATCACCTACGCAAATACCTTTTTCATCTATAAAATCTTTGTTGTGGAGCGTTGCACGGCTTACTGTCGTACCTGCAAGAAATACAGGTTCAAAAATTCCGACAGGAGTAAGCACGCCTGTTCTGCCGACATTTATTTCAACTTCAAGCAATTTTGTCGCCTTTTCTTCGGGCGGATATTTATATGCCTCCGCCCATTTCGGATATTTGGCGGTACTGCCCAATAATTCTCTTGTTGCAAAATCATCAACCTTTACAACCGCACCGTCAATCGCATAATCAAATGTACCTCGCATATTTCCTATACGCTCAATTTCTTCAACAGCCTCTTGCATATCCTCGAAAATATTATAAAACGCAGTCGGAAATCCAAGCTCGGTAAGGTAATCCAAACCCTGATGATGACTTGTAATTTCAACGCCCTCGATTTGTTGGATATTAAATACAAAAATATCAAGTTTGCGCTTTGCGGTAATCTTAGAATTTTTTTGCCTTAATGAACCTGCGGCGGCATTTCTCGGATTTTTAAACGGCTTTTCTTCGTTATCTTCCTGTTCCTTGACAAGTTCGTTAAAGCTGTCAAAAGACATATAAACTTCGCCACGCACCTCTAAAAATGCAGGCGCATTTTCAATCTTTTTCGGGAGTGAGCGTATTGTCATAAGATTATCCGTAACATCTTCACCGACTGTTCCGTCACCTCTTGTCGAACCTCGAACAAATACACCGTTGCGATACTCGCAAGATACGGAAAGACCGTCAAATTTTGGCTCAACAACATATTTTACTTTCGGAGCAACCTCACGCACTCTTCTGTCAAAATCAAACAATTCCGAGTGAGAAAAGCTGTCGTGCAAACTTTCCATAGGCACTATGTGAGTTACGGGAGAGAATTTTTCTCCACGCTCGCCACCTACTTTATTTGTCGGCGAAAGCGGTGACTTGAGTGTAGGAAAATCGTTTTCAAGGTTTTCAAGCTCACGCAAAAGCATATCATAATCGTAATCGGAAATTTCGGGATTATCGAGATTATAATAACGATTATTGTGATACTCAATCGTCTTTGTAAGCTCTTTTATTCTTTGTTCTGCCAAAATTATATCCATAAAATCATCCTTATTTAACATTTCATAAAACAAGCGGTGTTATATGCCAAAAATAAAGCAAAAATGAAAATTACTTGTTTACTGCCGAAGTGCCCTTTTCTTTCAAATATGTTGATTCAAGGTCTGCAAGGTGGAGCTTTACGGCAAGCGGATAACGCTCGTATGCAAGAGAAATTGAATTGCTGTTTTTATCACCAAACTCTCCCATATGCCAACGGATTGCCATTGCCTCATCAATCTTTAAGTGCATTTTGCGTTCAATCAAAAATACTGACTTTTCGCCATGACCGTACGGGAACTGATCGTCTATTGCATAATAAGGTACTTTTTCCCACGCACCTGTCTGCTCGTTCTTAACATTTCTTGAGGATACCTTGTAAAACTGAGCCTTGCACAAATCGTGCAAAAGTCCGCAAATGGCAAAGCTCTCGATATTGTCGGTTTCCTCGTCATAATGCTTTTCCATCATTGTATTAAACACGCTTACCGAGTGCATTACAAGTCCGCCCTCGCAGGCACAATGATATTTCGTACTTGCAGGAGCAGTAAAAAAGTCTGTGCGCTTGAGCCATTCAAGCAGTTCATCTGCACCGTTGCGTGTTATGTACTTTGTATAAATCTCAATAAATTCTTCTTTTGGAGTCATTTTTTATCGCTCCTTTTGCGGTTTATTATATAAAATAGAACAAAAGGGCATCCCTATAATGGAATGCCCTGTTTAATAACAAATTATTCAGCAACCTCTTCAGTAGCCTCAGCAGGAGCCTGCTCGTCCTCCGGAAGAAGTGCACGCATTGAAAGGCTTACACGCTTCTTGTCAAAGTCAATAGCAGTAATCTTAGCTTCTACTGTTTCGCCAACTGAAAGTACATCAGCGGGCTTTTCAATTCTCTTGTTAGCAATCTGAGAAATGTGGATAAGACCGTCAATACCCGGGATGATGTTTGCAAAAGCACCGAATGATGTAAGACCAACGATTGTAGCCTTAACAACTGTGCCCACCGGATACTGGTTCTTGAGGATCTCCCATGGATTCTCGTCAGCGTTCTTAAAGCCGAGAGAAATCTTCTTTGTTTCCTCGTTGATGTCCTTTACATATACTTCTACAGTATCGCCAACATTTACAACCTCACTTGGGTGCTTAATGTGTGTCCAAGAAAGCTCTGAAATGTGAATCATACCAAATACACCGCCAAGGTCAACAAATGCACCGTAGCTTGTAAGTGACTTAACAACACCTGTGTACTTCTTACCGATTTCGCAGTTCTTCCAGAACTCCTCACGCTGAGCAGCTCTCTGCTCCTTAAGTACGCTTCTGATTGAGCCGATAGCTCTCTTTCTTCTGCCACGCTGTGAAACCTCAATAAGTCTGAACTGTACTTCTTTACCTACGAGATTCTCAAGGCTCTCGTCACGAGTAGCAGTTGCCTGTGAAGCAGGAATAAATACTCTTACATCGTTGTAGATAACGATTACACCGCCCTTAACAGCCTCTGTAACCTTACCTGTAAGAACTTCCTGTGAGTCAACCTTAGACTCAAGAATTTCCCAGCCCTTAGCTGCGTCTACTCTGCGCTTAGAAAGCATAATTGTGCCTTCCTGATCATTTGTCTTCATAATAAGAAGCTCGATCTTGTCGCCAACCTTTACGATATCCTCCGGCTTAGCGTTAGGATCGTTAGAAAGCTCACTGGCAGGAATAAAGCCTGTCTGCTTTCTGCCGACATCAACCTGAACCTCGTTAGGCGCAATGCTGAGCACTGTACCCATTACCCTCTCATTTGTATTTAAGTTTTTGAGGGATTCCTCAAGCAATGCCTCAAAAGATTCTTCACCATTTGTTACACCGGATTTAATTTCACTCATTGTATCCAGTACCTCCTTTATTATCCTTGCCGGAGTAGATGCACCGGCAGTAACGCCAATTTTTTCAGCAACGCTGACTTGTAAAGCATCAAGCTCATCCGCTGTTTCAATAAGAACTGTGTTATCGCACTGCCTTTTGCATATATCAAAAAGCTTGCCCGTGTTTGAGCTGTGCCTGTCGCCTATTACTACCATAAAATCGGATTGAGCCGCAAGTAAGTCAGCTTCGGTCTGTCTAACTGACGTTGCATTACATATTGTATCAAATATTTTTGCATTTGTACATAGTTTTTTAATCTTTTTTACACACTTTTTCCATTCTTTTGTGTCAAATGTGGTCTGTGCGACAACAAAAACCTGTTTATTATTCTTTTTTAGAACAATATTGTAAATCTCGTCAATTTCTTCACTGTTTTTAAAGGTGTGACATTCGGTGCTGCAATGACCTATAATGCCCTCAACCTCGGGGTGAACGCTGTTGCCTGCAATTAAAACTATGCCGTCCTTGTTGTCGGGATTTGCAACTATGTTGTGAATCTTCTTGACAAAAGGACATGTTGCATCTTCATATTTTACACCATTTTCAACTAATTTGTCAATAACATATTTTGGAACACCGTGAGAACGGATAACAAGAGTAGCGTCTTTTTCTACCTCGACAATATTATCAACCGCTTTACAGCCACGGCTTTCAAGTTCGTTTACGACTTCCATATTATGAATGATAGGTCCGAGAGTAGATACTTTTACATTCTTGTCAAGCAAACTGTTCACAATATTTATTGCTCTGTTTACGCCAAAGCAAAAGCCGGCAGACTTTGCAACGGTTATGCTCATTTTCTGTCCTGCTCCCTCATCTTCTTGATTTCGTCCATAATCATATTTGTGGCATTTTTAAGCTGTCGTCTGTCGCCGTCGGGTGTAAGTCCGAGCTGCTGCGGAGTAAGCGGATCGCCGAAATGAATTACTCTCTTTGCAAAGCGGTACTTCGGGTTACCCGTAATTGTGATGCACGCAGGAATAACCGGCACCTGCATTTGTTGAGCAACAAGTGCGCAGCCGCTTCTCGGACGCATAAATTCGCCTGTCTTTGTTCTGCCTCCCTCAATAAAGATAGTCATTACATTGCCCTCTTTTATGAGGTCTTCACCTGTTTTTATAGCTTTGCCGTCACCTGCGCCACGCTCAACGGGAAACGCACCGAGTGCACGGATTAATCCTGCAAAAAACTTGTTTTTAAAAAGTTCCTGTTTTGCCATAAAGAAAAGTCTGCGCCTTTGACCAAGACCTAAAAGCACAGGGTCAGAAAACGACATATGATTGCTTGCAATTATATATGCTCCCTCATGCGGAATAGAGTTGTTATTGATAAATTTATATCTGTAAAACACTTTCATAATCGGACGGCAAACCGCCTGACCGACTCTGTAAAGCACCTTTGACTGTCCCATTAAACATTCTCCTTTATAACGGAAATTATTTTTTCTACCGACTGCTCAAAGTCAAGCTCTGTAGTATCTACAATCACACAGCCTTCTGCAGGTTTGAGCGGAGCGGTTTTGCGGTGAGAGTCATTGTAATCACGCTCGTTTACATCTTTAAGAACATCGTTGTAACTTACAGTCATTCCCTTTTCCAAAAGCTCCTTGTATCGTCTTTCGGCTCTTGCCTCGGGAGATGCGGTAAGAAAGATTTTTACTTTTGCATCGGGAAGAACAACCGTACCGATATCTCTGCCGTCCATAATCACATTATTTTTCTTTGCCATATCTCTCTGCAAATCAAGCAAATACGCTCTTACTTCGGGAATTGCGGAAATTTTTGACGCTGTCATAGATACTTCGGGAGTTCTGATAAGTGAAGAAACATCTTCGCCGTCAAGCAAAACTATCTGCTCCATTTTATCATTAAAAGCAATTTCAACCTTAATTTCCGAAAGCATATCACTCACTTCTTTTGATTCGACAGGCTCAATATTTCTTCTCATTGCGCTAAGACCGATTGTGCGGTAAAGAGCGCCCGTGTCAATATATATATAATCAAGAGCTTTCGCTGCTCTTTTGGCTATAGTGGATTTACCTGCACCTGCAGGACCATCGAGTGCTATTGCAACAGACATTTTATTCTTCCTTTCTTAATAAGCGGCGCTTTCGCCTGCAAGATTACCTGTACTCCATGCTATCTGTAAGTTAAAGCCGCCCGTATATGCATCGCAATCTATTACTTCGCCTGCAAAGTAAAGTCCTTTTACAAGTCGGCTTTCCATTGTTTTCGGATTAATTTCAGTGGTTTTTACGCCCCCCGAAGTAATAATTGCCTCTTCAATAGGACGAAAACCGCTGATTTCTACGGTAAAAGCCTTTAAAAGTTCGCAAAGAGTTCTGCGTTCTTCCTTAGTAACAGAATTGCATTTTTTATCAAAAGGTATACCCCAACGCTTTAAAACAGGTACAACAAGTTTTTTAGGCAGCAGCTTAGTAAATGAATTAGAAACATCTTTATTATGATTTTCGTCAAAATCACGCTGTAAGCGTTTTTCAAGCTGCTCATAAGAAAGTGCAGGTTTTATGTCAATTACGGCATTGTATCTGCCGTCCGAAATATCACGGATATGTGAGCTTGCGGAGAGTACCGTAGGACCGCTCATACCGAAATGAGTAAACAGCATTTCTCCGAAATCATCGTAAACCGTTTTACCGCTCTGTGTATCAACAATCTTAAGACCAACATTTTTAAGTGCAAGGCCCTGCATTGATTTACAGTCGAGATTTTTGCTTTCGAGCGGAACAAGCGACGGTTTTAGCGGTACTATTGTATGTCCCGCCTGCTTTGCGAGAGTGTATCCGTCACCTGTAGAACCTGTGAGAGGATAGCTTTTACCGCCGCAGCATATAATCACACTGTCCGCATAATATGTTTTGTTCTTACACTTAACTCCGACTGCCTCACCGTTTTCAAGCAAAAGTTCTTCGGCGGTGTCTTCCACAATTTTACAGCCGCAGTTTTTTACATAGTTATACAATGTATCAACCACATCAACAGCTTTGTCGGACTGCGGAAAAACCCTGTTGCCACGCTCTGTTTTAAGAGAAAGTCCAAGTCCCTCAAAGAACGCAACAGTGTCTTCGGGAGTTAATTTGTTGATTGCCGAATAAAGAAATTTTCCGTTTGTAGGAACATTTCTTATAAAAGTTTCGACATCGCAGTTATTGCAAACATTACATCTGCCTTTGCCCGTAATCATAATTTTTCTTCCGACACGCTTGTTTTTTTCTATTAATGTTACGCTTGCGCCGTACATTGCCGCTGCCGATGCAGCCATAAGACCCGCCGCACCTGCGCCGACCACAACTACCTTTTTACTTTCCATTCTTCTTTCCCGCTTCCGTCGTTTCTTCCTCGTCCTTCTCTCCGCTTGCGTAAACTCCCTCTCTGTTCCATACGGTTTCAAGTCTGCGGAAGTTTTCGGATACTTCGTCTTTCTTTTTAAGAACAGTCGCAACAATAAGCGCATTTATAAGGCTTAACGGGGCTACAAGCGAATCGACTATTGACGCCATATCGCTTCTTGCAATAAGTACGGAGTCTGCCGATTTAACAAGCGGCGACACCATACTGTCGGTAATTGCTATAGCGTGCGCACCCTGCGAACGGGCATAGTTCATAGCGTCAACAGCCATTGTGCTGTATCGTGGGAATGAAATTCCTATCATAACATCTTTGTCGGTCATTCTGAAAATTCTCTCATATGTTGTTGTATGGCTTGTAGAGTCGATTACTCTTACATTATCGAAAATAAGTTCAAAATAGTAGCCGAGAAAACTTGCGATTGCGGCAGTTGAACGAACACCGAAAATATAGATTCTGTCGGCATTGCAGATTTTGTCTACAGCCCTTTCAAAATCCTCGTGCGAGGTTTCTTCAATGGTTCTGCGGATTTTATCAATATCCTGATTCAGCACGCTGTTTAAAACATCGTCATTGCCGATTCTGCTTGAAGTAACCTCAATTCTCTGAACAGAGGTGAGCTTATCCCTTATCATTTCCTGCATGGCTTTCTGCAGCTTTGGGTAGCCGTCATAGCCAAGCTCTGTGGCAAATCTTACAACCGTACTTTCCGAAACGCCGACGGTTTCACCGAGCTTTGAGGCAGTCATAAAAGCCGCTTTGTCATAATGCTCCTCTATATAAAGTGCAATTCGCTTTTGACCTTTTGAAAGCGAGTGCATACTCAAATCTATTCTTGTCAATAAATGAGTGATCATCAAATAACCTTCTTTTAAAAATTCTGTAATTATGAGCAACCTGCAAACGCAGGATTTTTCTTAATTTTACATACATATTTAATTGTAACACACAAGTTATTTTAATTCAACCGAAAAACAGGTTAATTTTTTATTTTTTGAAATAATGAATTAACGCACTGTTTTTCTTGCAAAAAACGAGCAAATATGCTAATATACTACTATGCTGAAATGTAATCGGGAGGACAGATTATGATTGCTATAATTGACTACGGCGCAGGAAATATTCAGAGCGTAAACAAGGCTTTGAAATATATCGGCTGTGACTGTGTTGTTACAAGAGATAAAGATATGATTTTAAAGGCAGACGGTGCCGTTTTGCCGGGCGTAGGCTCATTCGGAGATACAATGGACACCATGGAAAGCTACGGCATTAAAGACACCGTACTTGATTTTATAAAGACAAAAAAGCATTTCTTAGGTATTTGCCTTGGATTGCAGTTGCTTTTTCCCGAAAGCGAAGAAAGCCCTAATAAAAAAGGCTTATCTGTTTTTGACGGCAGCATAACAAAAATTCCTGCCGATACAGGCTTAAAGATACCGCATATAGGTTGGAACAGTCTTGATATTGTAAAAAAGGACGGCATTTTTAAAGGTATAGAAGACAATGCCTATGTATATTTTGTTCACTCATACTTTTTAACGGCAAAGAACCCTGAAATTGTTGCCGCAAGGACAAACTACGGAGTTCAAATTGATGCGGCAATCGAATGGGAAAATGTTTCCGCAACGCAATTCCACCCCGAAAAAAGCGGTGAAGTCGGATTAAAAATTCTTAAAAACTTTGCCGATATGGTAAACGGAAAGTAAGGAGAAAAGATATGTATGCAAAAAGAATTATCCCCTGCCTTGATGTAAAAAACGGCAGAGTTGTAAAAGGTATGAGCTTTGTTAATCTTGTAGATGCGGGCGACCCCGTGGAATGTGCAAAGCAATACGATAAAGAAGGCGCAGACGAGCTTGTATTTCTCGACATTACAGCTTCAAGCGACTCAAGAAATATTACAATTGATATGGTTGAAAAAGTAGCAAATTCAATTTTCATTCCGTTCACCGTAGGCGGCGGTATAAGAAGTGTTGACGATTTCAATTTACTTTTACGAGCAGGCGCAGACAAAGTTTCCGTTAATTCCGCTGCCGTTCATCGACCTGAACTTATCAGCGAGGCGGCTTATAAATTCGGCAGTCAGTGCGTAGTTGCCGCCATTGACGCAAAGCGAAAAGAAAACGGTTGGGAAGTTTATGTGAATGGTGGAAGAACTCCTGTAGGCCTTGATGCGGTTGAATGGGCTGTAAAATGTGAACAGCTCGGCGCAGGCGAAATTCTGCTTACAAGTATGGACGAGGACGGACAGAAAAAAGGCTATGACATCGCACTTACAAGAGCAATCTCGGAAAAAGTTTCAATTCCCGTAATCGCCAGCGGCGGCGCAGGCGCTCTTGAGCATTTCTATGACGCATTCACAGAGGGCAAAGCAGACGCAGTCCTCGCAGCCTCTCTCTTCCATTTCGGCGAAATTCCGATTCCCACATTAAAAAAATATCTTAACGAAAAAAATATTCCTGTAAGACTTTAACATCAAAGAGCAAACAGCCATCAGACTAAAATAAGTTTGATGGCTGTAATTTTTATACCCGATAATCTATAAATCTATAATACAAAAGCCGCTCTGAGGCGGCAATTGTAATAATAATTTTTACTTTTTAATTATGCGCTGTAACTGTCACGGTTATTCTTATCCGATGCAAGTTCTCGCTTTCTTTCGTCAAGCTGACTTTGCATTTTTTCAAGAATTTGAGGATTTTCCGTATTTGCGATTATCTCGGCAAAAAGGTCGGGAATATTCTCTTCTTTAAAACCTTTTTGAGAAAAAATCCGCTTTACGGAATAAGCGTACTTTGACATTGTAGGCTGAAAAGTGCGGGCATAATTCTTTGTCATCTGTTTTACACCCACAACCTCAATCATTTGCTTGTTAAGCAATGAATTGATTAAAAGGTTAATGTAACTTTTGCGCCATGTTCTGTTTACAGATTTGCTTACAATCTCAGAACTTGCCAGAGGCTCGCCCACCTCCCATAATAAATTCATAATCTCTTCTTCGCTTTTAGTCAGCATTGCCAATCATCCTTCCGTAATTTTCTTTATATATACCGCAAAATTCTTTAAGCCAAAGCCTTGTGCTGTGGCAATTATCAATTAAACATACCCAATAAATGCGAAAAAACGAAAAATATACAATTTATTTTTAATCTATTGTACTTTATTGCAGTAATTAAGTCAATATATATCTATCAATATTTTTAAAATTTTGAGCAAAAACACAGTTTTATGTATAATTTATAACAATACTTGACATACACAAATTTCCACAATAAAATTATATGTGTATATTATTAAACATTAAAATCATTATTATATATTTGTAATTTGGAGGCTGTTATGTCAGAATTTAAAACTAATGTAATGCGTATTCTCGAAAAAGCAAAAATAGATTATGCAGCACACGAATATCCGCACGGAAAAGACGCTGTTGACGGCATAAGCGTTGCCAAACTTTTGGGGCAAAATCCCGAATGTGTATTCAAAACGCTTGTCACAAAAGGCGTAAGCGGCAGCTACTTTGTATTTGTTGTTCCTGTTGCGGCGGAACTCGACCTTAAAAAAGCCGCAAAATCAGTTGGTGAAAAATCCGTTGAGATGATTCATGTAAAAGATATTTTAAAAGTAACAGGCTACATTCGAGGAGGCTGCTCACCTATCGGAATGAAAAAGCAGTACCCTACCGTTTTCCACGAAAGCTGCCTTAACAATCCGAACATTATTGTAAGTGCGGGAAAAATCGGTTATCAGATTGACCTTGACCCTCAAACTTTAATTGAATTCACAAAAGGAAAATGTGCTGACATTATTAAGTAGTTTGTACACAAAAACTTCACATAACATTTGTGTTACCTTTATTGACTAAGGATTTATATAATGCTAAAATTATAGCAAATATGATAACCTGTCATATCAGGAGGTAATAGGTATGATTAAAAAAACATTTTACAATCTTCCGTACGAAAAAAGAAAGCGTATTACCGACGCTGTCATAAAAGAATTTATGGAACGGCCTAACGAAAAGGTTTCTATAAACAGAATTATAAAAACCGCTGAAATTTCCCGAGGCAGTTTTTATCAGTATTTTGACGACAAGGTAGATTTGATAGAAATTATCACTAAAACTATGTTTGACGAATCAAGCAACAAAGCCAAAGAAATTTTAAAACTTTCATGCGGCGACCTTTTTGTTATGTACATTAAAATGTTTGATTATTTCGACGATTACAGCAGTCAAAAGCAAACAATGAAAATTATGAGAAATATTGTTGACAGCTTTAAAGCAAACGATGACCTTGTAAGCGAATATCTTAAAAACCGTTTTAACATTGCGCTTTCAAACAACGAAATATATCTTATGGTTGACAGACAAAATCTGAAATTTCAGGATAACGAAAGCGTTAAATGCCTCATAGAAATTCTTACACAAGTGCTTAAAAATGCAATTTTCGATGTTTTTGTCGCAGGCAGTGACCGTGAAGAAGTGCGTGAACGCCTTATCAAAAAAATCGACATAATCAAACAAGGTGCAGTCAAGTGATATTAGGTAATAAATAATTTATTAAACAGTAATTTTATGGAATAATCGAAATAATCAATGAAAGAGGAATGATATGCTGCCAAAACTAAGTGTAAAAAAGCCGATGACAATTTTTGTGGCGGTTATTGTGGTAATTGTATTGGGTATAGTGTCGGTATTTAAAATGACGCCTGACTTACTGCCTAATATGGATTTTCCGTATGCAATAATCCTTACAACCTATCCGGGACAAACTCCGGAAACAGTTGAATCGGTGGTAACAAAACCGCTTGAACAGTCACTCTCAACCATTGACGGCGTAAAAACCATCACCTCCACCTCATCTGACAACTATTCAATATTGACACTTGAGTTTGAGGACGGTACAAATATGGACACCGCTACCGTTGATATGAGAGGCAATCTTGACACTATCAAAGATGCATGGCCTGACGGTGTAGGCAGTCCGTACCTTATGAAAATTAACCCTAATATGATGCCTGTAGCTATGGTTGCGGTTGATTACGACGGTTACGATACAGTGCAAATTTCTGACTATGTAAACAACGAACTGAAAAATCAGCTTGAGGGAATTGACGGTGTAGCCTCTGTATCTACAAAAGGTATTGTAACTCAAAAGGAAAATGTTATTATTTCGCAAACCAAGATTGACGCTCTCAACGCAAAAATCAATGACGCTCTCAATGACAAATTCGGCGATGCGGAAAAGAAAATTTCCGATGCAAAGAAAGAATTGCAGGACAATATTTCTAAAGCGGAGCAAGGCAGTGATACCATTGAGCAGTCAATAAACGACTTAAATTCTCAACAGGAAGAAGTTGCAAAACAGCTTGCTGACGCCCAAGGTAAGGCACAAAGCGGTTACACTGAAATTTTGAATGCAAAAATGCAGTTGCTTGACCAACAGCAGTCGCTCACTGCAACCAAGCAAACTTTGACAATCGCCTACCAAACATTAATACAGATAAAAGAAAAACTTGACAGTTTGCAGGACGAAAAAGCACAGCTTACACAACAGATAGAAGCTTTTGAAAAAATATACAACGACTACAAAGATGCGCTTAGCAAACTTGCAAACCACGATCTTACAGACGAGCAGCTTGCACAGGTAAGAGCAATCCTTGCTAAAATAGATGAAGAACTTGATAAATACGGTTTTCCGAAAGAAGAGCTTGAAGAAAGACTTAATAATGCAAAAAATGCTCTTACAAATGTAGATAAAGCAATAACTCAAACAGTTGAGGCATTAAAAGGACTTGACACCACAGAGGAAAAACTTGATGATACAATAGCGGAAATTGCAGATAAAATATCTCAAGTAGACGGCGGTATTACACAAATTGCAGCCGCTGTAAAAGGTCTTGACAACAATACCGTATCTGTAAATCAGGCACTTTCAGAGATAGAAAAACAGCAATCTCTTGCGGCATATCAGCTTTCGGGCGGACTTTCTGCTCTAAACACAAAGCAAAGTGAAGTAAACAGTGCATTAACCCAGCTTAATTCCGCTCAAGAAGAATTAAAATCCGCAAGTGATGAACTCTCCGAACAAAAAGATAAAGCCAAAAAAGCCGCCGATATGACAAACACTGTTACAATAAGCAATGTTTCAAATATTCTTACGGCACAAAATTTCTCAATGCCTGCAGGATATGTAAGTGATGACGAAAATATTAAATATCTTGTGCGTGTCGGCGACAAAATAGACGGCGATAAAGAAATGCAGTCGCTTGCTCTTTTTGACACGGGAATTGACGGTATCGGCGTTGTAAAACTAAGCGATGTTGCAGATGTATTTATAGCTGACGATTCGGACGAGGTATTCACAAAGATTAACGGAAACTCCGGCGTTGTATTCAGTTTTTCAAAGCAGAGTGATGCCGCAACCGCTACTGTTTCCGAAAATATAGCCAAAAAGCTCAACTCTCTTACACAGGAAAACGAAGGTCTGCACTTTACAACTCTTATGGACCAGGGCGACTACATAGATATTATTATAAACAGCGTTCTACAGAATCTTCTTATGGGTGCTGTACTTGCAATTATAATTCTGTATCTTTTCTTAAGAGATATTAAACCAACCCTCATTGTTGCGCTTTCAATTCCTATCAGCGTTGTTTTTGCGCTTGTGCTAATGTATTTCAGCGGTGTTACGCTCAATATGATTTCACTGTCGGGACTTGCAATCGGCGTAGGTATGCTTGTTGACAACTCGGTTGTAGTAATCGAAAATATCTACCGACTGCGCAATTTGGGTGTGCCGCCTGTAAAAGCCGCTTTAAACGGTGCTAAACAGGTTGCGGGCGCAATTGCATCGTCTACACTTACAACAATTTGCGTATTCTTCCCTATCGTATTCATAGAGGGTCTTACCCGTCAGATATTTATGGATATGGCGCTTACTATCACCTATTCCCTGCTTGCAAGCCTTATTGTCGCCCTTACGCTTGTGCCTGCTATGGGTCAGCGTATGCTAAGAAAGGTTAAACCTGTTAAGCACGGAATGTTTGATAAAATGCTCGGCGGCTACGAAAAATCTATTCGTTTTGTATTAAAGCACAGAGCAATCGCACTTATCGCTGCAGTTGTACTTCTCTTTGGCAGTATGTTCGGTGCTGTGGCAAGAGGCTTCAGTTTTATGCCGAATATGGCAAGCACGGAGCTTTCCGTAACAGTCAGCCTTGACGACTCGGCTACTATGGATGATACCATTGATGCCGCACAAAACCTACTCGACACTCTTTCAACGTATGACGAATTTGAAACTGTTGGTGTTATGACAGGTTCAACAACAAGCCTTATGGGTCTTACAGGCTCTGTATCTTCTTCCGATGCAGACAAAGGTTCTGTTATGGCATATGCAGTATTCAAAGACGACAAAGTAAAGAACAGCGAAAGTATCAGCAAAGAAATTGAAGCAAAACTTCAAAGTATTGACGGAGATGTGGTTGTAAGCGGCAGCTCTTCTTCAAGCTCAATGTCAGCTATGCTCGGTGATGACGGTGTGTCAATCAAACTTTACGGTGACGACCTCAAAACTTTGCAGAATACCGCAAAAGATATGGCAGAAAAACTTGCTGCGGTTGACGGTATTGACGAAACCGATAACGGCATCGGCGCTACTTCGGGCGAAATCAAGGTAACTGTCGATAAAACAAAGGCTGCCAAAAAGTCACTTACGGTTGCACAGGTATATCAGCAGATTGCCGCCGCAATCACCTCGGAAACCACATCTTCTACCCTTACAAACAGCGGCAAAGACCTTGATGTGGTTGTAATCAAAGACGAAAACAGTGATGTTACAAAGAACAATATCAAGGATATTAAACTCACTTATACAGACAAGGAAGGCAACGAAAAGACCACAAAACTCTCCGAAGTTGCCGAGATTTCAGATTCCGAATCAATGAATTCAATCACAAGAAGTGACCAAAAGCGTTATATTACAGTCAGCGGTACTTTAAAAGACGGTTATACAAACACCGATGTTTCAAACAAGGCAAAAGCTGTATTTGATGATTATAAACTTCCTGACGGCTGCAGTATTGAATACTCGGGTTCAAACGAGAGCACAATGGAGGCTGTAAATCAAATGCTACTTATGATGCTTTTAGGCGTAATTCTTATTTACCTTATTATGGTTGCTCAATTTCAGAGCCTTAAGTCACCGTTTATCATTATGTTTACAATTCCTCTTGCATTTACGGGAGGATTCCTCGGATTGCTTATTACAGGTTTTGATGTCAGCGTTGTGGCATTGCTCGGTTTTGTAATGCTCTGCGGTATTATCGTAAACAACGGTATCGTACTTGTTGACTACATCAACAACCTAAGACTTGAGGGCAAAGAAAGGCGAGAGGCAATTGTAGAGGCAGGCAAAACAAGAATGAGGCCTATCCTTATTACGGCAATCACAACCGTTCTCGGACTTTCAACAATGGCACTCGGTATAGGCACAGGTTCAGAGATTATGCAGCCTATCGCTATTGTATGTATCGGCGGTTTGCTGTACGCAACAATTATGACTCTTTATATTGTTCCTGTAATTTACGATATTTTAAGCAAAAAAGAACTTCGCAAAGTTAGCGAAAGCGACCTTGAGGAAATAGATATTTAATTGAGGAGAAAAATTATGATACTTACTACTACAGAAACAATTTCAGGCAAAAATCTTGCCACACTCGGTCTTGTGCAAGGCAACACAATTCAGTCGAAGCATATGTTCAGCGATATGGGACAGAGCTTTAAGACTATGGTTGGCGGCGAGCTTAAATCATACACTGAAATGATGAACAAGGCAAGAGATATTGCCACTCAGCGTATGATTGATATGGCTGCAAGAATGGGTGCGGACGCTATTGTATGCGTTCGTTACACATCAGCTTCTGTTATGCAGCAGGCTGCCGAAGTGCTTGCTTACGGCACAGCAGTTAAATTTATTTAAAACTGTAAAACCATAACAAAAAACCTGTACGGCAACTGCTGTACAGGTTTTTACTTTACGCTTTGCTATATTAAATTAAAAGAACTTTGCAATATCCTCAATAGCCTTACGCTTTGGCATTGCAGGCTCTGCATTGCTGTAGCCTACTCCGATTACGCTTACTACCGCCTCGGTTTCGGGAATATCCAAAACCTCCTTGATTTTTTCGTTATCTCTTATACCCATTACAAGAGTTGCAAGTCCAAGTTCTGTTGCCTTAAGCAAAAGATTCATACTCTGCAAACCGCAGTCGTAAAATCCCCAACCGTTGCCGAGTTCGTTTGTCGGTGTACCGTCCTTTTCGTATCCGGAACGATTAAGCACAATTGCGGTAACAATAAGTGCGGGAGCGTCTGCAACATTTTTCTGATTGTAAGGCGACAATGCATTTTTAACATCTGCAAGTTTTTCGCCTGTTACCACATAGTAGCGTGATACCTGCGAGTTTTTCCATGACGGTGCAAGTTGAGCCGCCGCAATCATCTCTCTTAACTTTTCTGTTTCAACAGGTTTATTTATGTATTCTCTTACGCTTCTGCGAGTTTCCGTTACTTTTGATAATTCCATCATAATACCTCCGATTTCATTTTATTTATAAGGTAATATTAGCACAAAATAAAATTTTTTACAATAAAATTAGCCTAATTTCTGCAATTTTTGCACTTTAAGCACTGTAAATGAAAAGTTTAACTTTTGGTATTATTTTTAATATTATACTAAAGTAAACTTTATCAATTTGAAAGGATGATTTTATGGCAAAAGTAAGCTGTGTTGATATTTCAGAATTTCAGCAAGGCATTAATTTTAACAAAATGAAAAGCGACGGTATAAAAGCTGTCATTATAAGAGCAGGCTACGGCAGAGAATCAAGTCAGAAAGACAGTATGTTTGAAAGTCATTACAAAAACGCAAAAAGCGAAAATATGATGATTGGTGTGTACTGGTACAGTTACGCAGACAGCGTCGGCGATGCAGAAAAAGAGGCAAAGGCTTGCCTTGAATGCATTAATAACAAATCTCTTGATATGCCGATTTATTATGATTTGGAAGATAATTCACAAACTAAACTCGGCAAAGCAAAACTTACAGAAATTGCGGAACGCTTTTGCGAAACGATCAAGAAAAGTAACTACAGAGCAGGTGTATATGCCAATCTGAATTGGTTTAACAACTATCTTGATTATGATAAATTGAAGAGAAAATACAGTATTTGGCTTGCACAATATAACTCCGTAAATGAATTAAACTGTGATATATGGCAGAACAGTTCAACAGGCAGAGTAAGCGGTTACGGCAAAAATATTGATACGAACATCATATTTAACGAAAGCGTTTTCAACAGCAAAAAAGAAGACGATAAAGACAAAGGAAAAATAACCAAACCGGATATTTTCTACAGAGTGCGCTGTGACGGTGTTTGGCTGCCCGAAGTAAAAAATCTTGAAGATTACGCAGGTTTAAAAGGCAAAGCAATTACGGATATTGCAATAAAAGTAAGTGAAGGCAAGGTGTGGTATCAGGTTCACACTAAAAGCGGATGGCTGCCGAAAGTCAGCGGATATGACATTGACGATTTAGAAAACGGTTATGCTGGCAACGGCAGTAAAATTGACGCAATCAGAGTGTATTACACCACACCGCAGAGTATTGCCGAAAGTCTTAACAAATATCTTGTTGCAAAATATAAAGTTTCGGCAATAAGCAAAGAATATTTTGACTGGCAGCACGATGACCAAACTTCAAACGGTCAGGACGGCTACGCAGGACTTTTCGGTAACAACATAGACAGAGTTTTATTGGTGCTCGAATAATAATAAGGCGGTGGAAACATCGCCTTATTTGCTTGAAATAAAAAATTTTGTGCTAAAATATTCATATACAATTACAAATCGGGAATTAAAATAATAAAAATTGTTATTTGAGGGCAAAACTTTTGTCCTCTTTGCTTTTATATATTTGTCAACTGTAAAAATAAACAAAAATACTTACTTTTATTTGTGCGAATAATTCCTATTTTGATATTGCATACAACAAGATGTTGTGCTATAATAGATTTACTCTACAAGATATATGCTTTTAAAGAATTAAAAGTTACATTATACATTAAAGAGGATTATGAAATTACGAAAGGGAAGGATATTTATGACAGTAAATGTAAAGGGCGGAAAGCTCAGCAAAAAGGAAATTGAGGCATACACAACACAGCTTAGAGAGGCAAATCCGGATAAATATATCAAGAATGTTGAACTCACAGTTGACGGCGACTATGTTGATGTTAAATACGATTACGATTCTGTTCCGTTTGAAAGAATCCGCAGAATCACAGGCTATCTTGTAGGTACGGTAGACCGCTTTAACAATGCAAAGCGTGCCGAGGTTGAGGACAGAGTAAAACACAGCGTACCTTGTACAGAATGTTGTTCAGTTGATGAAATCGCATAATTTTTTTGTTTGATTATCCGATTTTACAATATACCTGTTATTTCTTGTTGACTTTTGTCAATATAACGGTATATAATTAAAACAATAAGTTAATATTTATCTTATCAAGAGCGACTGAGGGAACAGGCCCTGTGAAGTCCGGCAACCTGCATTTGCAAGGTGCCAAATCCTGCGGTATTTACCGAAAGATGAGTCTTAATAGCACCTTTCGGCTGAAAGGTGCTTATTTTTTGCAAAGGAGAATTATAATGGCAAAACATTTTTTCACTTCTGAGTCAGTAACAGAGGGACATCCCGACAAAGTTTGCGACCAGATTTCCGACGCTGTTCTTGACGCTATTCTCGAACAGGATAAAAACGCTCATGTTGCCTGCGAGGTAACCGCTACAACAGGTGTAGTTCATGTTATGGGCGAAATTTCTACAGACTGCTATGTTGACATTGCAGGTATCGCAAGAAAAGTTGTAAATGACATCGGCTATGACAACCAGGCATGCGGTTTTAACGGCAATACTTGCGCTGTACTCACTTCTATTGACCAGCAGAGCCCTGATATTGCAATGGGCGTAAACGAAAGCTACGAGCTTAAAGACGGCGAAAATGATGCCAACAATCAGATTGGTGCCGGCGACCAGGGTATGATGTTCGGTTACGCTTGCAACGAAACCAAAGAGCTTATGCCGCTTGCTATCTCACTTGCTCACAAGCTTGCAAAACAGCTTACAGCGGTAAGAAAAGACGGTACTCTCTCCTACCTTCGTCCTGACGGTAAAACACAGGTAACCGTTGAGTATGAGGGTGACACACCTGTAAGGGTAGACACCGTTGTTGTGTCTACACAGCACGATGAAAATGTTACACTTGAGCAGATCAGAAAAGATATGGTTGAATATGTAGTGAAGCCAATCATTCCTGCCGAGCTTTTAGACGAAAACACAAAATATTTCATCAACCCGACAGGCAGATTTGTAATCGGCGGCCCTGTAGGCGATTCAGGTCTTACAGGCAGAAAGATTATAGTTGATACCTACGGCGGATTTTCTCGTCACGGCGGCGGTGCATTCAGCGGTAAAGACCCGACAAAGGTTGACAGAAGTGCCGCTTACTACGCAAGATACATTGCAAAGAATATTGTTGCCGCAGGTCTTGCCGATAAGTGCGAGGTTCAGCTTGCATATGCAATCGGCGTTGCTAAACCTGTATCAATAATGGTAGATGCTTTCGGTTCATCAAGCTACACAAACGAACAGCTTTCAGACGCTGTGGAAAAGGTATTTGACTGCCGTCCGAATTCTATTATTGAGCAGTTAAAGCTTAAAGAAACAAAGTATCGTCCACTTGCCGCTTACGGTCATATGGGCAGAGAAGAACTCGGCGTTGCTTGGGAAAAGACAGACAAAGCACAGGCTCTCGTTAAAGCTATTAACGAATAATTATTAAAACAAATACACAAACCGTTCTTCTAAAAAATTCTTAGGAGAGCGGTTTTTATAATTTGTCGGTTCTATCCTTAAGTCAAAAAATTATAATAGGTTGACCAAACTTTTATAATTATTTAGATTATAAAAGAAAGTTGTAAACAATTGCGAAATTCAAAACAATATATCCGTTGCAGATGATTTTAAAATATTTATCTGCGACCTCTTTGCCGAGGATGCGGCAGGTATGCTTGTGAACGGTTTTAAAAACAAAAAAATTCGGTGAAGATAAAGCAATATTAAATATACAGGTAATATTCAATTCTTTACCTGACATTTTAAGACGAGCACAGCAAAAATAAACTTAAAATCTCCCATTGCATATTTTGCAGTGGGCTTTCTGAATTTTATGTGAATTATATTGCTTTTTAAGTGCAAATTTTATAAAATTTAATTATTAATATATTGCGAGGTGGGTTATGAATAATCTTATAAACTATTTAAAATGGCGTGGCGATTTAGGTTTTGATATTTCACCTTTAAACGAAGTTGACGCTCTTATATTTTCAGAGCTTGTTTATCTTGATTTTTCGGGATATACAGAAAAATCACAGCTTCCGCTTTCCGACATAAATAAACTTTATTTTAAAGAAAAGCGTGATGTTGTTTTTAAAGATTACTATGTATTTAAAGATTTTTACAACACAGTCGGCAAGGAAATAACCAAGTTATTATCCGAATCAGCTAAAAGCAACAGGTTAAAAAATATATATGTATCGGATTTTGCGGCATATGACTGCGAAGATAATCCAATGCAATTCGGCGCTTGCACTTTTCATTTTGATACAGATAAATTATTTATCGCTTACCGTGGCACAGACAATACGCTCAACGGTTGGAAAGAAGATTGTATGATTGCCATAACCGACAATATTCCCTCACAGCTTAACGCAGCGGCATATCTGAGTATGGTTGCAAACAAATATCCAAACAGCGAAATATACCTCGGAGGTCACTCCAAAGGCGGAAATCTCGCAATCTATTCCGCTGTAAATACTTTTCCTGAAATCAAAGACAGAATAATAGCTGTATATAACAACGACGGTCCGGGTTTTTCAAAGGAATTCATAGAAAGTGAGCAGCACAAAGAAATTGCCGACAGAATCACTACCTTTGTTCCGCAGTCATCATTTGTGGGTATGTTACTTGAGCATGATGAAGATTATATAATAGTAAAAAGCGCAAGTCATTCTTTCTGGCAGCACGATGCTTTCAGCTGGAATGTAGTAGGCACACACTTTGTACACCTTGATGAAGATACCAAGAGTATTAAATTTGCCGAAAAAAATATGAAAGAGCTTATTGACGGACTTACAACCGAACAGAAAAAACAAATCATAGACTCTGTATTTCAAATTATGGCAGAAGGCGGTAAAATCACCTTTGACGACATACGAAAGGCAGGCATAAAAAATATACCGACTATGATTAAAGCATTTAATAAGATAGACAATGAATCTAAAAAGGCTCTTACGGACGGAATTGCATTGCTTGCAAAACTTTCCATTAAAAACGGCTATGAAATAAATAAACCTGAACCTAAAGGTAAACTAAAGAAAAAAGGGCTTGTTTAAGTTATTTTAGTTCTATATACGAATTATAATGCAGTGCTGTACAAATAAATTTAATTGTTTATAAATTAAAGGTCAAATTTAGTCAAATTTCTCTTGACATTTCTAAAAAATGGTATAAAATATAATTAGCACTCAAGGATACAGAGTGCTAACCGAAATAACACATAAACTTTTTAGGAGGATTTATATTATGAGTATTAAACCATTACTTGACAGAGTAGTATTACAGGTTGAAGAAGCCGAAGAAAAAACAAAGAGCGGTATCATTCTTTCATCTGCCGCACAGGAAAAGCCACAGTTTGCAAGAGTAGTTGCAGTAGGCCCCGGCGGTGTTGTAGACGGCAACGAAGTTAAGATGTATGTAAATGTCGGCGACAAAGTAATCGCAAGCAAGTATGCAGGCACAGAAGTTAAGATTGACGGTGAAGAGTACACGATCGTTCGTCAGTCAGATATTCTTGCAACAGTAGAATAATTATTTTTATTTGATATATTTTGGAGGTAATTAATTATGGCTAAACAAATTGCTTATGGTGAAGAAGCAAGAAAATCTCTTATGAGAGGTATTGACCAGCTTGCTGATACAGTTAAAATCACACTCGGCCCTAAGGGCAGAAATGTTGTACTTGACAAAAAGTACGGCGCTCCGCTCATCACAAACGACGGTGTAACAATTGCTAAGGAAATTGAGCTTGACGACCCATTCGAGAATATGGGCGCACAGCTTGTTAAGGAAGTTTCAATCAAAACAAACGATGTTGCAGGTGACGGTACAACAACAGCTACACTTCTTGCTCAGGCTCTTATCAGAGAGGGTATGAAGAATGTAACAGCAGGCGCAAACCCAATGGTTCTTAAGAAAGGTATTGCAGACGCTATCAATGTTGCGGTAAAGGCTGTTTCTGACAACAGCAAGCAGGTTTCGGGTTCTGACGATATTGCAAGAGTTGCTACAGTTTCTTCACAGGATGAGTTCATCGGTAAGCTCATTGCCGAGGCTATGGAAAAGGTTACAACAGACGGTGTTATCACAGTTGAAGAGTCAAAGACAGCCGAAACTTACAGCGAAGTTGTAGAAGGTATGATGTTTGACCGTGGTTACATTGCTCCTTATATGGTAACAGATACAGACAAGATGGTTGCAGAACTTGACAACCCATACATTCTTATTACAGATAAGAAGATTTCAAATACACAGGAAATTCTCCCGATTCTTGAGCAGATTGTTCAGTCAGGCAGAAAACTCCTTATCATTGCCGAAGATGTAGAGGGCGAAGCTCTTACAACTCTCGTACTCAACAAGTTAAGAGGTACATTTACTTGTGTTGCTGTTAAGGCACCGGGCTTTGGCGACAGAAGAAAAGAAATGTTACAGGATATCGCAACACTTACAGGCGGTACAGTAATTACATCAGACTTAGGTCTTGAGCTTAAAGATACAACAATGGATCAGCTTGGTACTGCTCGTCAGGTAAAGGTTGAGAAAGAAAACACAATCATTGTTGACGGTGCAGGCGACAAGGACGCTATTAAGGGCAGAGTTGCACAGATTCGTCAGCAGATTGAAACAACAACATCTGATTTTGACCGTGAAAAACTTCAGGAGCGTCTTGCTAAACTCGCAGGCGGTGTTGCAGTAATCAAAGTCGGTGCTGCTACCGAAGTTGAAATGAAAGAAAAGAAACTCAGAATCGAAGATGCTCTTGCCGCTACTAAGGCTGCTGTTGAAGAGGGTATCGTAGCAGGCGGCGGTATCGCTTGTATGAACGCTATTCCAGCTGTTTCCGCTTTTGTTGATACACTTGAGGGTGATGCTAAGACAGGTGCTAAGATTGTTCTTAAAGCTCTTGAAGAGCCGCTCCGTCAGATTGCCGCAAATGCAGGTCTTGAGGGTAGCGTAATCTGCGAAAACATCAAGAAAGCTAACAAGGTTGGTTACGGCTTTAACGCTCTTACAGAGGAATACACAGATATGATTGAGGCAGGTATCGTTGACCCGACAAAGGTTACCCGTTCTGCTCTCCAGAACGCATCTTCTGTTGCTGCAATGGTACTCACAACAGAGTCACTCGTTGCAGATATTAAAGAGCCTGCAGCTCCTGCTGCTCCTGCTGCTCCTGATATGGGCGGTATGTACTAATTTAAAGCTCCTTATAAAATCCCTTAAAAATTCATCTGCCATACCTGATTTGGTATGGCAGATTTTTTATGTTTATAATTAATCATACTTAAACGGTTCTTTATAAAAGTTAGAATAAATATGGTATAGCGAAACACATAAGCCAAGCAATTATAAAAGTTTGGTCGAACTTTTATAAGATTGTGGGTGTGGGCAAAGCCCACAAATATTTTCCTGTTTTGCTACTTGAACACAATGGCGAAAATCTATTAAAAAGTTTTGCAGCTTAAATTTTACAAACTATTTACTTTTAGGCACAAACAGCTTAGACATATCGACATTTTCAAATTTTAAAAGTTTTTCTTTAATATCAACACCACCCGCATAGCCTGTCAAACTTCCGTCCTTACCTACTACCCTGTGGCACGGAACAATGATTGAAATAGGATTATGTCCCACTGCGCCACCCACAGACCGTGCAGACATCTTCTCTACTCCCCTGTTTTCAGCCATAAGTTTAGCTATTTCACCGTATGTCATTATTTTACCGTACGGTATAGTCAAAAGTATTTTCCAAACTTCATTACGAAACGAAGTTGACGATAAAAACAAAGGCGGCGTAAAATCGGGATTTTTGCCGCTAAAATAAATATCAAGCCATTTTGCCGTCTGCTCAAAAACAGGCAGATTTTTTTGCTCATATTCTTTAGTAAGCGTAGAAGCAAAATATTTTTGCCCGTTAAACCATAATCCCGTAAGTTCTTTTCCGTTGCTTGCAAAAGTAATTTTTCCAAGCGGTGAATTGTAATGATTTATGTAGTGCATAATATTCTCCTATGCCGATAAACAGTTTTATCCTGCTTATCGGCTTATTTACTTAACTTATCAACAAATGCAAGCATACGGCTTTCATAGGCTTTTTTATCAATGTAATGCGACTCGGCGTGTTCCGACTCTCTTACTATAAAAAGCTCCTTATACGCCTTACAGTGGGAATAATTTTTCATTGTCATCCATAGCGGTACAAATTCGTCATTTTCTCCGTGGATAAATAAAACAGGAATATCCGATTTTGCAATTTCCGCAGCGGTATTAACATCTTTATATCCGTAACCGGCACGAATTTTTGACATAATATTTGTAAGATAAATGATAGGGAATCTCGGAAGATGATAATCTCTTTTCAGTACATACTCAAAAATTTCGTCTACGCTTGTAAATCCGCAGTCTGCAATAATGCCACGCACATTTTTTGGCATAATACTGCTTGCCATAAGTACAGTTGCACCACCCATTGATATACCGTGCAAAAATATTTTTATATTACTGCCGAAACGATTTACAGTATATTTCACCCAATTGCGCAGATCTAATCTGTCAAGCACTCCAAAGCCTACATATTTGCCCTCACTTTGCCCGTGTGCCCTGTTATCCACAAGAAGTACATTATACCCGTTTAAATAATAAGTACGGGCAAGGCTTGCAAAATCCTTTTTACCGCTGCCTGTAAAGCCGTGAACACAAATAATAATTTTATCGGAAAATTTTTCGTTTTCAAGCAAAGCGCCGTATAATCGCAGTCCGTCAAAAGACTTTATATAAACATTAATATATGGCATATTTTCAAGCCATAATCTGCCTGTTTTTGCAATCGGATAATGCCTGTACCAGCTTGCTACGGCATCAATGTCCTTTTGACAACTGCTCTTTTTTTGCCTGTAAATAATCATTTTAAACAGATATTCAGACACAAGCACACTGCAAGCCACGAGAAGTACAACAAACAACAATATTCCCACTAAAATCTCAAACACGGCTATTCCCCATTTCATAAGGCAAGGTTTTTACTGCTCTTAATAGTATATCCGTACCTTTAAGATTTTAGTATAAAATTAAAAGGATGTACCGAAAAAGTACATCCTTTATTGTTATCAAAGTGCGCTGTTGAAGATTTCTTCTGCGTTGCTCATCATTTTTCTTACTGTGCTTTGTCCGCATTTTGCAGAAATAAAGTCCAAAGCCTCTGTAAATGTGCGTGGGTCATTATGGGTCAATGAATGTGCATCACTGCCGATAACATCAATATATCCGCCTTTTATAAGCTTTATAAGCTTAAGTTTTGAGAAAAATGACGCTTTTTTGGTATAAGAATTGGTGTTGGTCTGGATAATTACACCCATATCCTTAAGCTCACCGATAATAGACGGATCGTTGATTAAAGCAGGGTATCTTTCAACATGAGTAAGAACAGGAATCATATTGTAATTCTCTGTAAGTTTTACAAAATACTCCATAGTGTGACTTGAAAACTGCGATGTGTAAGCAAACTCGGTAAGTATGTAATTGGAGTTGCCGTAACAAGCGCAGGAAAAGTCATCTCCGTTAAACATATATCGAGTGACATAAACTTCCGCACCAACAACAACTTTCATACCGTCAGGAATATGCGGCATAAGTTTATCAATCGCATGCTGTCTTTGTGCGGCAAAATCCTCTGCACTGATTTCATTTGTATAAAAATGAGGAGTAAGACAAACATTTGTTACGCCTTGTTTTTTTAGTTCATTTAATATAACAAGGCTTTTTTCTACGCTTGGCGCTCCGTCATCAATTCCAGGAAGTATATGCGAGTGCATATCGTACAACTGCATTTTACTCCTCCATTCTGTTAGATATTAAAGTGCCTCACATACGAGGTCGCCCATCTGCTCACAAGTAACCTTGTTTGTACCCTCTTCGTAAATATCCGGTGTACGGTTATTCTCAAGAACTTTGGTAACTGCTGCCTCAATAGCGTCTGCCGCCTTTGGCTGATCAAGTGAATAACGGAGCATCATTGCAACAGAAAGAATTGTTGCAAGCGGGTTTGCGATACCAAGACCTGCAATGTCAGGAGCCGAACCGTGGATTGGCTCGTAAAGACCGCTCTTGCTCTCTGAAAGGCTTGCAGATGCGAGCATACCGATTGAACCGCTGATCATTGACGCCTCATCAGAAAGAATATCGCCAAAGATATTTGAAGTAACAATAACATCAAACTGACCCGGGTTTCTTACAAGCTGCATAGCACAGTTGTCAACATACATATAGTTAAGCTCAACTTCGGGATATTCCTTAGAAATTCTTGTTACTGTTTCTCTCCAAAGTCTTGATGACTCAAGTACATTTGCCTTATCAACGCTTGTGAGCTTTTTATTTCTCTTCATAGCAAGGTCAAAAGCTACTCTTGCAATTCTCTCTACTTCCGGTACGGAATACTGTTCTGTATCCCATGCGGCAGGCTGACCGTCAACTTCTGTTCTGCCTCTCTTACCAAAGTAAATACCGCCGGTGAGTTCACGAACAATCATAATATCGAGCGAACCGCCGATAATTTCATCTTTAATCGGTGATGCTTTCTTAAGAGGTTCAAAAATAACAGCAGGACGAAGGTTTGCAAAAAGTCCGAGTGCTCCTCTGATGCCGAGAAGACCTGCTTCGGGACGATTATTACCCGGCTGATTATCCCACTTAGGACCGCCTACTGCGCCTAAAAGCACACTGTCTGCTGCCTTACATTTAGCAACTGTTTCATCAGGGAGCGGAACTCCTGTTGCGTCAATAGCACAACCGCCGAGGAGTGCCTCGTCATATTCTACTGTAAAATTAAACTTTTCGCTTGCTTTGTTGAGTACCTTAACAGCCTGGTTTACGATTTCAGGACCGATACCGTCACCTTTTAACAAAACGATTTTGTAGTCTGCCATATTAATATCTCCTTTGAGTTAATATATTTGTCAGTATAGGCATAAATAAATGATTTTATTACACCTTTATATTACATTATTGCACAATCTTTCGCAAAAGATTGTAAACTGCGCTACAATTCGTACTATTTTAAAAATTAATCTTCAATATCCTTTTTTTCGGGAATTACCGAGAATACCTCCATAATCTTATCTCTCTGCCAAAGCTGCGGTGTAATTCTTACGGAGTAGCCGAAACCGTTGTCCATAACCCATTCAAAAGGCTTTGCCTGTGGCATTCCGTACACTGCAAGCAAGGTCATTATAACGCCGCCGTGTGTGACAATAACGCTTTCTGTTGTGCCTGTTTTGATAAGTCCCTCAACAATGCTTTCAAACATTTTGCAGATTCTGCGTGTGAAATCGGCATTGCTCTCACCTCTCGGAGGTTTTACCGAGGGGTCACCCGCAAGCCATTTTTGGAAATCTTCATCTTCGTTTAAATCATTTGCGGTTTTTTCCTCCCATTCGCCAAAATTACATTCCGAAAGATTGGCGATGACAATCGGATTTTGCTCCGGATAAAGAATTTTGCAAGTCTGTGTACAACGCTTTAACGGACTTGTAAACACTGCCTGTGCACCAGGATAACGATATTCGTAATCAAGTTTTCTAAGTTCTGTTTTTCCTTTATCCGAAAGCGGAACATCAGTAGTGCCTATGTACTTGCCCGATAAAGTTTCGTCTATACTTCCGTGGCGAAGAAAGTGAATAATATAAGATTTCATAATTGTAACTCCTATGGTATTTACAAATTGTAATTAATATATTATACTGTTCGTATAAAAGAGGTGCTTTCAATGAACAGTGATTTTCCTATGATAATTTCAATGCTACGAAGAGAACGCAGATTAAGCCAAAAGCAGGTAGCGGCGGACTTGGGTATTTCCCAGGCGCTACTCTCTCATTACGAAAAAGGAATAAGAGAATGCGGACTTGATTTTCTCGTAAAAACTGCCGAATATTACGATGTGTCTTGTGATTATTTGCTTGGCAGAACACCGAACAGAAACGGTCAGCAGGCACAGCCTGTCAATATACCCGATGCGGAGATTCCGACAGTTGAGCCGGGCAGCAATATGGTCGCTATGATTAACAAAAAAGTTGTAATGAATACAAGCGCCGTTATTTTCGATATACTCGATAAACTCGGAAACAAAAAGCTGACAAACGCTGTAAGCAACTATCTTATGAATGCCCAGTATCAGGCATTTCGTTCGGTATATTCGTGTGAAGAAAGCAACCCGCAGGATTTATTTACGCTGAACAAAAGCAAGTACAGAAGTCTTTGCAGCGCAGCTATGACGCTCGACCTTGCTATGATTGACGCTATAATCGAAAGTAAGACCGAAAATACATCAATTGCTCTTTCACCCGATTTGCTTTCAAGATATTTTGAAAAAGGTACTGCTTCACTTTTTACATTGGTAAGGAATGCGGAAAAAAGCGTAAAAAGCAAGTTTAAATAAACGGTTCTTTGTAAAAAGTCGGATAATTATGGTTTTGCAAATTGATTTGTAATATAAATTTTAAATTCTTAAATCAAAATGGCTGAGTCAATATACAATTGATTCAGCCATTATTTTTAGCTTTAATATCAGGAAGTTGCTTGAGTTGTAGTCTGCTGTCTGCCCTTACTTACAATAATTATAATGTTAGAACCGCTTTCAAGAGTATCGCCTGCAACATGATTTTTGTAGCCGATAACTCTGTTTTCCGCTACTGTATCACTGTACTGATATTCAGCTGTAGCAAGAAGTCCCGCATCTGCAAGCGACTGCGCAGCCTCATCAATTTTATTACCCTGAATTGCAGGAAGTTCACGCATCTGAGCACCAAGACTGACTGTTACAGAAACTGTAATACCGTCTTCCTGCTCTACTTTAGAACCTGCCGGAGGATACTGTTCCATTACAACACCGTCGGCATATTTATCGCTGTAAGCATCATTGTAATCTCTGTAAACCACAACGCTGTCATCGGAAGCCGCAGCCTTTACAACATCTTCGTACTTCATTCCGACATAGTTAGGAACAACAGGACCTGTCCATTCCGTGCTTGATGTAGACGCTGCAGTGGCATCAGTATTACCCGAGAATAATCCTGCAAGCGGATTCTGCATAAGCCAAAATACACCGGCAATACCAAGTACAAGAACTGTAATTGCAACAGAAATAGTAACAATGGAAGTATGCGACATACCGTTATTACGGCGTGACTGCTCCTTTGTAATATTCATACTTGCTGTTCTCGAAATTTCGTCCTGAATAGCCTTTGCGGTATGTGCAACGGAAAGTTGAGAACGAAGCTCGTCAAAATCTGTAATTCTGTTCTCACGCTGAACCTGTAAACCGTTTGCAAGTGCAGATACAACATGAGGAGGCAAACTCTTTACAGTAGATGTGCTCATAAGAAGTCTGCTGTCTTTTAAACGCTCAACTGCACTCTTTGGGAGATGACCTGTAAGTGCATAGAAAAGTGTAGAACAAAGTCCGTAAATATCCGTAATATCATCAAGCGGAAAATTATCTTCATACTGTTCAGGTGCTGCTGCGCCTGAAAACAATTGAGATTTAATCGCTGTACCACGCTTACGCTCATTTTCCGTAGCATAGCCTGACATTCTGATTTTACCCGAAGCAGTAATAAACAGATTTTTAGGCGCTACCGCATAATGACCGACACCACGCTTATGAAGAGCCTCAAGTGCCGAAATTACGGGCATAAAGAGCGGTCTTGCAATATCCCAGTCAAGATGACCGTTGCTACGCTCAATATATTCTTCAAAAGGAATAAGGTCCTCTTTTTCTTCAATAGCATATGCTGTATTGTTTTCTTCAAAAACATCAACAATATTTGTAAGTGCCGAAAGATCCTTTAATTCTGAAATAATGCGAAAATATGAAATAAACTCATCTTTAAGTTTATTAAAAGCAAGTCTGTCATCGTAATTAACTTTTAATTCAGTCTGTCCTTCATCTCTTGAAAAAAGACCGATCGGTAAAAATTCAGATACAATTACAACATCGCCCGTCTGCTTGTCAAAAGCAATATAGCGTGTTGATTCACCGTTAGTTTCAAGTCCGGTACCTGTTACATATCTGCCTGCAAGCTCTGTGCCGAAAGGCAGAAAAGGTGCCGACTGAACTTCTGAATTATCAAAATGGCAGTTCGGGCAGATTACACTACCGTTAAGTTCCTGCATACAACCCATACATAATGACATAAAAATTCAACTCCAAATAGAATAACACAAAACGAAATGATACTAATATATTATATCATAAGGTTATAATTCTTTTCAAGACTAATGAGTGTCATTATAGTTACAATTTTGTTATTACAACCGTTTATATAACAATGACATCTCTTTATAAAACTAAGTGGTGGAGATAATGGGGCTTGAACCCATGACCTTCTGACTGCCAGTCAGACACTCTCCCAACTGAGCTATACCCCCATATTGGTGTTTAAAAATCGCCGCATACTATATAATGTTTTTGTAAATTAAATTTAATTTATGAACTGATTAATAATAATTATTGCATTTCCGTAATTTATTTTTACATTTGCTCTGTCAGAAATAAAAATATTTGAAATGCCCATTGCTTCTTCCGCAGCTAAAATAAGATTCTTCGCCGAATACTCGGCACCTATGTAAGATACATTCACACTGTCACAGGCAAAAGGAAAGACTGAAAAAGTTTTTCCTTTATTTCCGTCAAAATTATATTCGCCAATTTTCAAAAAGCGAATAATCTCTTTGTCGGAAACGATTATTCCCCTTGCACCTTTTTTATCAAGATACATAAGAACAGAAATATTTGCAAAGGTATGATCAAATCTTCCGCCTGTTGCGGCAAGGATAACAAAATCATCATATCCACGGGACAGTGCAACCTCTATGCAATGCAAAAGGTCTGTATCATCTTTATGTGAATTGAGTTTGATTACTTCGCAATCATCGGGTAAATTACCGCTGTACGAATCAAAATCGCCGACTATAAGGTTAGGCTTTGCACCTGCTTTTTTTGCATATTCATAGCCCTTGTCGGCACAAATAAGATAATTGCAGTCCTTAACCTGTTTCGATATAAAATCTATATCCGCTTCAGGCGAGCCCGCAATTATCGTACAACGCATTTTAATTCCCCTTTACTTTTTTAACTGCCACTTTTTAATATCTTTTACCTCATTGTACATAGCAACATAACTGTTGTGACGGGTTTTCTCAATATCTCCGTCAGCAAGTGCCTGCAAAACTCTGCAGCCTTTTTCGCAAGTATGAGAACATGAAGTAAACATACATTCTCCGAGATACTCTTTAAATTCGGGAAAGCAATATTGAAGTTCGTCTTTATCAATAATTTCGTATCTCTGCAAATCAACGGTTGAAAATCCGGGTGTGTCTGCGATATAACAGCCGTCAAGATTAAACAGTTCAACTGCTCTTGTAGTATGTCTGCCTCGTCCGAGTTTATCGCTTATTTCACCTGTTGCAAGGCTTAGGTTAGGAAAAAGCATATTTAACAAGGTTGACTTACCCACACCGCTGTTGCCTGTAAAAGCAGAAGTTTTGCCCATAAGTAAGGCCTTTAATCTCTCTGCTTCATCTGATTTTAGCGGAGAAGTACAAAAAACTTCAAATCCCGCATTTTTATAAATATCGGCAACCTTTTCACCGCTTTCAATATCATCTTTTGAAATGACAATTACAGGCTGCATATTGCTGTTAATCGCAGCGGCGGTCATTTTATCTATAACCGCATAATTCGGACTTGGCGAAACTGTCGAACAAACGATTACGAGAATATCAATATTAGCAAGCGGCGGTCGCTTTAATTTATTTTTTCTCGGCAGGATTTCGTCAAGAGAGGCAAAGCCCTCTTTCTGAACAGAAATTTTCACCCTGTCGCCAACAAGAGGAGAATTTCCGCTCTTGCGGAAACTTCCTCTTGCTTTACATTCATATATTTGATTGTCGCACTCGACATAGTAAAAACCGCCGAGCACTTTCATCAATAATCCTTCGTTACTGCTCATATCAATTAATGCAATGCCTCGGAAGGTTCGGTTGCATCTGTTGGCTGAACCGGTGTGTATGGCGGCTCTGTAACAGGCGGCTCTGTATATGCAGGCTCTGTTACAACAGGTGCGGTTGTAGGTACAGCATACTCATGAGTAGCTGTTTGTGTTACAACAAGTGTTGAATAATCAATTGAATATTCACGGTAAACCTGACCGTCAAGCTGTACCACAATGTTTGAAGTACCGGAACCCGTAAATTCAAGAGTACAGGTCTTATTGTACTGCGGCACAAGTGTTTTTGAATACTTAGTATCAACAACACCGTCTACAATTACAGTCATCTCAACCGATTCAGTAGCATTTGTAGGTAAATCTACATATACATTTACTGTAGCCACATCACCCTTGCCCGAACTTACAGTAAGGGTTACAACAGTACCTTTATCTACCTTACCGTACTGCAACGGTGACTGTGAAAGAACTGTGTCTTTTGCCTCTTTACTTTCATCATCGTAAACTGTTTCTACAGTAAGACCTGCATCAACAAGTTTTGTTTTAGCCTCTGAAAGTAAAAGTCCGGATACAGACGGAATAGTTACCTTTTCATCTCTTTCGCCGTTTGCAATGTAAATATAAACGGTAGAACCGATATTTGTATGAACACCTGCCTTAGGGAATACTTCTGCAACATATCCCTTAGGAGTTTTAGTGTTTTCAACATAGATTATCTTTGGAACAAGGCTCTTTTCCTCAATAATTGCAGATGCGTCTTTTTCGGAATAATTAAGAACATAAGGAACCGAAGCATTTGTATCTGTTCCGTTTACTTTAAGAGTAATCTGTGAGCCTGATTTTACAAGTTTTGAATCAGCGGCAGGCTCCTGTTCAAGAATTACACCAAGCTCTTTTGAAGCGTCATACTTGCTCTCCACAACAAAGTTAAAATTGTCTTTGTTGTCGGCATTGGCCTCTGCCAAAGTTTTACCGACAAAATTCGGTATTTCAACATCTTTAGCCTGTGAAGTCGAACAGCCTCTGAAAATTGCAAGACCTACAAATACGGCAACCACAACTACGGCAGAAATTACAATACCCTTGATTGCGTAATAAGACGGCTTGTGTTCAACCTTCTTTTCCTCTTCTGCGGTTTCGATTTCAGGTTCTGGAGTTTCCTCCGGTTTTGCAACAGCCTTATCAAACTTTGTACTGTTTGTTTTTGTATCTTTAAGTGAAGTAACAAACTTTGTAGGCTGATTATCAACAAATTTTGAATAATCAAATACAATAGACGGATTAAGTCTGAAACGCTCCATATCGTTGAGCATTTCAGCGGCAGAATTATATCTGTCGGCAGGATTCTTTTCCATAGCCTTCATTGTAATCTGCTCAAGTCCGATAGGAATAGTTGGATTAAGCTCTCTCGGGCGCTTAGGAGTTGACTGTAACTGCATAAGAGCTACTGAAACTGCACTGTCTGCGTCAAAAGGAAGTTTACCTGTGAGCATTTCATAAAGCATAACACCGACCGAGTAGATGTCAGACTTGCCGTCTGTTGCCTCACCTCTCGCCTGCTCCGGTGAAATGTAATGAACCGAACCAATTGCGTGTTCTGTCATTGTGCGTGTAGCTTTGTCGGAAAAACGGGCAATACCAAAGTCTGTAACCTTGATTGTGCCGTCCTGTAAAAGCATAATATTCTGCGGCTTTATGTCACGGTGGACAATGCCGTGCTCGTGCGCATGCTGTAAAGCCTTAAGAACCTGACTTGTGAGATACAAAGCCTCTTTCCACTCAATGATACCCTGCTGATCAAAGTATTCTTTAAGTGTAATGCCGTCAATGTATTCCATTACAATATACTGAATCATATCACCGAAGCTGACATCATACACCTTAACAATATTAGGGTGTGAAAGTGTTGCGATAGCCTTTGATTCATTTTTAAAACGACGGATAAATTCCTCGTTATTGAGGTATTCATCTTTTAAAATCTTAATGGCAACTTCACGGTCATCAAGAGTATCGTTACAGCGATATACATTAGCCATACCGCCAACGCCGATAAGCTCATGAATTTCATAACGGCCATCAAGTCTTTTGCCGATATATTTATCCAATTTATTTCACTCTCCGTTTCTCAATAAATAACCGTGGCGGTAATATTATCGGTTCCGCCGCCTTCCTTTGCCTTGTCAACAAGCTTATTAATAAGATCCTCGCCCCTGTTTTCGTGGCAAATTTTAACCATATCGCCTGTTGTAATGCAATTGGAAAGTCCGTCTGTGCATATTAAAAGAACATCACCGTAAATAAAGTTTGCCTCTATATAGTCAAGCCTTACGGACGGTTTTATTCCAAGTGCTCTTGTTATAAAATTCTTATTGGGATGATTCTGTGCCTGTTCATAGGTAAGCTCACCTCTGCGCACCATTTCCTGTACAACAGAGTGATCCTCAGTAAGCTGTTTGATTTTGCCGCCCCTTATTGCATAGGTACGGCTGTCGCCAACATGGACAATATGAACCGTGGTATCCTTTACAAAAACAAACTCGCAGGTTGTACCCATTCCCGTAAGTTCGGGATCTTTCAAAGAAAGTTCATATATTTTCATATTTGCGTTTACAACAATTTCTGCTATAAGCTCGCCGATTTGTTCTTTGGTCATATCGTCCTTGTATAAATCGGTTATTTTGGAGCTTATGTATTCCACAGCTGTTGCACTCGCTATGTTGCCGCCGTTGGCACCTCCCATTCCGTCACAGACTACTGCCCAAGCACAGCTGGGAGAAATAACTCCGAAGCGGCAATCGTCCTGATTTTGTGAACGAACTAAGCCAATGTCACTTTTGCTAAAGACTTCCAAGTTATTTTCCTCCTTTGTTAGTATGATTTCGTCTGAGCTGACCGCAGGAAGCGTTAATGTCACTTCCAAGGGTTCTCCTGACTGTCGCCGCAATATGTTTTCGACCAAGTATATTTACAAAGGCCTGTTGCCTTTCAATACTGCTCTTTTTGTATCCTGTTCCGTCAACGGTGTTTACCGGAATGAGATTTACATGACAGTTCATATCGGCAAGTCTGTCCGCAAGCTCGTAAGCGTCCCTGTCAAAATCATTTACACCGCTTATCATAGAGTATTCAAAAGTAACCCGTCTGCCTGTAATATCAAAATAATCTTTACAAGCCTTTAAGAGTTCATCCATAGAATATCGCTTAGCGATAGGCATAGTTTTTTGCCTTACGGTATCGTTAGGTGCGTGTAATGACACGGAAAGCGTAATGCCGAAGTGCAGCTTTGCAAGCTCATAAATTTTAGGTACAATACCGCAAGTGGAAATTGTGATGTGGCGCATACCGATATTAAGACCGTTGTCATCGGATACAAGTCTTAAGAACTTTACCACATTTTCAAAATTGTCGAGCGGTTCGCCCATTCCCATAAGGACAATATTCGATATTCTGATATTCAAATCTTTTTGTGCGGATTCAATCTGATTGAGCATTTCGGACGGAGTCAAACTCCTCGAAAAACCGCTTTTGCCGGTTGCACAAAAAGTACAGCCCATTTTGCAACCCACTTGTGTGGAAATGCAAATTGAGTATCCGTGTTTATAATTCATAACAACGGACTCTACACATTCACCGTCATTGAACGAAAAAAGATACTTTACTGTCTTATCATACCTTGAAATTAGTTTTTTTTCAATATTTGCAACAGAAATGTAACAACTTCTTTTTAAAAAGTCCTTGATTTTCAAAGGAATATTCAGCATTTCATCAAAAGAAGTGACATTTTTGTTAAGCCATTGGTATATTTGTTTTGCTCTGAACTTTTCAAAACCGTTCTCGGTTACAAAGTCGGTAAGCTCATTTAGGTCAAGAGATTTAATATCAATTAAGCTCAAAAGATTACCTCCTTGTAAGTACGGCTATGTAAAAACCGTCGCCGTCAAAAGTGTGCGGCATAAGTGTTATTTCATACGGTTTTTCGTCAAATGCTCTTTTAAGTTCAGGAGGCAGTTCAAGTTCAACTCCCTCAAAATCATTGTGCTCGGCAAGAAATTTTGCTGTATTTTTATTGTTTTCCTGCGGATTCAGCGTACAGGTCGAATATACAAGTTTTCCGCCTTTTTTTAGATATTTTGCGCTTTCGCAAAGTATTTTATACTGAATATCAGCAAGGTCTGTATCTATAAGGTCATCTTTATAGCGAATTTCCGGCTTTCTTGAAAGCACTCCGAGTCCGCTGCACGGCACATCGCAAAGTATTCTGTCTGCCGACGGCAATTCCTTATCGGCAGACGCACCGTCACGCAGGCAGGTTTCAATAATATTGATACCCAGCCTTTTGGCGCCTTTTTCTATAAGTTTCAGCTTATGCTTATACATATCGCAAGCCGTTATTTTTCCGCTGTTTTGCATATACTCGGCGATTGTAAAAGTTTTGCCGCCCGGTGCCGAACAAATATCAAGCACGGTCTGTCCTTTTTTGGCAGAAAGAAAGTATGCACAAAGTTGGGACGACAAATCTTGAATATGCAGTAAACCGCCTTTGTAGGCTTTCAATCTTTCGATTGAACCCGTATCTGATATTTTTACCGCATTACTCGGAAAATCAACTTTTTCAGCCTTTACCTTATCATCGGCAAGCACACTTATAAGTTCGTCTGTATTTGTTTTCAGCGTATTAACTCTTGCGTAAATATTCGGTCTGCCGCTAAGATTTTCTAAAATCCCCCTTGCGTTATCCTCGCCGTAGGAATTTATCCATAATTTAACAAGCATTTGCGGGCAGGAATATTTTACCGAGTAATACTCTGCCTTATTGTTTGAATCGGGATATTTTATTTTACAATTATCTCTCGCAAAACTGCGCAGAATTGCATTTATAAAACCGGAGGATTTTTGCAGTTTTTGCTGTTTGGCAAGTTTTACACTTTCGTTAACAGCGGCACTTTCGGGAATTTTATCCATAAAAGACATTTGCAAAAGTCCGAGACGGAGAATAATTTTTGTCTTTAACTCAATTTTCCTTAGCGGAATTTTAGAGTATTGTTTAATGATGTAATCAAGAGTGATTTTACGCTCAAGCACACCGTAAACAAGCGCAGATGTAAAAGCCGCATCAAGCGGCGAAAGCTCACTTTCCTTCACTGCGTTATTGAGTGCTATATTGGAATATGCTCCGTCCTGTTCAATTTTTAATAATACTTTAAATGCAGTTTTGCGTGAATTAGCCATTTAAAAATCTCTTTTCTTATCTTCTTCTGTTATTCGCTATTATAAGCAATCTTAAAAGCTGTAAAATTGCCGTAAGAGCAGATGCAACATAGGTCATAGCGGCTGCCTGCAAAGTGCGTTTCGCACCCGTGTATTCTTCACCGTAAAGCAAATTTCCGTTTTTGATAGTTTCAAGTGCTCTTTTAGAAGCATTAAACTCAACGGGAAGAGTTGCAATTGTAAAAAGTACTGAAAATCCGAATAAAGCTATACCGATATACAACATAACAAAACCGATTTTTGCGGAAAAACAAAGTCCCAATATAATCAAAAACCAACTTAATTTTGAACCGATATTCGCCATCGGAAGAATTGCCGAACGAATTTTATTCGGTAAATAATTCTGTGCGTGCTGAACAGCGTGACCTGCCTCATGACAAGCAACGCCTACGGCTGCTACGGTATTTGCATTATAAACACTGTCTGAAAGTCTGATTACATTAGTTCTCGGGTCAAAGTGGTCAGTAAGATTTCCCGCTACCCTTTCAATACGCACTCCGTAGACGCCGTTTTGTCTTAAAACAAATTCGGCAGCTTGTGCGCCTGTCATATTTCTTGAATTTCTCATTTGAGAATATTTTGAAAAAGTTGATGAAACATTAATTTGACATATAAGTGAAATAATTACGCAAGGAAGAATAAACACAACATATGTCCAGTCAAAACCATAAAACATAAAAATTCTCCTTTATATACCTATATCAGTTAAAGCTGTCACCGATATTTAATTTATGACCTGCAAGAAAAGCCGCTGACGGCATACGCTTTTTGCCCTCAGGCTGCAACTCTATAATTTCGACCGAACCGCTGCCGCAAGCAACAATCAACGGCTTTATGCTGATTATCGTGCCCGCTTTTCCGCTTTTTTCGCATACTTTTGTAGAATAAATTTTCAGTCTTTTTCCGTTAAGTTCGGCAGTCGCAATCGGCCAGGGATTAAGTCCACGGACTTTATTATGCACTTCGTAGGCTGATTTTGTAAAATCAATCGGGCAAAACGACTTATCAATCTTTGATGTATGCGTAGCCTTGCTTTCATCCTGCTTTACAGGCTTAATTTCTCCGTTCTCAAGCATTTCAAGAGTTTTAATAATTAACTCTCCGCCGAGTATACTAAGTCTGTCAAAAAGCTCTCCCGAAGTTTCGTTCTCTCCGATTTCGGTTTCAACAGTAGTGAGAATGTCGCCTGTGTCAAGCCCCTCTGCCATTTGCATAGCTGTCACACCTGTTACTTTGTCGCCGTTAAGAACCGACTGCTGAATAGGTGCCGCGCCTCTGTATTTCGGCAAAAGTGAGCCATGAATATTGATACAGCCGTACTTTGCGCTTTCAAGCACTGCCTTCGGTAAAAGTTTACCGTAGGCCGCAACTACGATTACATCGGGATTATATTTTTTTATTATTTCAATAGGTTCTTCCGATTTAAAGGTTGTCGGCTGATATACGGGAATGTTAAGTTCCTGCGCACATACCTTTACATCAGGAGGAGTAAGCACCATTTTTCTGCCCTTTGGCTTGTCAGGTTGTGTAAACACAGCCTGCACCGTATGCTTGCTTTCGTATAATTTTTTGAGTGCAGGCACCGCAAAATCAGGAGTGCCCATATAAATTATATTCATAATTAACCCTCAAATCAGCCAAACATTTCTTCGTATTCTTCAGGAGTAAGCATCTTGCTTGCTTTCTGTTTAAAAAGAATACCGTCAAGATGGTCAAGCTCATGACAAAAAGCTCTTGCAAGCAATTCTTCACCGTCAATCGTAAATTCATTGCCGTGTCTGTCAAAAGCCTTTACTTTAACATAGTTAGGACGCTTTGTAATACCCCATTCGCCCGGACAAGAAAGACAGCCCTCAAGGCCCTCCTGCTCGCCGCTTGATTCAATTATAACAGGGTTTACAAGCTCGATAACCTGATTTTGTTCTTTACTTACATCAATAACAACAACTCTGCGGATAATGCCAACCTGCGGTGCGGCAAGACCTACTCCGCCAGAGTCGTGCAAGGTTTCTGTCATATCATCTATAAGCTGTGCGAGTCTGTCATCAAATTTAACAACCTCACGGCAGTGCTTTGTGAGAACGCTGTCGCCCTCTTTTACAATTTGCCTAATAGCCATATTCACACTTCCTTAACATACAAGAGCGTTCATATCGGCATAAGCCGTAACGCCCGAAAATTCCTTACTCTTGCCAAACTCACAAAGAATCTTTGAAAGCAGGGCACGAAACTCGGAATTGTTTTTACATTTTATAATAATTTTAAATCTGTATTTATTACTTATTTTTACCACCAATGCAGGTGTAGGCCCTAATATTCGCAACGGCATATTCGGATAATTTTTCTTTGCCTCTTCTGTAAAGAGTTCAAGGAACTTTACCGCACCTTTAAAGGCAGCTTCTCTGTTCTGCGATACAAAACCTACAAGGCATATATCGGCAAACGGCGGATACAGCATTGCCTTGCGTACCTTTATTTCGTTCGAATAAAAGGTATTGTAATCCTGTCTTGATGCCATTGAAATTATCAGATTTTCGGGTGTGAATGTCTGAATAACAGCCATACCCTTGTCATTGCCTCTGCCGCTTCTTCCGACTACCTGTGTGAGCAGTGAAAAAGAACGCTCATAACTGCGGTAATCATCGGCATAAAGCATATGGTCGGCATTAAGCACACCAACCAAAGTCACATTTGGAAAATCAAGTCCCTTTGCAACCATCTGTGTACCCACAAGAATATCATATTCACCGTCAGCAAAAGCCGAAATCATTTTTTCATACGAAGATTTCGACGAAGTGGCATCGGTATCCATTCTTAAAATCCTTGCCTCGGGAAAAATATCGGAAATATCTTTTTCCGCTCTCTGTGTGCCCGTTCCGCCAAAAGTAAGTCTGTGACTGTGACATACGGGACATTCATCCGTATAAGGCACAGAATAGCCGCAATAATGGCACATTAATCGGTTATTTGCACTGTGGTAAGTAAGAGAAATTGAGCAATTCGGGCAAGTCACAGCCTCTCCGCACGCTCTGCAAGTAACAAAAGTATTGTAACCACGGCGGTTAAGCAAAAGTATCGACTGCTTTTTATGCTCAATATTATATGCAATGTTTTGTAAAAGAACATCTGAAAAACCGCTTGTATTGCCGTTTTTGAGTTCTTCCCCCATATCCGCAACAACAACCTCCGGCAGCACGGCTTTACCGTATCGTGCAGAAAGCGTATTAAGCGAATATCTGCCTGTCTGTGCATAGTAATAGGTTTCTATACTCGGTGTAGCCGAGCTAAGTACAAGCAAAGCATTGTTGTACGAGCAACGGAACTTAGCAATCTCTCTTGCATGGTAGCGTGGAGAGCTTTCGGACTTGTAGCTGTATTCCTGCTCTTCGTCCATAATAATCAGTCCGACCTTATCAAAAGGCGCAAACACAGCACTGCGTGTACCTATTACAATTTGTGCAAGACCTTGTTTTACTCTTTTGTACTCATCAAGTCTTTCGCCGAGTGAAAGTGCACTGTGAAAAACCGCAATCTTATCGCCAAACCTTTTGGCAAACTGCGATACAAACTGCGGAGTAAGCGAGATTTCAGGTACCATAACAATAATGCCCTTACCGTCATCAATTACTTTTTCAATCAGTTTGATAAATACACTTGTCTTTCCCGAACCCGTAACTCCGTAAAGCAAACTTACGCTCGGAAAAGGCGAATCATATTCATTGTAAAGAGAATCGCAAGCAGACTGCTGTTCTTCGGAAAGCACAATTTCTTTCAAAGAGCTGTCTTTTTGTCGATTTTCAATTCTGAATACTTCTTCATCAAAAAAGTATATCAGTCCTTTTTTACAAAGCGCATCCACAACGGCGGCGGTAACTCCTGTAAAATAGCAAACCTCTTTTACTGAAATTGCACCTGCCATTTCAATAAGTTCAAACACATTTTTCTGCTTTTCGGTAAGTTTTACTCCCGATATATCAACTTCGGGAGTAACCGCCGCCATTTTCATTACGGCGTCATTAACCTTGCGAAAAATCTCGTCCGACTTATACAACACCCCTTTTTGAACAAGGAGTTCAAAAGGTTCTGTTGTACTGTAACCGAAAGCATCAAGCAATACTTCGCTTTTTACTGCTTTTCGCTTAGAAAAAAGGTAATTATAAACTCGTTTTTCCTCGTCCGTAAGTTCGTCAAAGGAAAACTCGCTTTCATCTTTTGCACCGTACATAGTAGTAACTTTGTAGTTAATACCTGCCGGCAACATTGTTTTTACAGCCTCATAAAAGGTGCAAAAGTAATGAGATTTCATAAAAGCGGCTGTTTTAAGCATTTCATCGTTTAAAACAGGCTCATCATCAAGTACGGAAATAACAGACTTCAAGCCTTTGCTTTCACCCTGATGAACAGCGGTTATTATCCCCTGCCTTTTACGATTTCCTCTGCCGAAAGGCACAAGAACTCGTGTTCCCGCTACCGCCTTGTCAAGCATAGAATCGGGAATCACATAGTCAAATGCCTTGTCAAAGGAATACGCTGCTTTTTCAACAGCAATTTCAGCTATTCTGGAGTTCATCATCGTCAGGCTCTAAAATGCCTATTTCATGATTTTTGATTTCATCAATAGCAATGAGAACAGGCTTGTCGTCTGTAACCTCACCGCTTTCTTCCTGCTCTGCTGTAATCTCTCTTGCTCTCTTTGCAACACCTACAACGAGTGCATACTTACTTTGCTTACCTGCGAATAATTCGTCAACATTAACCTTATGCATAATTAATCTCCTATCATTATCATAATATATTTTCCGAAAAAATCGGTTATTTACTCTCTTTTTCTAAAATATCAAGAACTTCGTTTACCGCTGTGTCGAGGTCATCGTTCACAACATTGTACTTATATCTGTTCTTAAATGACATCTCATGCTCCGCCTCTGCAAGTCGCTTAGCGATGGTTTTTTCATCTTCGGTTCCTCTGCGGTGAAGTCTGCGTGAAAGCGAATCTATAGAAGTAGGAAGAATAAAAATACTTAACACATCAGGATATTTTTCAAGAATTTGAAGTCCTCCCTGAACCTCAATTTCAAGGAATACATCATAGCCCTGATTGAGTAAATCTTCTACCTGTTTTTTAGGTGTGCCGTAGTAATTGTCACAATACTTTGCATACTCAAGAAAACCGTTTTCTTCTATAAGTTTTTCAAACTGTTCCTTAGTAACAAAATTATAATGCACTCCGTCAATTTCACCTTTTCGAGGCTTTCTTGTGGTATTTGATACCGAAAGGCGAATATTAGGATTGCGCTTTAAAAGCTCTGCCATAATTGTGCCCTTGCCTACACCGGAAGAACCTGTATAAAGCACAAGCTTACCCTTAGACTTACTGTTCATCCTTTTGTTCCTCGCTTTCAACTGTTCTGTTATGAATAGCCTCTGCGGAGATGGCGGACAACACAATGTGGTCGTCTTCCGTTACAAGTACCGCCTTGCACTTTCTTCCGCAAGTGGCGTCAACAAGCATTCCTTTTGATTTTGCATCCTGCACAATTCTCTTTACTGGTGCCGCATCGGGTGCAACAACGGCAATAAGTTTATCAGAATTTACAAGATTGCCAAATCCGATATTGATAAGTTTCATAATTTCTCCTTACTCAATATTCTGAATCTGCTCACGCATTTTTTCAATTTCGCTCTTGATTTTTACAACCTTATGGGCAATTTCGGCGTCCTGAACCTTTGAACCGATTGTGTTCGCCTCTCGGTTCATTTCCTGAATAATAAAGTCTATTTCTCTGCCGATCGGAGTCTGTGATTCCATTATCTTTGAAAGCTGTGCAAAGTGACTTCTAAGTCTTACGGTTTCTTCGGCAACAGCTACTTTATCGGCAAAAACAGCTACTTCGGTAAGCACTCTCTGCTCGTCAATATTGATATTGTAATCCTGCAAAGTGCGGTTAATTCTGTCAAGCAAACGCTCTTCGTATTCTTTTACCGTTTGCGGTGAACGCTCGTCAATCTCATCAACGGTAGCAAGTATAACTTCCGCTCTGCCAAGAATATCGGCTTTCATTTTTTCGCCCTCAGCCTCACGCATTGCAATAAATCCGTCAATAGCCGTATTTGCTGCCTCAAGTACATCCGCTGTGATTTCTTCTTCATTTTCAGGTGCTTTTGAAACCGTATATACATCGGGAAAACGAGAGATAGCCGTAACCGTAACATCATTTTCGATTCCGTAAGTTTCCGAAATCTCTTTCATTGCATTAATATAACCCGAAACAAGAGAATGATTAATTTTTACCTCGGCAGGTGTGTCTTCTGCAGCGCCTACTGTAACAAACATATCAATCTTACCGCGGGATACTCTTGAATTTACAAGAGCCTTGAGTTTATCGTCAAGAAAACCGTAGCCCTTTGGAGTTCTGCAGGAAAATTCAAAAAAACGATGATTTACGCTTTTTATCTCAACACTGATTTCTCTGCCGTGCAAAACAGTGCGACATCTGCCAAAGCCTGTCATTGATTTTATCATTGGTAAACTTCCTTTCATATTATAAATTCTTATATTCCTTATAAATTCTTATATTTCAAAACTTCATTTATAAAATCTGTTTTTATTTAAATACATTATACCACACTATAATTCATATAGCAAAGAGATTGTTACAAAACTGTAATAACTTTTTTAGTTTACATCAGATATAAGTATATGATATACTAATAAGGATGTAGTATTTTATTAAAAAGGAATGATTTTATGTCAGGACATAACAAATGGAGTACCATTAAACAGAAAAAAGGTAAAAACGATGCTGCAAGAGCTAAGGTTTTTACCAAGATAGGCAGAGAGCTTATCGTTGCTATCCGTGAGGGCGGCAGTGCTGATCCGAGCGTAAACTCAAAGCTTAAGGATTGTATTGCTAAAGCAAAGGCTAACAATGTTCCTAACGACAACATTGAGCGTATTATCAAAAAGGCTGCCAGCGGCGGCGACGGTGCAAACTATGAGGCAGTTACATACGAAGGATACGGTCCTAACGGTGTTGCGGTAATCGTTGAGGCTCTTACAGACAACCGTAACAGAACAGCAGGTGAAGTAAGACATTACTTTGATAAGTTCGGCGGTAATATGGGTACTCAGGGTTGCGTAAGCTTTATGTTTACAAAGAAAGGCGTACTTGTAATTGAGCGTGAAGACCTTGATAAGGACGAAGACACTGTTATGAGCGACGCGCTTGAGTACGGCGCATCTGATTTTGAGGCTGACGAAGATGTATTTACAATTTACACCGAGCCTGAAGATTTCAGCGCAGTAAGAGATGACCTTGAAAAAGCAGGTTATACATTCGTTTCTGCCGAACTCGAAATGGTACCGAGCACATACACAAAGATTGATGACGAGGATAATAAAACAAAGATGCAGAAAATGCTTGATATGTTTGAGGACAACGATGACATTCAGAATGTTTGGCACAACTGGGAAATGGAAGACTAATTTATCTTCCCTGTGCTATCAAAACTAAATCCTTATTATCAACAGAGCCGTCGAGGTTATAATCGGCGGCTTTTTTGTATGCTCCAAAAATCTCTTTCTCACCTGTCAATGTTTTCATAAGCAATTTATAATCATTTGAGCTAACCGTTCCCGTACCTGTTACATCACCGAGTACAACAACAGTGTAGCTTGTTTCTTTTGTGGCTACAACTGCACCTGTTCTCAATTTACCGCTCAAATTATTTCCGTTTTTATCGGTTACAGAAGTTATCGGCGGACAATTCTTTTTAAGCTGTGCTGCTGTTGTTCCGCTTTTTATATTGCAAATAAAGCCGTCATCAGTAAAAATATAATCGGAGAAATGCGCATTTGAATTACCGCCATTTTTATCTGTGGAATTATTTGATTGCGGTTTGGTATCTGAATTTGTATTAAAATCAATATTTTTAAAATCGGAATTACCGATAATCGTTGCAGTAGAATAATCATCTGTAATTGCAACGACTTTTCCGCACGCATATAGAATTTTTCCGGTATTTCGGTTTATTTCATACTTTGTAATGCTACTGTTATTAAGAGAAGTGCGATATACAGAACCCGATCTGTAGTAATAAATACTCTCATTACTTACAGAAAACGGATTTGTACAATTATACATATTTGTATATTCTTTATTTTCGTTTAACGAATAAATATATCCTCTGCTGTCAGACAAAAATCCCGCACCGCTGTTATAAAAATCCGAGCAATCACGCACTCTCGTGCAATATTCGGCTTTGTTTTCATCAAGTCTGTAAACGAAACCGTCATAAAGAAAAACATATGCACTGCCGTTATTTGTTGTAATGGCATTCACATTCTTTTCGCTGAATCTGTAATCAGACAAATGTTTTCCGTTAAAATCATATGCCGAAACATAACAATACACTTCGTCCGTTTTCATAACATAAAGCCTGTTATTGCAAATTGAAATATCGGTATAATTAAAGTCATCTAAAACATCGGAATTTACATAACTTACTCTGCCGTCAAAACAATTAATACGCACTATACGGTACTTAAAATCATTTGTCATATATACTGCACAAACAGTATCTTTATCAATGAAAGGTACTCCTACAAATCCACCATCAACGGTAAAGCTGTATGACTTTATTGTAGGTACAAAACTTTGAGTATAAACAGTTTTTCCGTTGTACGCAAAAGCAAACGCACCGTTATCATCGGCATCAAAATAAACTTCTTCACAATTTGAAAAGGTATTAAAATTGTATTTTTCAACCGCAATTGCAGACATATTTGCGACAAAAAACATTATAACAATAGTCAAAACAGCATAAATAAACTTTTTAATACCCTTTCCCTCCTTGTGAAATAAAATAACTTATCCCTAAAATAACGATAGGCAACACCGCAAAAAGCAGTGTTGCCTAATATATTTGTTATTTAATTTTAAGCCTGATCCGGTGTAGCTACAAGCGAGCCGTCATCGTTCATTCTGTAATATCCCATACCGTTCATAACAAGTGTATCGTTTCCGTCAAACGCATACGGAATATCAATTGTTGCTTCTGAATCTGCATAGTATGTTACTGTTATTTTTTCATTATCGTAGGTATAAACACCCTCATATGTGATTGAACCGTACATATCGGCGATAAAAGTACCGTCAGCATTAAATGTATAAGTAATATCATAAGAAGGAATGTTCCAATTACCTGTTAATTTATCGCTCTTTTTGAATGTGTCAGGAACTTTAAGTTCAGGTTTTTTAACAGTTGCGCTCTTGAAAATATAAGGCTTTTCAACACCTTCTACTGTAAGCTTAAATGTTCTTCCAGTGAAGATATTACCTGAAATTGTGTATGAACCCGAGAAAACATTAGTTGAGTTTACATAATCAGTACCGTTTTCGCTTGTTGTTGTATAAGTTGATTTTTGAGTAATTGTACCGACAGAAACTGTAATGTTGCCATCTTTATCAAGTGTGTAATATGTAATACCGTCGCCAGCCTCATCATAAGTAGCGCCGTTACTGTCCTCTACAAGTACCCATGTACCAACAATACTTGAATTGAAGAATGAAGTAAATACGAAAAATGCAGCAATAAAAGCTAAAACTATTACGCCCGCAATAATAATCGGGGTCTGAATTGTTTTCTTTTTCGCAGGAGTTGAATCGGCTGTAAATACCGCTGTAGGACCGTCCTCTCCGGCAATTACATTTATTGTGCCTTTAACTTTAGCAGGGGTTTCTGCAGCATCATTATTTGTTTCTGCCGAAGTCTGAGTGTTCTCTGTTTCGGCAAAAAAATCTTTATTCTCTTCCAAAAGAATGCCTCCTAAAATAATATATCTAAATTATCATACTACATTTTTAAAAATAAATCAACAACTTCACTTAGGTTTCACTTAAAATACATATAAAGTTGGCATTTTAAAGTGCCGTTATACAATTTTCTGCGCTTATCGGCTTTTCTTCCAAAGATTTTTTCAAAGTCATCGTCAGGAGTAATTATTGTGTAACTTTTACCTTGTGTTCTTTTAAATTTTTCACCCATTACCTTGTAAAGTTCTTCTGCTGATTTTACATCAAGCAATCTTTCTCCGTAAGGCGGATTAGTTATCACTGTCATAAAACCTTCGTTAAGCTCAAAATCCTTTATATCACGCTTAGCAAATGTAATTCTGTCAGCAACACCTGCAAGTTTTGCGTTCTTTTTTGCTATTTCAAGTGCAAGTTCGTCAATGTCATATCCCTCGGCACGGAAATCGCAATCACGCTTTTCATTTGCTTTTGCAATTTCTCTTTGCTCTTTCCATACATCTGACGGAACGCAATTCCATTTTTCAGCTGCAAAATAACGATTGATTCCCGGTGCTATTTTCATTGCTTTTAAAGCCGCCTCTATAAGAATAGTACCGCTGCCGCACATAGGGTCAACAACAAAATGATTACCTCTTACCCTTGACAAATCAGCCATAGCAGCGGCAAGAGTTTCTTTTATCGGTGCTTCGTTTGATTCGGCACGGTATCCACGCTTATGAAGTCCTGCGCCCGAAGTATCAAGCATAACGCTGACCTTATCATTCATAATAAGGAACTGAATTTGGTGCAGCGGGCCGCTTTCCTCAAGCCAAGGCAGCATATATTTTTCGGAAAGTCTTGTTACAACAGCCTTTTTGATAATTTTCTGACAATCAGGAACACTCATCAGTTTTGAGCTAAGGCATCTTCCTTTTACAGGAAAAGCGTCGTTAACACCTATAAAATCTTCCCAAGCGACTGATTTGACACCTTCAAACAGTTCTTCAAAACTTACCGCCTCAAACTCTGCAAGCAAAATCTGTATTCTTTCGGAATATCTTGAATTGATATTTGCCTTTGCCATATCTGAAAAATCGCCCTCAAAGGTTACATTTCCGTTATGAGCCTCAACATTTTTTAAACCTAAAAATTTAAATTCATTTGCACACAGTCCCTCAAGACCGAAAATACAAGGTGCGGAAAACTTAAGCACCGAATTCACTCCTTATTCCTTAAAAAAGGGTATCGGAATAACCGATACCCTTATCAGTATTTTTAATTTATATTAGCATACAAAATCAATTAAAATCCTGCACGCTTAATTACAGACCTTAGACAGTTGGCTCCAAAAGACCGTAATCGCCGTTTTCACGCTTATAAACCACATTGATTTCATCAGTGTCGGCATTCTTGAACATAAAGAAGTTATGGTTTACCATATTCATCTCAAGAATAGCCTCGTCAACGGTAATAGGTTTAATAATAATATGCTTTTTACGCATGATCTTGTAGTCATCGTCTTCAGCCTCGTTAATTTCCGGACTTAGACTTACGAAATCATCAATGCTACCGCTCTTAATCTTCTTTTCGAGCTTAGTCTTGTTTTTACGAATCTGACGGCCGAGAATGTCAACAACTTTATCAAGTGCGTCATTCATTTCAGGCATTGTGCTCTCAGCACGAAGAACAAGACCGTTATCTCTGATTGTAACTTCAACAGTCTGACGGTTCTTTTCGAGGGTGACAACTATGTTTACTGTGGCATTCTCAGAAAAAAGTTTTCCGAATTTATCAAGCTTTTTTTCTGCTCTTTCTTTAAAGTTATCTCTGAGTGTTACCTTTCTTGCTGTGTAAGTATATTTCATAATTGTGCCTCCCTTTTCAGGTAATTTATTTTCTGCCGTTGCCGTTGCCTCTGCGGCTGTAGCTGCGGCTTTCACCACCACGCTTGAGGTCAGAAATTTTGTCTTCGCTTGTCTGTTTAAACTTAGACATCATATCCTCAAAGCTTGTGGGGGTATTCTTTTTTGAAGCCTGCCACTCATAATTTCCCGGTGACTTAACGGGTGGTGCAGGTTTGTACGGCTGTCTTGGTGTACCCTGGTGGCGGTTGTTTCTGTCGCCTCTTTCAGGTCTGTCACCTCTGTCGTTATTTCTTGGCTTACGCTCCTGCGGAACTGCCTGTTTCATAGAAAGGCTGATTTTGCCGTTATTGAGGGCAAGAACCTTTACCTTTACAGTCTGTCCTACCTTAACATAATCACCAATTTCATTAATATAGGTATGTGCTACCTCTGAAATATGTACCATACCTGTCTGTGAATCGGGTAAATCGACAAATGCACCAAACTTTGTTATACCCGAAACCTTACCTTCTAAAATCATACCGACTTCAATTGCCATAAAAATTATTTACCCCTTAATTTATATTCTACCCTTTGACTTTACAAGAGCTATTCGCCCGAAACATTATAGAAAATTCTTTCGCCTTCGCTAACATAACCCATTTCGTTTTTGGCTATTTTCTCAATGTATTCTTTAAGCTGGTCGCCTGTGTAGCCTTTAACTTTATCCAAATATCTGGTCTGGATTTCAACCACATTAATCTGCTTATTAATCTCATCAAGTTCAGCTCTTTTGTCGGCTATCTGAATATTTTGATTAACTATAGTGATAACTGCGTAAAAAGCAAATCCGATAATTGCGAGATATAAAAGTACATATCTTCCTCGTTTTTTCTTTTTAGGTTCAATTTCCTTTATAGTTGTATTTTCGGCTTTACTTTCAGGATTAATCTGCGGTTTTTTCTTTTCCTTTTTCATTACTCGCCTTAACCTTTTTTCTTACCGATAAACCTATTCGTTTATTTCTAAATGTATCTATTTTCTTACTCATATTATACAATATATTGTTGCTGCTTTTCAATAGTTTTTTTGTAATTTTTTTAAATTTTGTTTTAATTTTTTGGATTATAACATTAATCGCATTTATTATTGGGCAATATATCCTTGAAATGAGTTTTCCGATTGAAAACCTGTACGCCAAAAAGCCGCACAAAGCACCGAATACAATATAAATTCTGACATATCCGTACAGCATTGCAAGTGAATATAAAAACAGCGCAATACTTGCAATAAGCATAAAAATTATATCGGCAATAATAACTGCGGTTTTGGTACTTAAAAACGCTACTCTTATAAACTTAAATACGCCGTACAACATTCCAAGCCCTACACCGAATAAAAGCGAATATAAAAAAGCTTGAGATTGAATATAAAAATCAATTTCCATAGCTCACCTATTTAAAAAGTTTAGAAAGTCTTGAGCGGGAATTATCATTGCCTATATACTGCATAGCATTTATTTTTCCGTCAATTGACACTTCACCCGATTCAAGATTCAATTTGTCAATATGCAGTCGTTCTCCCTTAATAATCAATCTGCCGCACGAGGTAAGTACAGACACCGTTTCTTCGTTAAAGCCGCTTACATCTTCCGCACCCGTAAGCATAAGTTTACCTCGTGCATCAAGCATAAGAGTATGATTTTTTCCTTTTGGAATTTCACTCATAAAAATACCTCCGTATAAATGCTACTTAATTTATACGGAGATTAAAACAAAAATATTACATTTTCAATTAAACTACAGCCTCATACATTGTATCGGCTTCCTCTTTACGGACAACTTCCTTTACGGCTGTAACCTTTACTTTGACACTTCTTGAACCGAGAGTAATTTCGATTACATCTCCGACTTTTACATCGTATGACGCTCTCGCTTCTTTACCGTTCACGCTTACTTTACCTGCGTCGCAAGCCTCGTTAGCAATAGTTCTGCGTTTAATAAGTCTTGAAACTTTTAAATATTTATCAAGTCGCATTGTTTCACCTCCGACAAAAAAAGGAGCCGACAAACGCCGACTCCGAAAAATCAATTACTGATTTACAGTATCCTTAAATACCTTGCCTGCCTTGAAAGCCGGAACCTTAGATGCTGCGATTTCAATTGGATTACCTGTTCTTGGGTCGCTGCCTGTTCTTGCCTTTCTCTGGCGCTGCTCAAATGTACCGAAGCCTGCAATCTGTACCTTCTCGTCTTTGGCAACAGAGTCGATAATTGTATCAATAACTGCTGTAACTGCCTTTTCCGCATCTTTCTTAGTAAGACCGCTCTGCTCAGCAACAGCTGAAATAAGTTCTGTTTTGTTCATATCAATGGACCTCCAAATTATTCTTTTATTTTTACTTCATCCCAAAGGGAATCAAGCTCTGACAAAGTTGCGCTTTTCATATCAATTCCACGCTCTTTTGCAAGCGCTTCAACTTTTGAAAAACGACCTATAAACTTGTCGCACGCATCGTAAAGAGCGTGTTCACTGTCAATCTTTAACAGTCTTGCAACATTTACCGCAGAGAAAAGAACATCTCCGAGCTCTTCATACTGATTATCGGTATCACCCTTTGAGACAGCCTCTTTAAGTTCATCGCATTCTTCATAAAGTTTAGCGAGTGCATCTTCCGCATTGCTCCAGTCAAAACCGACCTTTGCGGCTTTCTGCTGAACCTTTGAACTTCTCATAAGTGAAGGCAAAGCCTTAGAAACGCTTTCCATTACCTGTGTTTGAGTTTTCTGCTCTTTGGTCTGCATCTTTATAGCGTCCCAATTTTTGAGCACCTGTTCGGTAGTATCGGCATTTACATTGCCAAACACATGCGGATGACGGATAATAAGTTTTTTGCAAACTCCGTCACATACATCGTCAATATTAAATGTACCTTTTTCGCTTTCAATTTCAGAATGAAGAGCGACCTGTAAGAGCACATCTCCGAGTTCTTCCTTTAACAGGTCATTATCCTCTGTATCAATAGCCTCAACAGCCTCATAGGTTTCTTCAATGAAGTTTGAACGGATAGATTTGTGAGTCTGTTCTCTGTCCCACGGACAACCGCCCGGAGCACGGAGAATTTTTACAATTTTAACTAAATCTTCAAATTTGTATTCCGACTTTTCTTTAAAATCCATTTCAATCTTCCTCTCAGGCAAAAGCTTTACTATGCAATATGTCGCAAGTAGTAAAAACTCGCAATCTTAATTAATATTTTACCCAATAAGATGGAATTTTGCAAGTAGTTTTGCAATTTTTTCCCCTTTTGGCAAAAATTCTATTACTGTGGCAGTAAAAGTACGCAATATTAACAAAACAAAGATGTAAACGATGATTGCAGCAATAATTGCGCAGATTGTCGCAACTCTGTGCGGAGCAACCATAAGTACGCCTGCATTTACAAGATAAGCAGTCAATCCGCTTGCTACTGCGCCGATTAAAGGCTTGATTGTAGTAGTATAGAAGTTTATTCTTATTTTTGAATGTTTAATAAGCAGATAAATGCCTACAACACAAGACAAGAAATAACCGATAAGCGAGCCTGCCGTTGCGCCCTGAATATTGATGGAAGGAATACTTACAAACATCCATGTAATACCGATTTTTACAACCATACCGAACGCATACAACTTCATAGGAAGATCTGTTCTGCCTATGCCCTGCAGCATACTGCAAATAGGTGTTTCAATAGCCGCAAAAATAGTTGTAAGTCCCATAAGCATAAGTACATTACCGCCGATAGCGGCAATAGACTCACTTGTATAAATAAATGACATAATCGGATGTGCAAGAACACAAAGACCTATACCCATCGGAAGAGTAAATATCATTGTCATACCGAATACAGTTTCCATTGAAGTTTTAAGAACTTTCTTGTCGCCCTTTGTCCATGCACTTGTAACATTAGGCATGGCACTTGAACCGAATACCTGTGTAACCGCAGTTACAAGCTGCATAAGTTTAAGTGCTGCCGCATAACAACCCCAAAGTTTAGTGTGAATTGTAATAGGGTCGTTTACAATTGATTCGGTAAAACCGTATTTGCCGTACTGGTCAATAAGTGCCTGTGGATTAGTTACCGCAAGTTCTTTGAGTACACGCTGAATAATAATCTGGTCAATAAGCGAACCCATACTCATTATGAAAGCACCCATTGCTGTGGGCACGGCAGTTTTTACCATAAGTATAAAAGTTTCTCTCTTTGTGCGTGCATCAAGAGAATTTTTGTAATATTCTTCGGGTATTCCGTCACCGCCGATTTTAAAGCGGAGCAATAAGAATACAAAAGCCATAAAGCTGCCCGAAGAAATACCGCAGATAGCACCTGCTACGGAAAACGCAAGAATTGTATTCATTGCGTCATACTGCGATTCAAAAGTAAACCAAAGGAACGCTCCTGTAGCATTATATTGGTCCATACCGAATTTCATAACGAGGTATGCAAAAGTAAGACCAAGAATAAGTTTTACGCCTGACTCGATTATTTCAGAGATTGCAGTCGGGAACATATTTCTCTGTCCCTCAAAATAGCCTCTGTAAATAGAAACAAGACAGCCGAAAAGAATAGTCGGAGCAAGGCAAAGCATTGCATAAATCGAATACGGAGAATCAATTATTCTTACATAAATAAAACTGCCTGCAATCATTATCATAAATGACACAATGCCGACTATTGAAAAAAACGGAATTGATACCTTATGTATCAGCTTGACATCCTTGTATCTTTTTTGAGCTATACTCTCTGATACAAGTCTGGAAATTGCAATAGGAAGTCCTCCTGTAGCAACCGTAAATATAACAACAAAAATTTCGTATGCATTGCTGAAAAGACCCGAACCCATTGTAGCGTATTCTTCGCCAAACATAGAATAAATGTTTGTAAGAAGTACCTGGTCAAGAAGTCCGATGATTTTTACAACAACCATACTCAGCGTAAGTATTGCCGCACCTTTTAAAAAGGAATGAGAAATATTTTCCTCCGCATTACTTATCGCATTGTATTTTTTAGACAAATTAAATCACCCATTACCAAATTATCAAAATAAAATCAAATATTAAAGCTGTGCTTTATCTTCATCAAGCTTTGCGCCGCAGCTGTTGCAGAACTTTGAATTTTCAGGAACATCACTTCCGCATTCAGGGCAATAAGTAACACTTTTTGTTGCTGAAATGCTATCGTTGATAAGATCAAGATTTTCTTTAAGTTCTGTAATTTCAGCGGATTTTTCTTTGATTTTGTCTGACAAATCAGTACCGTGTACCACACTTTTGTAAGTGAGCGCACCAAGTTCTTTAAGTTTGGTGTTAATTTCCGCTCTGATTTCAGCCGCAACAATTTTTTGCTTTGAATTGTCATAAACATCAGACGCTTTTTTAGAAACAACAGACGCCGCTGCCTTTGCATTTACAATAACATCGTCTAAAATACCGTCGAATTTTCCCATATCAGTCATACCTTTCTATATAATATATCTGTGCTATTATAGCATTATTGCACGGGATTAGCAACAAATTTATTGTGTATAAAATGCCGAAATTGCATTTTTTCTTTTTATCATTTCCTCAAATCTGTCAATATATTCATACGGATACTTAAAGTTAAATATGCGTTCGAGATAGTCGGGATTATTTCTCTTGAGTTTGGTAACAGCACCCGAACCGCAGCCGAGAATTGTATGGGTTTCGTCCATAACATAAACATTGTAAAGACTTTCATAGCCTTTTTTAGACCAACCGACATTTTCAAGGTTGCCTGCCATTCTGCTCTGTCTGTACAGATAATACGGAATGTAATTCTTTTTCAAAAGTTCATTTTGATTATATTCGAGCATTTTTCTTGTGGTTTCTGCGCCCTCTCTGTCAATCGTAACACCTTTTTCGGTAAGTGTGGAACTGCGTTTCATACTAAGAGTGTGCACTGTAATACATTCGGCGTCAAGTGCAAGAATACCGTCAACCGAATTTTTAAAACTTTCGTATGTATCTGTCGGCAAACCTGCGATAAGGTCGGTATTTATATTTGTAAAACCGCATTTTCTAGCAAGAGCAAAAGCGTCAAAAAACTGCTGTACAGTATGTTTTCTGCCTATCTCACGCAGAACATCGTCATTTAATGTCTGTGGATTTATGCTTATTCTGTCAACATTATTTTCTTTTAAAGCCTTTAACTTTTCGGCAGTAATTGTATCGGGTCTGCCTGCCTCAACCGTAAATTCTCTGCAAGCTGACATATTGAAATTACCGTTTACAGTACCGATTACCTTTGAAAGCTGTTCTGCCGAAAGAGTAGTCGGTGTGCCACCGCCAAAATACACGGTTTCAAGTCTTAATCCGAGTTTATTGGCTATTTCGGCTGTAAGTTTAATCTCCTCACAAAGTAAATCGGCATACGGGTCTACAAGTTTTTTTGCTCTTTCTATAGATGACATTACAAACGAACAATAACTGCATCTTGACGGGCAAAAAGGAACACCCACATATAAACTGAAAGAATCGGGCTTGGAAAGCTCAATGATTTTTCTTTCGTTTTCCTCCGTCATTACGGCAAGGTTGAGTTTTTCGGGACTTACATAGTAGTCGTTTGCAAATATTTCTTTAGCTTTTTCAAAGCCCTGCTCATTTGAAACATTCCTAAAAAGTTTTATAGGACGAACACCCGTAAGCAAACCCCAAGGTTGATTTATGCCTGTAAATTCACACAAAAGTTTATAAAGCATCTGTGCAAGCGAAAGTTCCTTTTCATTATCTTCGCCTGTATTTTCAGTATTCAGAGATTTATTGAAATCTCCTGCCTTTACCTCAACTGTCAGTTTATCTGACATTTCGGTATATATATACGGCTCTTCCTTACGCTCGCATTCACGCACAACCGTTATTTTTTCATTAGGAAAAAACAATCTTGCCACATTTTCAAGTTCATAGTGAAAGCCATGATTAATTACATATAAATTCATATCAAACCCTGCTCATTAAAGGATTATATTTTTTCTCGTGATCGAGAGTAGATGTCGGGCCGTGACCCGGGATTACGATATAGTCACCCTCAAGCTGCTTTAGCTTTTTAATAGAGTTTACCATATCATTGTTATTGCCTGTCGGTAAATCGGTTCTGCCGTATGATTCGCAAAACAATGTATCACCGCAAATCAAAAGTTTATCTGTTATATAGCATCCGCAGCCCTTTGTATGCCCGGGTGTGCTGATATACTTCACCTTAGTTTCGCCAATCATAAAGGTATCGCCGTCCTCAAGATAAACGTCTGCTTTAAACGGCTCAAGGTTTATATTATGAAAAGCGGTAAGATTAAGTGTTGAATCGGAAAGAAACTCTGCATTTGCTTTACCCGTTATAATCATTGCACCAAACATATCCGCAAGCTGTTTTGCGAATGTTATGTGGTCATAATGACCGTGAGTAAGCAAAACGTAGGTGAGTTTTCCGCCGTCTGCGTTTATCTGTTCAATAAGTTTATCTGACTTTGCACCGGGGTCCACAACTGCGTTACAGCCTGTTTCCTTGTCAATAAGATATACGCAATTTGTAGCCAAATCGGTAACATTAAAAATTTTATAATCTATCATTTTCATTACCTGCTTGTATTGTTAATATTTTAAATCACGGGTGTCAATATCAATGGTAACAGGGCCGTCATTAAGCAAAGATACTTTCATATCGGCACCGAATATTCCCTTTTCTGCCTTACGAACACCGTTGTCGAGCATCTTTTTACAAAAATATTCATATAAAGGCTCTGCAATATCTGGCTTGGCGGCTTTCATAAAATTTGGTCGTCTGCCGTGCGAACAATCTGCATAAAGCGTAAAATTTGAAATAACAAGCACTTCACCGTCAATATCCGCAAGCGACAGATTCATTTTATCGTTTTCGTCGGTAAATACCCGCAAAGTTGCAATCTTTGACGAAAGTGCATCTGCCTCTTTTTCGGTATCACCCTCCGCAACACCGAGCAGAATTAAAAATCCGTTGTCAATCTTACCGACTGTATTGCCGTCAACCTTTACTTCCGCAAAAGTAACTCTTTGTAATATTGCTTTCATATTATAACCTCTTAATCTCAATAATTCCGCTGATGTCAGAAAGTTTTGAAATTACACCTTTAAGGTGATTTTTACCTGTAACATCAATAGTAGCGGTTACCATAGCTTTGCCGTCGCCGACTTCTCTTGAATTAAGAGAATGAATAAAGATGTGCATATTTGAAAGTTTGATTGTTACATCTGCAAGAAGTCCTGTTCTGTCGGTAGCAATAATCTGCAATGTACTGCGGAATGCCTCTCCTGCCTTGTCTTCCCAATAACAGCTTACCCATCTTTCAGGTTCTTCGCAGTCATTAAGATTCTTAGGAACATTTGTACATTCCCTCTTATGGATTGATACTCCGTAACCTCTCGTAATATAACCTATAATCTCATCGCCCGGCAAAGGATTACAACAATTTGAGAACTTAACCAGAACATCGTCTGTACCCTCAATTACAACACCCGAAGATGCCTTTGGCTTTTTACGGGGAGCTTGCGGAACTTCGATTTTTTCTATATCTGCGGCATAGGTTTTCTGGTATTCTTCCTTAATTCTCGGCATAACTTTCCAAAGCTGAATACCGCCGTAACCGATTGCGGCATAAACATCGTCGAGAGTTACATACTGCTTTTTCATAAGCATTTTTTCAATAAACTCAACAAACTCTTCATCGGAAAGATTAATGCCGTTGCGCTTAAATTCTTTTTCAAGCATCTGCTTACCTTCGGCAATGTTTTCGTCACGCTTTTCGTGCTTATACCACTGACGAATTTTTGACTTTGCAGAAGCAGTCTTACAAATATCTATCCACGCTTTATTAGGATGCTCTTCTTTTTGAGTAATAATCTCGCAGATTTCACCCGTTTTTAATTTATAGTCAATCGGCACGATTTTTCCGTTTACTTTAGCGCCGACCATTCGGTGTCCTACCTGTGTGTGAATAATATAGGCGAGGTCAATAGGGGTTGAACCGTTCGGTATAACCATTACATCGCCCTTTGGTGTAAATACATAAACATCGTTTTCTTCAAAGTCATTTCTGATATTCTTTGCAATATCCGTTACATCTTCGGCTTCAAGCTGATCGAGAATCATATTTTTGACTTTCTCGATGTTTTCGGCAAGGCGGGTACTTTCGCCTTTTCCGCCCGCACCCATACCGAGTTTATACTTCCAGTGCGCTGCGATACCGTATTCGGCGGTGTAGTGCATTTCCCATGTTCTTATCTGAACTTCAAAAGGAATGGCTCTCTTGTCAAGTACGGTTGTGTGCAATGACTGATACATATTCGGCTTAGGCATAGAAATATAATCTTTAAAACGGTTCGGAATAGGTTTAAAAATATCGTGAACTACGCCGAGTACATTATAACAATCCGATACGGTATCTACAATTACACGCACTGCAAAGACATCAAAAATTTGGTCAATCGTTTTGCCCTGCATAAATGTTTTGCGGTAAATACTGTAAACACTCTTTACTCTGCCGCTTATGTAAACATTTTTTATTATATTATTTGTTTTTTCAAGAATTTGATTTTTTATAGATTCAATAAACTTGTCACGGTCGTTTTCCGAAAGGCTGATAGCATCTTCAATCTCCTTGTAACCAATCGGGTCAAGGTACTGCAAAGACAAATCCTCAAGCTCGTCTTTTATGGTTTTGATACCGAGGCGGTGAGCAATAGGAGCATATACCTGCATATTTTCGTGAGCCTTATCTCTTCTGCTCTGCTCAGGCATACAGCTTATTGTACGCATATTATGCAAACGGTCGGCAAGTTTAATAATAATTACTCTGATGTCGTTAGCCATTGCAATAAGCATTTTTCTGATGTTTTCTGCCTGTCTTTGCTCTCTTGAAGAAAAAGCGATTTTTGAAATCTTGGTAACACCGTCAATCAGCCTTGCAACATCCGCACCGAAAAGTTTTTCAACTTCCTCAAGCGTTGTAGGAGTATCCTCAACAACATCGTGAAGAAGTGCGGCGCAGATTGCGTCTGTATCCATACCGAGTTCGGCAAGAATACAGGCAACGGAAGTCGGGTGCAGAATATAAGGAATGCCCGACACTCTTCTTTGGTCGCCATGAGCCTTTTCGGCAAACTTGTATGCTTTTGTAATTTTGTCAATATCATATGTACTGTTTGACTGGCCAAGCAACTTTACAAGCTCGTTGAAATCCTGATAATGTGCTATTCCTGAATATTTACTCATTACTGCATCCCCCTCAATTTTATAACCGTATCGGCTGAATTAAGATCAACCTTTTGCGACACTTCGGAAACTCTGATTTGTGCGCTGTTTATTCCTTCAATCACCTCAATAAGCGACAGTTCGCTCATTGCGTCAAGAATAATCCTGATTTTTCCGATAGACAATTTATAATCAAGTTTATGTACAAGCGTTTCGATAGGATAGGCATAGCCTCCCGATTTTCTTAAGAATACATATAGTATTGCAAAATCTTCACGAGTAGGCAAAAGATCGGTTATTTGCGCATTTGTAAGATTTAAACCGAGTTTAAAATCTTCGTAGTTCCTCTGACTTTGCAAGAAGTCTTTGGTATCAAGCACTGACGGTTTTATTTCCTTTAATATTATGGAAACATTGCGTTGACCGTTAAATTCGTTTATATCGAGCGTAACCGCAAGGTCAAGTACATCTCCTACTTTATAAGGAAATTCCTGTTGCGTGGTAAAGAAATTCATAACCGATACTGTCGAATTATTGCGTTTAAACTGCAGCCTTAAATGCTTATTTTGTGACAGCGGAGTAATCTGTGAAAGAGTCATTTTATACAACCCGACAAGCGGTGTAGGATTACCCGCACCGTAAGGAGCAAGATACGCAAGCGGTTCAACAAGCTGAACGCTTATTAAAGCAGGATTTAACCTGCAGTCAATATTACACGCATTAAACGGCATATTTTCCTGCTTAAGGGCATATTCGTTAATTCTTTGGCGGAACAATTCAATATTTTTGCTTTTTAGTGAAAGTCCTGCCGCCATAGGGTGACCGCCGCAATGTGTAAGTAAATCCGAGCAGGCAAAAACCGCATCACAAAGGGAAAATCCCTCAACACTTCTGCCCGAGCCCTTTGCCTCGTCTCCGTCACGGGAAATAATAACAGTAGGCTTACCGAAAAATTCTTTGACCTTTGCCGCCACGATTCCGATAACACCCTGATGCCAACCCTCGCCGTCGATAACAAGCACACGGTCATTTGTAATATGAGGATTTGCTTTGACCATTTCGTCAATCTTCATTAATATATTTTTTTCGATTTCCTTACGCTCGTTGTTATCTTCATTAAGCTGTTTTGCAATACTCATTGCCTCGTTTTCATCATCGGTCAGCAGCAGTGAAACCGATTTTCCCGAAAAGCCGAGCCTACCGACCGCATTTATTCTCGGAACAAGTGTAAATGATACATTGCCCGAAGTAATCTTTTTGCCGGCAATTCCTGCGGTTTCAATAAGAGCATTAATACCTGCTCTGTCGCTTTCCTGAATATTAACAAGTCCACGCTTGACAAACACTCTGTTTTCGCTTTTTAATTCCACAATATCTCCGACTGTTCCTATACAGAGCAGGTCAGAGTAATTGTCAAGCAGGGACGATACATCGCAGTTTTCGCCCTCAAGCGCCATAACCAATTTAAAGGCTACACCGACACCCGAAAGCATTTTGTACTTACTCGGACAGTCGGATTGATGCATATCGATTACCGCAACAGCATTGGGTATTTTTCCCGTCGGTTGGTGGTGATCAGTAATTACAGTGTCAATACCAAGAGAGTTTGCGTAATCAATTTCTTCCACAGCGGCTATTCCGTTATCGACGGTAACAATCAACTTTACTCCCTTTTCAGCGAGAATATCGATTGCGCCTTTATTCATTCCGTAACCTTCTGTTTCTCTTGACGGAATATAATACATAGCGTTTGCACCGACCGTTTCAAGATAAGAGTACAAAAGTGCTGTAGAAGTGACGCCGTCCGCATCGTAATCTCCGTAAACGCATATAAGCTCATCATTGTCAATTGCAGATAAAATTCTGTCAGCACCTTTTTTCATATCTTTAATTTCAAAAGGTGATGCAATAACGCTGTCGTTCTGCAAAAAATCCTCGATTTCCTCTCTTTTTGTAATGCCTCTGATCTGCAACAACATTGCAAGTATTGGAGGTAATCCGTATTCTGTTTGTATTCTTTTTGCTTCATCCTTGTTGATTTCGGATACTATCCAATTCTTCAAAATGCCATTCTCCTTAATTACCTTTTAACTGCCGCTTACAAAATTTCACTCTCTTTAAGCATTGATTCGGCATGTGCAAGCGCTGCGTCTGTAATATTTACGCCACCTATTATTCTTGCAAGCTCATGCTTTCTGCCGTCAAAGTCAAGCAGCTTTACCTGCGTAAATGTTCTGCCGTCCTCGACCTGTTTGCTTATAAGATAATGAGCGTCGGCAAGCGCCGCAAGCTGTGCCTGATGTGTTACGCAGAGCACCTGACTGCTTTTTGAAACTTCTTTGAGTTTTAATCCGACCTTTTGAGCGGCTGAACCCGAAATACCTGTATCGACCTCATCAAAAATCAAAGTATCTATATCTTCTGTGCTTGCAAGCACTGTTTTTATTGCAAGCATCATTCTTGAAAGCTCACCGCCCGAGGCAATCTTTGCAACCGGTCTTGGCGGTTCGCCGGGGTTTGCGGAAATAAGAAATTCTACCTTGTCTGTTCCTTTTTCGTAAAAGTCTGTATTTTCAAATTGAGTTACTATCTGAACATTCGGCATATTTAAAAAGCTCATTTCTTCACGCACTCGTTCAGAAAATACTTTTGCCGTCTTTTTTCGTATTGAACTTAATTTTTGTGCGGAAACCCTTGCATTGTATTCGGATTCTTTATAGTCAGCCTCAAGCTGATCTCTGTTCTTATCATAGCTTAAAAGCTCTTCAAGTCTTGTCTGCATTTTTTCGGCAAGTGCAGGTAATTCATTACATTCGCAGCCGTACTTTCTTGTAAGACGATTTAACAAATCTAGTCTTTCATCAATTTCTTCAAGCCTTTGCGGATCGCTTTCAACCGAATCGGCGGCATCGGAAATCGACTCTATACAATCTCTCAGATTATAATAAACATCCGTGATGCTCTCGGAAATACTTTCATAATCCGCATTGAGTGACGCCGCTCTCTGAATATAATTCATCGCACTTTCAACAGCCTCAATACCGCCTGCGGTTCTTTCATCTCCGTCAAGAAGTTCTCTCGAATCATTAAGCAGAGTAAAAATCTTTTCGGAATTCATCAGAATAATGCGTTCGTTTTCAAGCTGTTCTATCTCATCGGGCTGAACATCGGCATTGAAAAGCTCTGTTGTCTGATAGGTAAGCAAATCAATTTCGTGCAATCTTGCAGACTCATCTGAATTAGCCTCGTTAAGCTGCTTTTTCAACGCCTTATACTTTTTATATTTTTCTCGGTAATCTTCAAGCTCGTTTTTTAATTCGCCAAAGCTGTCGATATAATCTATATGTGTATCAGGCGAAAAAAGTTCGTAACTTTCGTGCTGACCGTGAATATTAATAAGATTTTTCGCAACCTCTTTTAATACAGTAACACTCGCAGGTCTTGCATTGATTTTACAACTGCTTTTTCCCGTTGCGGAAATCGTACGCTGCAATATTAAAGTATCGTCATCTTCATTGTTGTATCCAAGTTCCGCAAGCTTTGCTTTTACGGTATCGTTTACATCATCAAACTGTGCGGTTACAAGCGCTGTTTTTGCGCCGGTACGCACAAGTTCTTTTGAAGTACGCTGTCCCATAATAGCGTTGATTGAATCTATAATAATACTTTTACCTGCACCGGTTTCACCTGTAAGTACATTAAGTCCCTGCGAAAAGTCAATAGAAGTCTTTTCGATAACCGCTATATTTTCTATATATAAAGTTGTAAGCATATAACATCATCCCTGTTCAGAGCAGCTTTTTAAGCTCCTCGGTAAGATTTTCTGCGTCATTTACCGTACGGCAGGCAACAAAAATCGTATCGTCGCCTGCAATAGTTCCTACAATTTCCGAGTGGTCAAGTGAATCAAGCGAAGTACAAACCGCCTGTGCCATACCTACCATAGTTCTTATAACAACAATGTTTTGAGCCGCATCTATGGAATTTACGGCTGTGGAAAACATTGACTTAAGACTTGATTTTTTTTCATTTTGATTTTTTGCGGGTGACATATAACGGTATTTTCCGTCTGAATCAAGTGCCTTTACAAGGCGAAGGTCTTTTATGTCTCTTGAAATTGTCGCCTGCGTAGCCTTGTAACCGTCACGCTTAAGGCAATTAAGAAGATCGTCTTGAGTTTCTATAGACTGTTCTGAAATAAGCTCAAGTATTCTTGCGTGTCGTCCTGATTTCATTACATTTCCCTCTCTTTCAGCTTTTCGTTAAGCAGCTTAAAGAAATTACGCTTTCTCAACGAAATAAGCTCAAGACAAAGCTCTGATTTTTTGATTTTGACTGTGTCTTCCGAAAGAATATCAACATTTTTTTCGCCGTCAACAGTAAGTAAGCAGCAGCAATCGGCAGGAATTTGAACCGTAACCGCAAGACTTGCACTGCCGTCAAACAAAACCGAGCGTGAATGTAATGAATGAGGACAGACAGGAGTGGCGATAATGCAGTCCGTCTGCGGTGCAACTATAGGACCGCCTGCCGAAAGAGAATAAGCCGTTGAACCTGTAGGGGTAGCAAAAAGCAAACCGTCGGCTCTGTATTTTGCAATCCATTCATCATCCAGATACAAATTAATATCAATTATTTTTGAAAACTGACCTCTTGCAATTACAGCGTCATTTACCGCAAGATAATGCTTTGTTTCACCGTCTTTGTTTACCTCGACATCAAGAAGTATTCTTTTTTCTGTTGTATATTCTTTATTTACAAGTTTTTTTAATCTGCCGATATCATCGGGTTCAAGGTCTGCGGCAAAACCGAGCCTGCCTACATTTACGCCTATAAGCGGAACATTATTTACCGCAGCATATTTTGCGGCATGAATAATAGTACCGTCACCACCCGCCGTAACCGCCGCATCGCAACAGCCGAAAAGCTCGTCAATGGTATCGACATAACTTATATTTATTCCTTTATAAAAAGGTTTACATTCGCTGAGCATAACTACATCAGCGTTTTCTCCAAGAAAAAGTATTGCTATCTCTTTTGCACAGGAAATTGCTTTTTCCTTGCTGAGATTAACCACTACAGCTATTTTCATAACTGCCCTTCCTTTCTTGTACAGGCAATAATATCTTATTGCTTATTTATCAAGCTGACTATGAGAATTTTTGACAAGTTCTTCAGGAGTAATCTCTGTATATGACTTGGGGTCATCACTCTTTCTCAAGTGAATGAGATACTCTATATTGCCCTCCGGACCTTTGATCGGTGAATAATCAAGATTTAAAACATCAAAGCCGTTTTCAAGGCAGAAATTAAAAATATTCCGTACAACTTCAATATGCACGGCAGGATCACGCACAACGCCCTTTTTGCCTACCTTTTCTCTGCCTGCCTCAAACTGTGGCTTAATAAGGCAAACAGCCTGTGCGTTTTCAGCCATAAGTTGCCTTGCCACAGGTAAAATAAGTTTGAGAGAAATAAAAGAAACATCAACCGAGAAAAAGTCAATTTCATCAGGCACTTGCTCCCTTGTAACCTTTCTCATATTTGTGCGTTCAAGGTTTACAACCCTTTCATCGTTTCTGAGTTTCCAAGCAAGCTGACCGTAACCTACATCAATGGAATAAACTTTCTTTGCGCCGTTTTGCAGCATACAGTCGGTAAATCCGCCTGTCGAAGCACCTATATCCATAGTGATTTTTCCGTTTAAGTCAAAATCAAAATTATTTATAGCTTTTTCAAGTTTCAGTCCGCCACGGCTTACATATTTTTGAGTTGAGCCACGCACTTCAATTTTGCAGTTTTCGTCATAGCTCTGACCGCATTTGTCGGCTTTCTGGTTATCCACATATACCTGACCTGCCATAATTACAGCTTTTGCTTTTTCACGGCTGTCAGTAAATCCGTTTTCATATACGAGTATATCAAGTCTTTTTTTCATTATCTGTTTCCAATCCTGTCAAGGTCTTCCAAGACTACATCAGCCATACCCTCTGCATCGAGTTTGAGCATATGCAAAGCCTCGGATACCGACATCTGTTTTACAAATTTATCGCCAATGGTTTTTATATGATAACAGCCGTTAAACTGTCTTGCAAGCAAAGCATCACCGAAATTTCTGGCAACACTGCCTGTTTTTATTCCCTCTTCAAAAAACCACACCGTATTAAATTCGGTTGCAAAATCAAATGCCGACGGGTCAATCGGTTTGATTTTACAAAGTTTTAAAATACAAACTTCTATGCCTTTTTCCGCAAGCATTTCTTTTGCTTTGCAGGCATAAGAGAATAATTTGCCGTAAGTGATAATCAGCTTGCCGCAATCTTTGTTGCCGTAAACATCATAAGTAATGCTTTCTTCGCCAAAATCATCGGGCTTATAAAGTTCACCGCCACGAGGGTATCTTACGGCGGCAACATTGTTGCAAACATAAATTGCGGAATTAAGCGCACATTTCAGTCCGTCAAAATATGTCGGAGAAAAAATTGTGACATTCGGAATTGAATTAAGCATAGATACATCAAATACGCCCTGATGTGTTTCGCCGTCATCACCGACAATTCCCGCTCTGTCAATAGCAAGCACAATGTGCAGTCCGCTCATTGCCGCATCATGTATAATCTGGTCATATGACCTCTGTAAAAATGTCGAATAAACCGCAAATACAGGACGCATACCCTTTGAGGCAAGTCCGCACGCAAAAGTCACGGCGTGTTCTTCCGCAATTCCGACATCAAAAAATCTCTCTTTATGATAGATAGAAAATTTCTCAAGTCCTGTGCCCTTTGCCATTGCGGCGGTAATAGCACAGATTTTTTTATCTTTTTCCGCAAGTTCACAAAGTGTGTTACCAAATTCAGCAGAAAATCCTTTATGAGAAGATATAGGTTCGCCCGAATCAATATCGAATTTGCCGATTCCGTGGAAAGTGCCCGGATTTTCTTCTGCAGGTAAATATCCCTTGCCTTTCTTAGTAACAACATGCAAAAGTACGGGTGAATTGATTTTCTTTGCGGCTGAAAGTGCATTTTCAAGTTCCGGTATATCGTGACCGTCAATAGGACCGATATATGTAAAGCCAAAGCAATCAAACAAAGTATTTTTGTACACAAGATTTTTAATTTTTGACTTACTTCTTCTTAAAAATGCGCTTATCGGTCTGCCGAACAGAGGAATTTTAGAAAGCACCTTTTCCGTATTTTTCTTTACTCTTATATACCACGGTTGTATTCTTACCGTGGTAAGATATCTCGGAAAAGCACCGACATTTTTAGAAATTGACATTTTATTGTCATTAAGAATAACAATAAAATTCTTTTTGAATCGTCCGGCATTGTTCATTGCCTCAAAAGCAAGTCCGCCCGTAAATGAGCCGTCACCGATTACGGCAACCGTATGGCTCTGATCTCCGCTTAACATCTTTGCTCTTGCAATACCGTATGCCGCAGAAATAGATGTACTGCTGTGGCCTGTATTAAAATCATCATACTTGCTTTCACTGCGTTTAGGGAAACCCGAAATGCCGCCTTTTTGGCGCAATGTATAAAAATCGTCAAATCTTCCCGTAAGCAATTTATGAGTATAACTCTGATGTCCCACATCCCATACAATGCTGTCTTTGGGCAAATTAAAAGTTCTGTGGAGTGCCACGGTAAGTTCCACAACGCCTAAATTCGGAGAAAGGTGACCGCCGTTGAGCGATACGGTTTCAATCAATTTTTCTCGTATTTCACTGCATAATTTCGCCAAATCTTTTTCATCAAGCCTTTTTACATCGGCAGGCGATTTTATTTTTGACAGTAACTCATAGTCACCCATTTTCTCCCTCCTTATCCTTTTTCATATTCATAATAAATTATTTTTTACGGCTTGCAAGGTAATCCGCAAAATCGCACAAAGCCGTTGTATCACCGTCAAAAGCATTAAGAGCCGTTTTTGCCTTATCTGTAAGTTCAGCAACAAGTTCTCTGCACTTTTCTATACCGAGAAGCGACACATATGTTGACTTAGTGTTTTCGTTGTCACTGCCTACAGGTTTTCCGAGTTCTTCGTCAGTGGAAGTAACATCAAGAATATCGTCCTGGATCTGGAAAGCAATACCTATACACTCGCCGTATTTAGATGCTGATTTTATAAGTTTATCATCAGCATTCGCAGAAATACATCCAAGCTCACAAGCCGCCTTTATAAGACAAGCTGTTTTTTTATAATCCATTTCTCTCAACACTTCAATCGGTGCTGATTTATTTTCATTAATAAGGTCAATAACCTGACCGCCGACCATACCTCTTGCACCGCAATAAGCCGCAAGGGTATTTACAGCTTTACAACACGCAGCAGCCGAGCTTTGGCTGATTGCCTTGTCGCTTGTCATAATTTCAAAAGCGAGCGACTGCAATGCATCTCCCGCAAGCAAAGCAATATCTTCACCGTACACCTTATGATTTGACGGTTTGCCTCTGCGCATATCGTCATTATCCATACAAGGCAGATCATCGTGAATAAGCGAATATGTGTGTATCATCTCAACCGCACAAGCAAAAGGTACCGCAGCCTCGGTCTTGCCATTGCAAAGTTCGTTAAAACTGAATACAAGATTAGGTCTTACTCTTTTTCCGCCTGCCTCAAGGCTGTATTTCATAGACTCGATAAGTTCTTTTTCTCTGCAATTTAAGTCAGGCAAATAATCATAAAGAGCCTGTTCGGTTTGTTTTATATAATCAGTCATTATTCATCACCGTCTGTAGTACAAATATTATTTAACTTTGTATTAATATCTTCAATTTTGCCTTTGCTTTCCGAAAGTTCCTGCATACAAAAAGCAAGTAATTCGCAAGCCTCTGTGTAGCAATCAACACTTTCTTTGAGCGGAAGTTGTGAATTTTCAAGTTTAGCCACAACCTCGTCAAGTTTAGCGTCAGCTTGTTCAAAAGTTAATTTTTTATTCATTATTCAAGATCCTCTGCATATTCAAGTAATCTGTTCATTCTGTGGTTTGCGCCGCTGCGGCTTATCGGCACAGAAAGGTTTTGTCCCAAATCTCTCAGCGACATTTCGGGATTTTCAAGTCTTAACACGGCTATTTCTCTTAAATCGTCGGGCAAAGACTCTATTCCCTTTTTGTCTTTGATTTTTTGTATCGCCGCAAGCTGCTTTGCCGAAGCTGACGCAATTTTGGTTATATTGGCAACCTCACTGTTTATGCGCCTGTTAATGTTATTGCGCACCTGTTTTACAGCCTTTGTACCCATAATTTCCATAGCACAATTTGTTGCGCCTATGTATGTAAGCAAATCACAAATTTGCTCACTGCCTTTAAAATAGACAACATAACTGCCGTTGCGCACAACTGTTTTCGGCGTAAAATCACATTCGGGTATTTCTGAAAGAATTTTACACAAATCGACCGACAGATTTTTATGCGGCACACAAAACTCGGCGTGGTAACTTTTCATCGGGTCAGACACCGAACCGCAGCCCTCAAAAGCTCCTCGTAAAAAAGCCGCCACAAGTTCGTCACTGCTTATATTGGCTCTGTTTACTCTTAGCGATATATCATTGTCGTGATGACCGTAATCATCAAAAATTCTTAAACAGTCATCGGCATTTATAAGTGAAATTTTAGAAAGGTGATGCTCTGTGGTTCTGACACGCAAAGTGGTTTCTTTTTCGATAATCGGCATATAAAGTTCTTCAAGCAAATCCGTCACTTTTTTAGAAACATCACTGTTTTCGGTTGTAAGAACAATTTTATCTTTTTTAAATACCTTAGAGAAAATAAGTAGGCCGTAAAGCTCTGCCTTTTTTTGTTCGGTATCTACAGCATTAACAGAGCATAGCTCCTTTTTAACTTCGGAGGAAAACGACACTATTTACACCTCGTTATTTTTTTACATCTCTGTGCTGTACAATGCACTTGTAACCTTTTTCCATAAAATAGTTATCAAGCAATTCCGCAATTGTAACACTGCGGTGTTTGCCGCCTGTACAGCCTATGCCGACTACAAGCTCGCTTTTGCCTTCTTTAAGATACAAAGGCAATGAATAGTCAAGCCAGTCAATAAGTCTTTTTACAAATTCCTGTGTTTCTTCACTGTCAAGCACATAGTCCTGAATACATTTTTCAAGTCCCGTATGTTCCTTAAGTTCCGCAATATAAAACGGATTAGGCAAACAACGAACATCTATAATCAAATCAGATTCAAGCGGAATACCGTACTTAAACCCAAAAGACATAAAAGTAATCATAATACTGTTGGAGCTGTTCTCAAGAAACATCGAAATAATGCGTTCTCTAAGCTGTTTAATTGACATAAATGTCGTATCAATACTGTAATCGGCAAGTGTTTTTACGGGAACAAGCAATCTTTGCTCTTCCTTTACGGCGGCGGCAACAGAGCCGTCCTTAAGTCTTTCGGTAAGCGGATGTCTTCTTCTTGTTTCTTTATAGCGCACAATAAGGCTGTCGACTTTTGCGTCAATATAAAGAATACTTACGCCCTCGTTATTTTTCTTGAAGTTTTCAAGGTCGTCATACATAACCTCATAATCACCGTTGCCTCTGACATCAACCACAACCGCAACTCTTTTCATTGCTTTGTCCGAAGAATCTTTGCAAAGTTTGTATAATGTCTGCAAAAGTGAGGTGGGGATATTGTCAACGCAGTAGTATCCTATATCCTCCATAATGTGCAGCGCACTTGTTTTGCCTGCGCCCGACATACCCGAAATAATTACAAATTCCATAATATCAACTTCCTCTATTACGCCTTAATTATTGCATAAATAATTATTTTCAAAGCATTATCAATTCACATTCAAGATCATAACCTGTTTCTTTTTTAACAGTTGTCTGAATTTGAGAAATAAGCTCTTTTACATCTTTAGCAGTGGCATTGCTTTTATTAATAATAAAGCCTGCGTGTTTTTCCGATACTTCGGCACCGCCGACACCCTTACCTTTAAATCCGCACTGTTCTATCAAAGCACCTGCGTAATTTCCCTCGGGTCGCTTGAAAACACTGCCCGCACTTGGAAATTCAAGCGGCTGTTTATCAATTCGTCTGCTCATAAAATCGTCCATTCTGTGACGAATATCATCGGGATTATCACTCTTAAGTTTGAGTGTAATGCCTGTGATTATGCAGTTATTATTACGGTAAGCACTTGTGCGATAGCCGAATTCAAGATTTTCTTTATCAATTCTGCCGATAGCGCCGTCATCTGTAATATGATTTACCGACACGACAACATCTTTCATCTCTCCGCCGTAAGCGCCTGCATTCATAAATACTGCACCGCCGACTGTGCCGGGGATTCCCCAGGCAAACTCAAGGCCGGAAAGACTGTTGTTAAGCGCAAATTTACAAAGAGCAGCAAGTGTAGCGCCTGCGCCGCAATAAACGGTTTCGCTGTCTATCATTCTTATCTCTTTGAAATCGCCGTCAAGTTTAATAACAGCGCAATCCATGCCATTATCGTCTACAAGTATATTACTGCCGTTACCGAGCAAGAAATATTTTGTATCTGTAAGTTTACATTCTCTTACAAATTTGCAAAGCTTACTTAGACTGTCAACCTTTATGTAAACTGCCGCATTGCCGCCGATTTTAAAACTTGTGTGTTTTTTCATCGGCTCGTTAAGCTTTGTTTCACAAGCAAGACTGTCTGCAAATTTATATATATTTTCAATATTATTCATCGAATTACTCCAGTTAATAATAAATATTTTTCTCCTTAAAGTATGCTTTCAGGGTTTCTTCGTTCGCATTAACAATAAGCTCCTGCGGAAAATCTATATCTTCAAGCATTTTAAGAGTTTCGGTGCCTCTGCCAAGGGTATGGGTATAGTGCGAATCGGTATTCACGCAAATTCTTGCTTTGTATTTTTTACAAAGTTTTGCAATCTGCGTACAATTTGAGGCGCAACTCTTTTTATATCTGAATGCGGAATCGTTAATTTCAATAAGTTTGCCATCTTTTGCAAGCTGAGGGATAACTTTTTCGTAGTCATATTTAAAGTATTCACTGCCACTGTGACCAATGACATTTACATTAGGATTTTTTGCAAGACCGAGGTAAGCCTGTGTACATTTTTCAACAGTTGCCTCGCCCTCAATAGTTAAAGTGTGAAGTGAAGCTACCATCCATTCAAGATTATCCTGCAGCTGCGACTCAACGTCAAGATTACCGTTGTAATCGCATATATTAGCCTCTATTCCGTGCAGCACTCTTACGCCCTTTATGTATGCGGGTAAAATAGCAAGGGATTCAAAATAGAACGGACCCGGTGCTCCCGGCATAGTTCTTGCATGGTCAGTGATTGCAATGGCAAAAAGTCCGAGATCGTGAGCCTCCTGTGCCATTTCCGTTATAGTGGCATAAGCGTGTGTAGACGCTATTGAATGTGTATGCATATCGGCAACTAATTTCATTTGCTCATCCCGTTATTACTCCCATTTGTCAACGATGACTTTCTCTGTCTGCGACATATCAAAATCCATACCGAGTGCGCTCAAAAGCTCCTGTGCGGCATTATAACCGAGCTTTTTCTGACGGTTGTTCATGGCCGCAACCTCAATAATAACGGCAAGGTTTCTGCCCGGCTTTACAGGTATGGTCAAGGTCGGCACTTCAACGCCCAAAATATCCATATACTGATTATCAAGTCCCATTCTGTCGTAAACCTTGGTGTTGTCCCAAATTTCAAGATTGATAACAATATCTATTTTTTCCGTAAGTTTTACCGAACCCATACCGAAAAGCTGTCTTGCATTAATAATACCGATACCTCTAAGTTCAATAAAATGTCGGATATTTTCAGGTGACTGTCCCATAAGCGTGTGAGTGGAGGTTTTTCGGATTTCCACTGCGTCATCGGCAACAAGACGGTGTCCACGCTTAATAAGTTCAATAGCGGTTTCACTCTTACCTACACCGCTGTCACCGAGCAGCAGACAACCCTCACCGTAAACTTCCACAAGAACACCGTGTCTTGTAATTCGAGGCGCAAGTTCTTTGTTAAGATATTGGAAAAGTGCCGCTGTAACCTGTGATGTTGTTTCTGCCGAGCGCAAAATTGACACCTTATGTGTTTTTGCACTTTCCATCATAGCTATAGGTGGTTCAATATTTCTTGAAATGATAATCGCAGGCGGGCCAAAGCTCAATATTGAGTCAATAACCATTTTTTGAGCCTCCGAGCCGAAACGAGAAAGATACGAAAACTCTGTTGTACCAAAAAGGAGCAGTCGGCTGCTGTCGAAAAAGTCAAAATATCCTGTAAGCTCAAGTCCCGGACGATTTACTTCAAATGTTGAAACTTTGATTTCTTCAAAATTTTCAGCAATATAAACCTTTTGCAAATCTAAATCTTCAGTCATTTTTGATAATGCAACCGAAAAATCACTAGCCATAAATCCACCGCCGTTCAATAATTAAAATATATGCTCGTGAAAGGCTTTGTATCAGTAATAATGATATTGAACCGAGATTTTAAAAAATCCGCTTTAAAAATAATTTTTTGACTATGCTGTCCGCAACTTATGTTTACTCATTGCACAGGCTTATGTTTACAAAGTTATATTAAAGCATTTTATTCTCAATTTAATTACATTATCGCAAATTACTTTGGTAAATATATTCAAAAGTTTTGCCCAAAGTATATAGCCTTTCCATTCTATACATCAATTATTATACAACAAAACGCTTATAGTATAAAGTCTTTTTATGAATTATTTTTCATTTTTTTATCATAATTTCAACTTTTTCGCCTGTAACTCCGTTATTTTTACTAATATGAGGTAAATATAGCAATGATTTCTTAGATTTATTAAGGTTGTTGTTCATTTTTAATAGAGTTGATGAAATGTCGGTATCTTTTTTCTCTAAAATCATTATTTGTTCAGTACATTTTTCAAGCGTTTTCGGTTCATCAAGCAATTTTAAAATGTCGTTACTGCATACCGCTGTATATACCGACGGTGATACCGCATAATTATTCTTTATATACTGTAATGCAGAGTAATATTTTTCGCTGTCAACATTTTCCGCAAATGCTATAAGCTCAAGCTTAGAAAGTACAATTTCGGGTTTATGCTCGGTTTTTAAAGTTTTGAGCGCTTTTTCGAGGCTTTCTTCTTCGATTTTGACAGTTTCGCTTTTTTCTTCATCAGAAATATAAATAAATTTGTAATCGCTTTTATCAACTATAATGCACTCAATAATAACAGCTTTATCTATCCTTTTACTGTTGTCGCAACCGCACAAAAGTACACTGCTTAAAACAAGCATTAATGCCAAAACTTTTTTAATCACCCTGTTTGCCTCCTTTCAATCTGAACAAAGCATAAATCGGTAATACAACTGCGTATATGGCACACATAACTGCAAAAATAATATCATTCTGCACAAGCTCCTTTGCTTTCGGAAATACCTCGGTACATATATACATTACAAAAATCAACGATGTAAATATAAAGGTATTTTTTCCTCTTTTCTTTACACCTGTACTCTCATTTATACAGCATAAAAGCAGTGAAACAATTATAAACGAGCAAAAAGAAATACAAATCATATAAAGAAAATCAAAACTCGTCATTTGTCCGAAGGAGGCATTTTTTGCAAGTATGAAATACGTAAACTCCCTGTCGTCTGCATAATCAGCAAGAACTGTATTCATAAAAAACACAAGCACAGCACTGCTTACAAAGGCAATTACAAGAAACCATACAAAAGCGGATTTACTTTGACTGAAACTTCCCGATATTACAGAAAAAATTACAGGTAACGCACAAACAGGCAGCAATGAAAAAAGTGCGGCAAAAAAATCATCTGTACTGTTACTGCGATAAAGATTGCTTAATTCTACATCAGAAATATTGCCAAGCAGAAATATTATTATAAAAATTGCCGTAACAACCGAACCGATAAGAGCACATCTTGATGCGGTAAACACACCTTTGTACGCACTGTATGCGCATACAAAAAGTATTCCGACGGCAAGCACAAGCCTGTTTGCATTCGAGTTCAGCGCAGTAATAAGAATATCAACATACAGTGAAAGAAATCGCACGCTTGCAAATACAAACAATATGCAATAAAGAGAAGAAAATATAATTTTTGTCAATGAGCTTTTATTTAAAAACACATTAAACACATCACAACCTGTTGACTTATGGAGAAAGTAAGACGGCAGCATAAGCACTGCGAGTACAACCGCCATAAATAAAATTTCAAGAACAACCGCCCACAAAGGAAGTGTGCCGAGATAATTATATTTTACCCCCAAAAATATAAAAACAAAAACGGCAAACAGCCCTGCATATACCTGGGTTATCTTACCCTTCATCAGAGTCACTCTCCTTTGTTTGTGCAAACTTTTGAACTCTTATTGTATGTCGGGATAATCTTTTCCAATCCGCACGCACAAAAACATCTCTCATTCTTCTTACAGAAAAAGGAGCAAGCGAAGACATATACGGAACACCGACAGAAGTTTTTGCACATATATTTGCAAGCACAAAGCAACTCATAAGAACAATCCCCCACATTCCGAAAATCCCTCCGACTGCCACAAAAGCAAATCTAAGCACTGTAATAGGTGCATAAAGCGACGAAGTAACATAACTGCTGATTGCCGCAACTGCAACTATCATAAGGGTAGATGAGGCAATAAACCCTGCATTTACCGCACTTTCACCAATTACAAGCGCACCCACAATGCTGACGGCGTGACCGAGCGGTTTTGGAATCCGCAATCCCGCCTCTCTCATAATTTCATAAACAAACATAATTATCAGCACTTCAAGCGCAACAGGCAAAGGAGTATCCGCAAGTGCCGTTGACGCTTTTAAAAGCAAGCCTTTCGGAAAATACTCGGGATGAAATTGAGCAAACGCAGTATAAATACCGGGTACAAATATTGCCGTGAAAAATGAAATATACTTTAATATTCTGATAAAAGTTGCATAATACGGGCGGTTTGAATAATCGTCCACACTCTGAAATTCCTCCACAAAAATATGCGGAATAATAATTGCGGTCGGAGTACCGTCAACCAAAATCGCTACTCTTCCCTCCATAAGTTTTCCGCATACAGTGTCGGGGCGTTCGGAAATGCCTACTCCCGAAAATATAGAATTTGTGCCCTTATCTTCAAGATATTCAGATAAATAACCTGATGCAAGCACCATTTCAAGGTCACTTGACTGCAGTCTTTTTCTTATTTTATCAAGAATAATTTTAGACACCGAATTTTGCAGATAGCAAATACAGAGTTGAGTTTTTGAAGTTGTACCGACTGTTGCGGTTTCAAATACAAGGTCAGGACTTTTTATTCTTCGTCTGATAAGCGTCATATTAATTCTCAAAGGTTCGGTAAAGCCTTCCTTTGAACCACGCTGTACCACTTCGCTCTCGGGTTCGGTAACTCCTCTGAAAGAAAAGCCCTGCACACCGATTGCAAGCATTTTACTGCATCCGTCAACGGCAATTACAGCAAAACCTGAAGTTAAAAACATTATTGCCTCATCAAAGCTCTCAAATTCCACAATTTCACTTGCAGAGAGAACCGAAAGTCGAATTTCATCAAGAATTTGTGTGCCGTCTGCATTTTTAAAATCAAAATCAAAAATCGGATTAATTATAGAAAGTGCGATTACTTCTTTACTGCACATTCCCTCTATTGTAATTACTGCGGATGTGGTTTTATTATCTGAATTTAATATCATATCTCTCACAGTAAAATCGGCGGAATTTGCGAAAGCCGATTTAAGGGAAGATAAATTTTCTTTTAATGAATTATACATTCTATCACCAATATTAGGCTTTACAAAGTTATCTCAATTATTCCGAAATTTGTATATAATTACATTTATTGCAAACATTAGTAACGGTGATAAAATGATTATTTCAATTATAAGAACTCTGCTTTTGTATGCATTTGTTATTCTTGCAATTCGGCTTATGGGCAAAAGGCAAATAAGCGATATGCAGCCGAGCGAACTTGTAGTAACTCTGATTGTATCCGATATTGCGGCAATTCCTATGTCAAATACTTCACAACCGTTGCTTTCGGGCATAATTCCCGTACTCGTTCTTATTGCCTGTGAAATAATAGCAAGTATAATAATGCTGAAAAACAGAAAATTCCGAGGTCTTATCTGCGGTTCGCCCATAACCGTAATAGAGGACGGAAAACTGATGCAAAACGAAATGAAACGGCTTAGAATGTCAACCGAAGATTTATGTATTCAGCTAAGGCAACAGGATATTTTTTCACTCGATGAGGTACAATATTGTATCGTAGAAACCAACGGAAAAATAAGCGTTTTGCAAAAGCCCGAAAAGCGCACGGTAACACTTGAAAACCTCGATATTAAAGTTCCTGACACAAAACTTGAAACCGTGGTAATCAGCGACGGACAGCTTTTACAAAATTCACTCAGACTTTGCAAAAACAGCAAAGAAACCGTAGATAAAATTCTTTACAAAGAAAATGTCGCCATAGACGATATATTTATTATGACGCTTGACGGAGCAGGAAATTATAAAATAATTACAAAGGAAAATTAATATGAAAAGAATATATATATCATTGGCTTTTTTTATTTTATCAATAGCAACAGGCATTTTTGAAATGTTCTATGTTACAAATAGAATTGACGAACTTAACGAAGAAATTGTATCTGCCGACAACCTTGTTAAAAGTGAGAATTATGACGGTGCAAAAGATGTGCTTGCAGTTGCGGAATCAAAATGGCAAAAGAATCTAAGCATTTTTGATATTCTTCTTATTCACGATTATGTTGATGAAATCAGTGTAAACCTATCTGCAATGCGGTCATATGTCACTACACAGAGCAACGACAATTACTTTGCCGAAAGTGCGGGCATAAAAAAACAGCTCACCTCCGTAAAGGACAGTGAGCTTGTTAAAATTGAAAATATTTTATAATTAATTGTGTTTTCTTACTCTTGTATTAATAACTTCAATAAGCCAGAAAATTACAAATACAAAGGCATTTACAATTACTACGCTTGCTCCCGTCGGAGTATCCATTGTGTAAGATGCATACATTCCAACGAAGAAACAAATAAGCGAAAGTACACCCGAACAAATAATTACCGCTTTAAATTTTTTGCACACTCTCATTGAAGAAAGTGCAGGGAAAATGATAAGAGCCGAAATTAAAAGTGTACCCATAATTCTCATACCGATTACGATTGTAAGTGCTGTGAGCAAGGCAATTACAGTATTATAAACACCTGTTTTAAGTCCTGTAGCCTTTGAAAATGTTTCATCGAATGTAACCGCAAAAATCTTATTGTAAAACAAAACAAAAATCACAATTACTATCAAAGCAAGAACGGCACACATTACAGCATCAGCGTTTGTTGTGGCAAGAATACTGCCGAACAAATAAGAATTAAGGTCGGTATTTACTCCCGAAATACTTACACAGACAACACCGATTGCAAGCGCTGTACTTGAAATAATGGCGATAGCCGCATCTCCACGGATTTTACTTTTTTCCGAAAGTCTTAAAAGTAAAAATGCGGCAATGATTATAACCGGAACCGCAACCTGTAACGGAGCAAGATTTAACGATGCGGCAATTGCGAGCGCACCAAAGCCTACATGGGAAAGGCCGTCACCGATCATAGAATATCGTTTCAGCACAAGAGTTACGCCAAGCAAAGCGGCGCAAAGCGAAACAAGAGTACCGACAATAAAAGCTCTTACAATAAAACCGTACGAAAACATTTCAGCAATAGTTTCAAACATCTTACCGCCTCCTTTACGCTAAATTATGAATATGGTGATGCCTGCAATCATCGCAAGGGCAATCGGTAATCAAAAACTTCTTGCCTACATCGGAATGAAGATACTGATGCGTACTGCCGAAAAAGTAATTGTCTTTTGAAAGATGAAGAATTTTTGTTGCATTATTTACTGCGGCGGTAATATCGTGTGATACCATAATTACCGTTATTCCCTCTTTATACAGATTCTTTACAAGGTTGTACATATCCGCACTTGCAACAGGGTCAAGTCCAGTAACAGGTTCATCAAGAATCAAAAGTTTTGTTGTTGCACACAATGCTCTTGCAAGCAAAGCCCTTTGTTGCTGACCACCCGAAAGTTCACGAAAACAGTTTTTACGAATATTGGTAATTCCTGTAAGTTCCATATTTTTTTCAGCGGTTTTTTTCTGTTCTTTTGAATAAAACAAGGTATGTTTTTTATTCAGACAGCCGGATAACACAACTTCTTCAACCGAAGCAGGAAAATCCTTTTGCAAAACGGTTTTTTGCGGAAGATAACCGATTTCATTTTGAGTTAATCCGTCACCGAATGTAATCTTACCCGATAAAGGCGGAATAAGTCCAAGTAAGCATTTCATAAGTGTTGTCTTACCTGAACCGTTTTCGCCAACTATGCAAACATATTCATTCTGCTTTATCTGAAAAGTCAAATCGGAAATTACGCTTTTGCCGTCATAACCGATAGTCACCTTATTAAAATCTATTAAAGCCATTAAGATAAAGCCTCCTTTAACGCACTGCAATTTTGTTCCATAACAGAAATATAATCTTCGCCGTTATTAAATTCATCTTTTGTAATATTGTGGCATGATGAGAATTGCAAAATCTTTGCTCCCGTATCGTCAGCAATCAGCTGAGCGATTTTGCCGTTTGACATTTCAAGATGAAATACAACGGGAATATTATTATCTCTTACATAATCAACAAGCCTTGTAACCACATCAAGACTCGGTTCGGTTTCACTGCTGCATCCGGGAAAGGCGCACTCGTAATTAATGCCGTAATCGGTCATAAAGTACAGAAACGGAAATCTGTCGCCGAATACAACAGTGTCACGCTTTTTATTATTAACAACATCGGTAAATTCTTTGTCAAGTTCGTCAAGACTTAAGAGATACTGATTTGTATTGTTTTCATATTCAGATTTATTTTTATTATCCTTTTCCGTAACAACATCTGATATTTTCTTTACAAGCTGCTCGGCATTTCTGACAGAAGTCCATATATGTTCATCTGCCTCATCACCGTCAGTATGGTCAGGATTTTTTTCATTAAGAAGTGACACATAATCGGTCATCTTCAAAACAGTAATATTTTTATTTTCAAGCGAGTCAAGCACATTTTCAACCCACTCGTCACTTTCACCGCCGTTATAGATAAATATATCACATTCTTCTATGGCAACAATGTCGGACGGTGACGGTTCGTAATGATGCGGTTCGTTACCGGGTGAAAGCAATAACTTTACATCTGCTTTATCGCCGACAATATTTCTTGCAAAATCGTAATACGGAAAAATAGAAGTTACTATACTTAATTTTTCGGATTGTCTGCTGTTTTGCTCATTGCTTGAACAACCGTAAAGTAATAAAGAACATATTGATATGATTACCAATAAAAACGAAAAGATTTTTTTCATAAAACACTCCTAAGATATAAAAATTACCCCAAAATAGTTTTACCAAAGCTGATAAAAAATTATACATTTACATATAAATTCAGGGCTGCGAAATTTATTAATATCGCAGCCCATAATTATTAAATAAAATTTAAAGCAAACGCATTATTTCTTTTTGCTGTTCTTTTTCTTTCTCTGCCAAAGTACCCAAAGAGGACCTGCAATACAGATAGAAGAATAACAACCTGAAATGATACCGATAATCATCGGAAGTGCGAAAGCCTGTACCGAAGAGATATTATATACTAAGGCAACAATATATACAATCAAGATTGCTGAAAGAGTTGTTACAGAAGTAATAATTGTTCTCTTAAGCGACTTTGTAGCACTGAGATTAAATACCATACCTGCATCTGTTTTTCTGCCAAGTGCTTTTCGTTCTTCACGAACACGGTCGTAAATAACGATTGTATCGTTAAGTGAGTAACCGAGAATCATAAGAACTACGGCAATGAAGTTGGAATCAATCGGCATACGGAAGATTACATACATAAAGTAAATCATAATAACATCGTGGAAAAGTGCTATAAGAGCTGTAACACCGGCTGAAAGACCGCCGATTTTCTTAAATCTGAGTGTTACATAAATAACCATAAGTATACTTGCGATTGCAACAGCTGTAAGACACTTTAAGAGGAAGTTAAAGCCCATTGAAGCGTCAATAGAACCCGACTCAAGAATTTTAAAGCCTGCATCAGGATACTGTTTATTGAGATCTTCAAGAAGTGTCGACTGAATGTTAGTATCAATAGCCTTGTTTCCGGAGAACTGAACAGCAACATTATGACTGGAATTACCAACCATATCTGTTGAATAAGAAGTAGTAATTCTTGCCTCTGTATGTGACTGAATAAAATCAGTAAGTTCGGATTCGGAAATATCTGTGGAATAACTGTATTTTACTGACGCACCGCCCGAAAACTGTATGTCAAGTGTAGTACCGAAAATGAAGTTACAAATGATACCGATTACAATAATTGCGATGGAAATGCCAAAGAAAATTTTGCTGTGACCTGTAAAGTCAATAATCTTTCTGCCGCCGTTGAATTTTTCACTTACTTCTTCAACAGAAAGCTGACCATTAACCTTAGCGGATTTTGTGCTTTCATTAGCCATTCTTAACACCTCCGTACAAGCCTTTTTTGCGGAATACCTTAAAGCCTGAAATACTTCTGAGCATTACACGGGTAAGGAATACGCCCATAATAAAGTTAGCAATTACACCAACAAGGAGTGTGTAACCGAATGAGTAGATTGTACCGGTTGTTGATTCACCAAAGATGATTGAGAGAATATTTGAAGGACCGAATACAAGCATAAGAATAACAGATACAATAATAACTGTCATATTACCGTCGATAATAGCAGAAAGTGAATTCTTTGTACCACGCTCGAGAGCACCGTCAAGAGTTCTGCCCTGCTTTAATTCTTCCTTAATACGCTCTGCTGTAATTACGTTACAGTCAACGCCCATACCGATTGAAAGAATAAGACCTGCAATACCAGGAAGTGTCATTGTGAATGACGAAATAGTTGTAAAGTAACCTGATACAGCCGCAATTGCAAGGCCCATCTGACCTGCAAGAGAAATAACTGCGATAACACCTGTAAGTCTGTACATTGCAATCATAATGACAGCAATAACCACAAATGCAATAACACCTGCATAAGCCATAGCTGTAAGTGAATTCTCACCGAGTGTAGGGCTGATGTTGCTTGAACTTACAGTTTCAAGTTTAAACGGAAGAGCACCTGCGTTAATCTTGTTTGCAAGAGCAGTTGCAGATTCAGCGTCAAAGTCACCTGTAATCTGTGCTTTGCCGTCTGTGATTGCCGCATTTACAGTAGGTGCGGAAATCATAACATCATCCATCCAAATTGAGATTGTCTTTTTAAGATACTTAGTTGTAATATCGCCAAAAAGCTGTTTACCTTCATCGTTAAACTCAATGCTTACAGCGTATGAGTTATCTTCCTGATTTACAACTGCCTGCGCCGACTTTATGTAAGAGCCGTTCATAAGAATTTCAGTTGTATCGTCTTTAGGAGTTTTGTAAACAGGGTTGCCGTCCGAACCTACTTCGGTAGTTTCATAGCTTTTACCCGGTCTGAAAGTAAGCTCTGCTGTTGATGATATTTCTTCAATAGCAGTTGCAGGGTCGAAATCTTTTTCGTCAGATTTCCACGGGAAACGAACAATAATTCTGTCGTTTGAAGAGTCAGCGTAAAGTTCATAGTCGGTAATACCGTCAGATACCATACGAAGCTCAATGATTGCTTTAGCAGATTCTAACTGCTCATCAGTAGCGTCAACATCGCCGGCAGGCTTAAATGTTGCTTCAACACCGCCCCTGATGTCTATTCCCCATCGTATATCGCTAATGCCTTTAACGACAGTGTTTTTGTTGTCACCTGTATAGTAGGATACTCCGAAAACTGCTGTAAATGTAAAAGCAAGCACCAGCAAGGCTACAATGAAGAATACAGGCTTTGGTATTCTTTTCATGCCTTAGGAACCTCCATTTTTTAATTGACTGTAGTTGCTTTCATAAAAATAACTCTGTTACGAAAGACACACATACAGACATAACAGAGTTATTATATAATTTTTTTGATAAAAAGTCAACGGATAAGGGAATTTTTGATAAAAAAATTCTTTTTAGTTGGAAATTTTACATTGCATTTAGATAAATAAGCAAATTAATGTTTAATATATTGCTTATTTGTTAAGAATTTTTGCACAAGCTGCAAGTTTAGCGCAAATGCAGAATACATCCATTGCTTCCTTAAGTTCATCGTTTGGCGGGAACGAAGGGGCAATTCTGATGTTGCTGTCCTTAGGGTCGTTGCCGTAAGGATAAGTAGCACCTGCACCTGTAAGTACAACGCCTGCTTCTTTACAAAGACGAACAACCTCTTTTGCTGTACCCTCAAGTACATCTACACTTACAAAATAACCGCCGTTTGGATTTGTCCAATCAGCTGTACCTGTTTCCTTAAGCTGTGACTCAAGAGCATTTAAAACAATTTCAAATTTTGGCTTAAGAACAGCTTTATGCAGTTTCATATGCTCTTTAACACCGTTAAGGTCACCAAAGAAACGAGCGTGACGGAGCATATTCATCTTATCATAACTGATAACCTGATACTGGTATCTGTTCTTAATTACTTTCATATTGTTATCGGAAGCAGCCATTGCAGCTACACCTGAACCCGGGAAAGTAATCTTTGATGTTGATGTAAACATGATAGGAAGATCAACATTACCTGTTTTTCTGCATTCAGCCATAAGACTCAAAAGTTCATCGGGAGTATCTGTTACATCGTGAACACAGTAAGCGTTATCCCACATAATTCTGAAATCCTTTGCGGCAGGCTTTAAAGCGGCAAAACGCTTAACTGTTTCATCGCTGAAAGTAATGCCGAGCGGATTTGAATACTTAGGAACACACCAAATACCCTTGATTGAATCGTCATTCTCAACAAGTTTTTCAACAACATCCATATCAGGGCCATTCTCTGTCATCGGAACAGGAATCAGATCAAAATCAAAATATTCGGTAATAGCAAAGTGACGGTCATAACCCGGTGACGGGCAAAGGAATTTTCTGTTCTTTACCTCATACCAAGGCTTGCAGCCCTCAACAACAGGCTTTGTCATAAAGCCTGCAATTGTATCAAACATCATATTAAGGCTTGAGTTACCGCCAACCATTACATCTGACGGATCTACATCAAAAATCTCCGCAAAAAAGTTTTTGCACTCGTCAATGCCTGCAAGCTCACCGTAGTTACGACAATCTGCACCGTGTGCTGTAATACAGTCAGTACTGCTGTTGATTACATCAAGCAACGGTCTTGAAAGGTTAAGCTGATCTTCACCCGGCTTACCTCTTGCCATATTAAGTTTTAAACCCTTACCTTTTACCTCTTCATATTCAGCAACAAGTGCCGCATATTCTTTTTCGAGGTCTTTTTTGTTACAATTCACATAATTCATTTTGCTTTCTCCTTAAATTCAAATTGCAAAAAATACAAAATATTACTGTTATATTGTAATCCAAAAGGAAGAAAAATGCAAGTGTTTTTTAAAAATCTTGCATTTTATTTTAAAAATCTAAATTTTATACCATAAAACAGCAGCTTACGAAAAACAATTGATATGTTTTCGTAAGCTGTAAAATAATTAATAATAATTGTAATAGTATTTGTAGTAATACTTGCCTTTTCTTCTCTCGTTCTGCGAACAGCCTACCTTGACTATACCAAGGACTCTTGAATCGGCAAGCTTAATGCTTTCCGTAAGATTTCGTAAATCGCCATGAGTTGTGGCTCTTTCTCTTACTACAACAATAAAGCCTGCAATTAATTCTTTTAGAAGAAGTGCATCGGCAACCACTCCGATAGGCGGAGTATCGAATATGATATAATCATACTCTTCCTTTAACTGCTCAACCAAAGAAATAAATGTTGAGGAACACATAAGTTCCGACGGGTTTGGCGGAATAGTACCCGAAACGAGAATATCAAGTCCGGGAAGAACATTTTTCTGAACCGCCTGATCAAAATTAATCATCTTACCGATTACATCCGCAAGACCTTTGGTATTATCAATTTTAAAAATATTATGAACATTAGGTCGGCGAAGGTCACAGTCAACAAGCAATACTTTACTTTCCATTTTTGAAAAAGAAATTGCAAGGTTAGACGCAACTGTACTTTTACCCTCACCCTTTGAATAACTTGTTACCGCAAAGGCTTTCTTTTCAGACGCAGAAAGAGAAAACATAATATTGGTTCTTGCAATTTTGTAAGACTCAACAATTGCAAATTTATTTTTATTGTTGACAGTTACTTGTGACTTGCTTTTTTTACTTAAATCCTTTTTAAAAGGTAATCTTAACTTCATACGCTATCCCTCCTTAATTACCAAAATCAGGTATTTCCGCAAATATAGGAATATCGTACATTTCCTGTAAATCGTCATCAGGCTTAACAGTAAGGTCAATAAGTTCAAGTAAAATTGAAATAAGCACAGATGCAACAAGACCGATTACCAAACCAATCAATGCGTTTTTAAGATTGTTTGGTTCATACGGTGCACTGGGAAGTTTCGCAGATCTTACAATACCAATCTGTCCGTATGCAAAGCGATCGGCAAAAACATCGCCTGCAGTCTCGCAAATCTGATTTGCTACATTCGCACATGTTTGCGGGTCTGAACCCGAAACCGTAACCGTAATAAAGAAAGAATCGTTTGTTATTGAAACATCGCAGTCGTTAAAAAGCGAAGTAATGCTGTCCGAATTATTAAGAAAAACTATGTATGCCTCGGCAAGAGAAGCAGAACCTGAAATATCGGAGCTAAAGATTTTTCCGTTTTCCTGATTGCTCTGGCTTTTAGCATTATAGTTCTGCACATAAAGCATAGCAGATGTACTGTACATAGGAGTTATAAAAAACTTAGAATAAAGAAAAAACGAAAGCATACATACAAGTGTCAAAAGAATAATAAATTTTATTCTCTGTAAGACAATGACTAAAATTCTCTGAATTGTTATATTAGTTGGCATTACTCGACCTCCCAAAATCAGCATAAAAATACAATAAAAAATACAATAATATATATTATAATTCATTAAATGCACTAATTAATTCTAATAATGAATTATTAACAATAAAATTAAAGGAAGTCATAACGACTTCCTTTATTGAAATTATATATATTTGTTTTTAGCCAACAACATTGAGCAATACACCTGCTGCAACTGCTGAACCGATAACACCGGCAACATTAGGACCCATAGCGTGCATAAGGAGGAAGTTACCTGGATTCTCCTGCTGACCAACCTTCTGTGATACACGAGCAGCCATTGGAACGGCAGATACACCTGCTGAACCGATAAGTGGGTTTACCTTGCCGCCTGTTGCAACATACATAATCTTACCAAAGAGTACACCGAATGCAGTACCCATACAGAATGCGATAAGACCAAGAACAATAATCTTGATTGTATCAAATGTAAGGAATGTTTGTCCCGATGCAGTTGCACCGACAGTAGTACCAAGGAAGATTGTAATAATGTTCATAAGTTCATTCTGAGCTGTCTTGTTAATTCTTTCAACAACGCCTGATTCCTTAAAGAGGTTACCAAGCATAAGCATACCAACAAGCGGAGCAGCGTCAGGAAGGAAGATTGCAATGATAATTACAACAATTACAGGGAACATAATCTTCTCAAGTTTAGATACAGGACGAAGCTGTTCCATAACTACAGAACGCTCTTTCTTTGTTGTAAGAGCTTTCATAATAGGCGGCTGAATAATAGGAACGAGCGCCATATATGAATATGCGGCAATCGCAATTGAACCTAAAAGGTGAGGTGCGAGCTTTGTTGTAACGAAAATAGCGGTAGGACCGTCTGCACCACCGATAATACCGATAGCGCCAGCCTCTTTAGCTGTAAAGCCGAGGAAGATAGCACCTGTAAATGTTACGAAAATACCAATCTGAGCGGCAGCACCGAGGATAAGGCTCTTTGGGTTTGAAATAAGCGGACCAAAGTCTGTCATACAACCAATACCAAGGAAGATAAGCGGTGGGTAAATACCAAGCTTAACGCCCTGATATAAATAATAAAGCAATCCGCCGTATGTTGGGTTTTCATAATAAGTTACGCCGTCAATAACCTGTGTGGCGTGACCCGATGTTGCAATATCTCGTGCCGCACACTGTGCCTCGGTAAGAAGTTCAGTTGACTGAGGAGCCATAATGCTCGGATAAAGGTTTACAAGAAGCATACCAAAAGCGATAGGAAGAAGCAAGAGCGGCTCATATTGCTTTTTGATAGCAAGATAAAGCAAAACGATTGAAACACCAATCATAACATAGTTCTGCCAGTTAAGAGTTGTAAGGCCTGAACTGTTAAAGATACCTACAACGGCATCTACAAAGCCTTGTAAAATTTCCATTAGATAACATCCTTTCCCTTAAAATATGCCTTAAAATGGGCGGGTATTATCAAGTACACCGGCTTTTGCCCAAGCTGAACGACCACCGTCAGATGACTTTTTAATACTCTTGATTCGTGCTTTTTCAGATGAACCGTACATTGTTGCCACGGCAGCTGAAATAACAGCTACAACTTCGTCTGAAATTCCGTCTGTTGCTGCGCTTGCGGTAACAACAGAAGCAGGTGCCGCAGCCGGCTTTTCAGCAGGTTTTTCATCTTTATTTTTCTTGCCTTTTTTGCTGTTGCTGCCGGCACTTTGAGCCTTCTGAACAATAGCGCTGAAGATTTTAATAATAAAAATCAACAGAATAAGCATGACAAATACAACAACAAAGCCTGTGAGAACAACCTTTGCGGATGTTATGCCTTTTTCAGCAAGCGTAAGACTTTCTTTCTGGGCTGTCTGAGCTGCTAAAGCTACATCGGAAAGATTCATAAAATAACCCCCATATTTATTATTTTCATACAGGATTATTATACTTTATTCCTGTAAAATTTTCAATAATAAATATGGGGGGGAATAATTTTTGGCGGTTTACCTAATCATATTAAATATTTTAAAATATAATTTGTTTAATTTTAAAGCATTATATTTCAATTACAGAATTATACATATAAGACCGTTGCAGCCGTCATTTATAATTTTTTCAATGGTTTCACCTATTTTTGCTCTTGCGTCGGACGGCATTCTGTACAATTTATTGTGCAGTCCCTCGTTGACAAGTTCATGCACGGATTTGCCGAAGATATTGCTTTCCCAAATTTTTTCCGGATTTTCCTCAAATTCTTTCAAAAGATAAGATACAAGCTCCTCGGACTGCTGTTCCGAGCCTACAATCGGAGTTACCTCTGTCTTTGTATAAATCTTCATCATATGAATACTCGGTGCGCTTGCTTTGAGCCTTATGCCGTACTTTCCGCTCTGTTTAATAATTTCAGGTTCTTCAAGCGATAACTCTTCAATAGTCGGCATAACAATTCCGTAACCGTTTTCCTGCACCTGTTCATAAGCCTGCGCAAGTTTATCAAAGTCTTTCTGCTTTTTGGAAAGTTCTTTTACACAACTGAACAGCGCACATTCGTCGGTAATGTCAATACCCGATTCTTCGGAAAGCACCTTATAAAACAATTTACTGTCAATATTAATTCCGATAGTCGCAAAGCCTCTGCCCAAATCAAGACTTTTTATTTCGGTAGAATTAATATATTCGCAGTTGTCAAGTTCCTGCATTATATCCTGAACCTGACGGATTTTTTCGATTTTTCCCGCACTCTTTTTGATTGCGTCAAAGATATTGGTTTTGAGCCAGTGATCTTTATCAAGCATTACGAGCCATTTAGGAATATCTACTTTGATTTCTTTTATGTGAAACTCAAACAAAAGCTGGGCAAGAATACGCTTAATTTCAAATTCGTCAAGTTCCATACAGCTTACGGGAATTACAGGCACATTGTAAATTGACGCCATTTGAGCAGCGAGATTTTTTGCTCTTTCGCTTTCGGGTTCGGTTGAGTTGAGCAAAACAATAAAAGGTTTGTTAATCTCTTTCAGTTCGTTAATAACCCGCTGTTCGCTCTCAATGTAGTCTTCCCTGTCAATATCACTGATTGTACCGTCAGTTGTTATTACCAAGCCGATTGTCGAATGATCTGTAATAACCTTTTTGGTGCCGATTTCGGCAGCGTCATCAAAAGGAATTTCCTTATCGAACCAAGGCGTTTTAACCATTCTCGGCTGTTCGTCTTCACTGTAGCCGATTGCACTGTCAACTATATAACCTACGCAATCAATCATTCTTACCCTGAAAGAAGTGTTGTTTCCCAGATCAACTTCAACTGATTCTTCCGGTATGAATTTAGGTTCGGTTGTCATTATGGTTCTTCCCGATGCCGACTGCGGAAGTTCATCGAGAGTTCTGCGATATACCGCCTCATCCGTTATATTCGGCAATACCAGAGAGTCCATAAATTTTTTTATAAAAGTTGACTTACCTGTTCGCACAGGACCTACAACACCGATATACACATCTCCGTCTGTTCGGCGTGAAATGTCACGATACACATTTCTTTCTTCCATTTTTGTACCTCCTAAACTCTCGGAATAAGCAGCATTCGAGGAATATCCTCATTTTGTGCCGCTGCCGAATTTTCTTCAATCAGTTTATCAAGTGCCGTATTATGCGATTTGGCAATACTCCACAGACTCTCCCCCGCTTGCGCAAAGTACAAAGTCAGAGCACACTCTTCGGGCTTTACGGGTTTATCTTCAAATATCTCTACATCGGAAACCGCCCTTATATTTTCTTTTGCGGCAGCCGAAACGGCAAATTTAATTTCACACCTGATTTCAACTGTGCTGTCATCGGCAAGTCGATAGCTTATACTTGCTACACGAGGTTCAACATACAATGCACAGTTATACTCACTGCTTGATGTCATAAGATGAGAATAGTCTATATTGCGTTCAATAAACACAGGTATTTTATCTTCGTTTTCGGCAAGAATACAAATATTTACCTTACCCGAAACAGTTATACCCTTATCGTCGCAAGAATAATCAGCAGTAATTTGGTTTGATGATATGTTTATTACTTTGCTGATTTTTCCGTTATCGACAGCAACCGAAGATTTTTCAATATGAGAATCATTAAGTTTTGCAAGATCACTTACTATATTCAATTGCGTAAAAGCGGGTTGAGTTGCACATTTAACAGAATATGCGTCTGTAACTACATTTTCGTCAGCTATTACATAGCCTTCTTCTGTAAGACAAAGTTTTAAATCAAGCAGTAAAAGAGGTTTATCTGACATAACATCATTCTTAAGTCTGATGTCATAAGACATAATATCGCAGGAAACACAGTTAATTGTATTTTCGTCGATACCCTCGCAATCTATAATTTGATTAAAGGGCAATAAGTAATCAAGTTTTCCTGTTTCGCCGCTCTCAACATCAGTTATATATAATAGTTTTAAGTTGATTTCGCCGTTCGCCATAAGTTTACCTGTAACAGCTTTGGTATCGGTAATATTCACACTTATATCGGTACTCAAGATTGATTCAATTACAGGCTTATCTCCCACAGAAACTTCTTCTACCACGCTGAACTGTTCTTGGCAAAGAGAAGTCAGGCTTGCACATTTTATATTCATCAGCTGTGCTTCAAGACAATTTTCGGCAGGCGGTGAGTAGATACTTGTTTTTGCCGAGGAAAGCACCTTTGCATATAACGAAAATGCACCGTGCATTACAAGTCTGCGAGGGCTTAATGCCCTACAGTTTATGTACTCGGGCTTTGTTCTTGTTAATATAACAGGATTATCAGGCGCTTCTTTAACAGAAAAGCTTTGAGAAAAATTAACCGACTGCTCACAGCAACGAATACTTTTTTTGATACTGTCAACATACAGCACATTAACAACACAGTTACCGTCAATTTGCAGTTGTCCGCCCGATAAGGTTCTTGTCTGAATTTTAGGGATAAGAGTACATTTCAAAATTTTTTCGATATCCGGACAATAATCGGGTAAAGTTAAATCGACATCAGCAAGCTGTTCGGCAACCGTGTCAAGCACCGCAACAGTTGTGCAAAACGATCGGTTATCCTGATTAAACTCCATATTTTATCTCTCCTTTTATATTTATACTCAAAATATATTAGAAAGGTAATGAAAATATTACAATAAAAAGCATCGGACTGAAATTAATCAATCCGATGCTGTAAAAGCTGTTAAATTATATCAGGTATCAACCGAGGTTTGGAATATTACCCGCAACATAAAGCTGAATTTCTGTACAATCGAGAATGTCAATAATGCCATCTCTGTTTACATCAGCTTTGAGTTGAGCGTTAGCGTCAAGTGACTTGTCACCGGCAACGTAAAGCTGGAGTAATGTTACGTCGTCTACAGTAACATTACCGTCATTGTTTACATCACCGTATAAAATATCGCTCACATAAAGGTCAGTTGTAAACTTTGGCTTTGCGTTTGAAAAACCTGTCTGTGAAGTAACATCCCGGTAAATGCCGTTCTTAACAACATTAGCGTACTTTGTAACACCGTTTTGGCTGTAACCTACAGAAAGTTCCTGAAGTTCAAGATTAACATTAACTGTCTTGTCAAACTTCTTCTTAACATCAAATGTTACCGATACCATTGCCTTTTTGCTTGTAAAGTTATACAAATTGTTAACATTTGAGAAAGCACCGTAAACTGCACCTTCTTCAGCATTAATCATAGCGCCGCTTGAAATGTACGGCATAAGACCGTCAACATTTCTAATGCTTAAGTAATTTGAATCATATGTAAGTTTCCACTGACCGTTTACAATCTTCATTGCAGACTCAAGGTCAAAATCAACGGTAAATGTATTGCTTTCGTTATATGTCTGTGTACCTGTAAAGAGATTTGATGTAACTTCAACCTTACCCTCACTTACAGGATATGTAGCTGCGGTTGGCTGTGTTGTAGGACTTACAGTTGTTGGCTGAGCTGTAGTTGGCTGTGTTGTAGGACTTACAGTTGTTGGCTTAGCTGTAGTCGGCTGTGTAGGATTTACTCCGCTCTTACCGATACGGGCAAATTCAGAAGTAATTACATCAATATCGTCTTTTTCAGCCGATGTACTTGCGTCACTTGAATATTCACCTGTAGTATTATCAAGCATTGTATCGTCATACGGAATACAGTCAATACCCGACTCGCCTCTTGTTGCAACAAGCATTGCACCGATACCGTTTGTTTCAAGATAATTCTTGTCAATACCGAGAGCAGAGAAAGGAATCTTCATCTCATAGAATGAATCGTATTTTGTATCGTGAGTTCCCTGTGAACCCTTAAATGTCTTATAATCTACCCAATCTGCATCATTGAAGAAAGAAGGATGCTTACGCTTTTCTTGATTAGTTTCATGTGTTAATTCAAAACCTCCATAATAAAATTTCAGTCCTATTGTAATATTTTTTCCAAAAGAACTCAATAATAAATTAAGATGTGCATATCTTTTTGTCGATATGCACATCTTTTGTTTAATTATGTTATTAATGATTACCAATAAAATTTCATTTTATTTTACATATAAGAAAGTTTTATTGCGGATTTATTACCTTTTTAATTCCGTAAATCTTCCGTAAAATTGCCGATAAGAATTTTGGTCGTTCAATAAGTACAACTTTCATTGCAAATCTCCTCTCATATTATCTTCGTATGCAAGTCAGACTGACCACGATAAGTGCTGCAGCTGCAACCACAAGCACACATTCTGAAGGCAGTAAACTTGCAGTCAGAAGTCCAAGCCCGAAAAATACAGCCGACCTTAGCCTGTGTGAGTAGCAATTCACTTTATCACCCTGTATCAGTTTACACAGCTTTTTAAAAAGTGTGAAAAATCGGTTGAAAAAAATTTTATAATAATATAAAATTAAATTGATTAAGGTTAAGGAGAAAGCAATGAGAACTATTGATATAAAGAAAAACGATGCAAACCAAAGACTTGACAAGTTCCTTTCAAAAAGATTCAAAACTATGCCAAAGTCGCTTATGTATAAATATATCCGTACAAAGTACATTAAACTAAACGGCAAAAAGTGCGATATAAAAGATATGCTCAAAGAGGGCGATGTGCTTACTCTGTACATAAAAGATGAATTTTTTGAGGAAAGCGAGCAGGAAAACTACGAATTTTTAAAAGCGCCCGACAAACTTGATATAGTATATGAGGACGGGAACATAATTCTGATTGACAAAAAGCCCGGTATTATCGTACATCAGGACAAGAGTTACCATTTTGATTCGCTTGTGGCAAGAGTTCAGCACTATCTTTACAATAAGGGCGAATACAACCCAAAAGAAGAAAAAGCATTCGCTCCCGCTCTTGCAAACAGAATTGACAGAAACACGGGCGGTATAGTAATTGCGGCAAAAAATGCCGAAAGTTTGCGGGTTCTCAATGCCAAAATCAAAACAAGAGAACTTGAAAAATACTATCTTTGCCTGCTGCACGGCAAGCCTAAAAAAGATTGCGATATTCTTCACGATTATCTTATTAAAAACGAAGCGCAAAATAAAGTTAAAGTTTTCAGTAAACAGGTTGACGGCTCAAAAGAAATTATAACAAAATATGAAATTCTTGATTTCAACGGCAAATACAGTCTTGCGGAAGTTGAACTTCTGACAGGCAGAACGCATCAGATAAGAGCGCATATGGCATATATCGGTCATCCGCTTGTGGGCGATACTAAATACGGAAAAAACAGAAAAGCACCTGATAACATTAAGTATCAGGCACTTTACAGCTATAAACTTAAATTTTCATTTGACACCGACGCAGGTATTCTTAATTATCTTAACGGCAAAGAATTTTCTGTAAAAGAAGTATGGTTTGCAAAGAATAAGCATATTTCGATTTAAGAATTATTTTATACACATAAACGCACACATTGTGCCTCTATGCCCTTTGGTTGCCCTGTGACTCCACAACAAATCGCTGTTACAGTTTGTACATACATCAGAAACCGTGATATTCTCCGGCTTTACACCTGCTGCCGTAAGAATTTGTCTGTTGGTTTCAAGCAAGTCAACCATATACTTGCCGTTTTCTTTAGGATGAACAAAATCTGACGGATTTACATTTTTAAGTGCAAGAAAATGGTCGGCACAAGGTTTGTCAACCTCATAACAGCACACGGAAATAGCAGGGCCAATCGCACATTTTAAATCAGACGGGTTTGTTCCGTAAAGCTCGGTCATTTTTTGCACAACCTTTTCACCTATTCTGCCGACAGTACCTCTCCAGCCTGCGTGAGCAAGTCCTATTGCTTTTTTGTTTGTGTCAACAAAGAAAAGCGGTGTACAATCGGCATAATAAGTGACCAAAGTTACACCTTTCTGATTTGTTATCAAAGCGTCTACGCTTTCAATATCTCTCGGCTTATAAATACCTGTTCCAATATTTTCTGTTGTAACCGCACGAACATAAGTATTATGGTCTTGAGCAGAAGCCGTAAGCGTATTATAATCAAATCTCGCACTTTTGCAAAAGCGTTTATAGTTTTCAGTAACACTGTCGGGATTATCTCCTCTGTTAAACGCAAAGTTCATAGATGTAAACTCACCCGTCGACACACCGCCAAGTTTTGTGGAAAAAGCATGATTTATAAAATCAATTTTCGATAAAGAATTATATGTTAAATACGGCACACTGTCCGCATTATGGATAGTCATAGTTTTTGAATTAAATTTCATTATACTTCTCCTTATGCGTAGTTTCGCTTGAAAATGACAACTGTTAATGTTATAATGATTAAAGAATGAGGTGATATTATGTTGAAGAAAAAGCTTTTCGGCAAAAACATAAAACCAAGCTGTACATACTGCTTAAATTCGGTTTATGAAAACGATACCTGTCATTGCATAAAAAACAAAACAATTATTGATGACAAATGCAAAAGCTTTAAATATGACCCGCTTATGCGTGTTCCGCAGTCAGCGCCGACTCTTCACGAGTACACCTTAGATGACTTCAAACTATAATTATTTTAATATTTTTATAAAAAAATATCAAGGCTTTCTTAAAAACTCAAGAAAGCCTTTTGTTATGCATTAATATTTTTAGATATTCTGATCGTCTAAATCAAGCTTGTCAGCCTCGGTAATTTTTCTGATAGGTTTGCAAGGATTGCCGACCGCTACAACACCTGACGGAATGTCTTTTACAACAACCGAGCCTGCACCGATTACAACATTATCTCCGATAGTAACACCGGGAAGTACGGTTACGCCGCCGCCAAACCAAACATCACTGCCGACTTTTATCGGTTTTGCAAGTTCAATTCCTGTATTTCTCTGATGAGCATCAATAGGATGAATTGCAGTATAAAATCCGCAGTTAGGACCGACAAAAACATTGTCACCAAAAGTAACCTCTGCGCAATCAAGTATAACAAGGTTATGGTTTGAATAGAAATTCTTACCCACTTTTACATTAAATCCGTAGTCACACCAAAACGGAGGAGTAAAAACACAATATCCATCGTTATGCTCTTCTTGTAAAAGTTCATCAATAATAACCTTACGAGCGGCAACATTTGAAAAATCAAGATTATTGTATTGACGGCAAAGCGACTTAGATTTATTCAAAGCAGCAACAAGCTCGCTGTCTTGAGAATTATATACCTTGCCGGCAATCATTTTTTCTTTTTCTGTCACTTAATACCTCTATTTATGCCATCTGGAAATCTTTAATGTAGCTGTCGATTGACTTTTTAATAATATCCTTAGCCATCTCAACACCGTTAGTTTCAGTTACAGATGTAACCTTACCGCTTTCAAGGCTCTTATATACCTGGAAAAAGTGCTGAATTTCGTCAAAATAGTGACGAGGAAGGTCAGCAATGTCATTGTAACCGCAATAGTTAGGGTCATTAACAGGAACGGCAATGATTTTTTCGTCACAGCTGTCATTATCAATCATATTGAGTACACCGATAGGCTTGCACTCAACAAGTGTCATTGGCTGTATTGTTTCGGAACAAAGAACAAGCACATCAAGCGGATCTCCGTCATCTGCATAAGTTCTCGGAATAAAACCGTAGTTTGCGGGATAATGAGTTGAAGTAAAAAGCACACGGTCAAGTTTTAACATACCTGTTTCTTTATCAAGCTCATATTTATTTTTACCGCCCTTTGAAATCTCAATAACAGCGTAAAATTTTTCTGATGTAATCCTTTTTGGTGATATATCGTGCCAAATATTCATAATAAAGCCACCTCACAAATTTATTTAACTTAATTATAAATAAACCGCAGTTAGTTGTCAAGAATTTTAATAATATTTTAACAACAATACTGCGGTTTATAAAATTTATTTTATTAAAAGAGATATATCTTTGCTTGAGTTTGGCTGATTTTGCTTTTATTTACTCTTTTTAATGTTTTCAGCAATTACCTTAGCAATCTGAATAATTACAGTCGGAATAAAAGCAAGCAGAGCAATAAATCCGATTTGTGCGCCTGTAAGTTCCGCAATCTTAAACAGCGGATGCATAAACGGTACAAAAATTACAAAAGCAAGAAGTCCTACACCTGCCGCAAAAGCAAGCAGGCTATATACATTTGAGGCAAGACCGATTTTAAAAATCGAATGCTTACTGCGACAGTTAAAGCCGTGGAACAAACGAGCAAGGGTAAGTGTTGCAAAAGCCATTGTACTTGCAGTTGCGGCATTAACCTGCAAACCTATATAGAAAGCAGTCATTACAACAACGGCAATCAGTGCACCCTGCAAAAGCATTAGTGCGGAAAATTCTTTAGTCAAAATACCCTGTTTAGGATCTCTCGGTTTTTGCGAGAGTAAATCTTTTTCGGGCTTCTCCATACCGATAGCAATAGCCGGAAGCGAGTCGGTTAAAAGATTTATAAAGAGAAGATGAACTGCCTCAAAAGGCACAGGCAAAGCAAGAAGTGATGCGTAAACTACCGCAAATATAGCTGCCATATTGCCCGAAAGCAGGAACAGAATTGCATTTTTAATATTCCTGTAAACATTTCTGCCGTTTGCAACAGCTTTAATAATTGTTGCAAAGTTATCATCCTGAAGTACCATAGACGCTGCATCCTTAGATACCTCTGTACCTGTAATGCCCATTGCAACACCGATGTCGGCTTTTTTGAGTGCAGGTGCGTCATTTACGCCGTCACCTGTCATAGAAACGATGTTGCCCTTTCTCTGCCAAGCCTCAACAATTCTGATTTTATTTTCAGGTGAAACACGAGCATAGACAGATATTTTTTCAATCTTTTGGTCAAGTTCACTGTCGCTCATTGCGTCAAGCTCCATACCTGTTACGGCAATATCTCCCTCTCTGAAAATACCAATCTGTCTTGCAATGGCAGTGGCGGTAATCTTATGGTCACCTGTTATCATAACAGGCTTAATACCTGCTCTGACAGCATCTGCAACCGCTGCTTTTGACTCCTCACGAGGCGGGTCAATCATAGAAACAAGTCCTAAGAAAGTATATCCGTACTCCGTATTTACATTGAGTTCTTCATCAGACTCCTTGTAAGCAAAAGTAAGCACACGCAAGCCGTTTTCGGAATACTCTGTATTCTGCTTGAGTATATCTGCCTTGTCGGCTTGAGTAATCGGACGAACACCGTCCTTTGCCGCAATACTGTCACATCTGTCAAGAATAGCGTCAATAGCACCTTTAGTCAATATATGATTCACACCGTGAAGTTTATACTTTGTGCTCATCATCTTACGGTCGGAATCAAACGGCACTTCCTCAAGTCTTTTAAGTCCCGAACGCAAATCATCTTCGTTGTATCCGAGTTTTCTTAGAGTTTCAAGCAACGCATACTCTGTAGGGTCGCCTATTCCCTTTCCGTCAACAATGCTTGAATCGTTATTAAGCACCATATCGTAAAGTAAATAGCGGTGGCTTTGATTATTAAGGTCAAGTTCTTCTTCAAAAATACTTTCACCGTTGATATATATTTTCTGAACAGTCATTTTATTTTGAGTAAGCGTACCTGTTTTGTCGGAACAAATTACAGATACACAACCGAGGCTTTCAACCGCTTTCAAATCTTTGATAACGGCATTTTCCTTAGCCATTTTTTGAGTACCAATTGCCTGTACAATAGTAACAATTGAACCCAAAGCCTCAGGAATAGCGGCAACGGCAAGGGCAACAGCAAACATAAGCGCATCAATAATTGCCATATGATTTAAAAGGCTTAAACCGAATACGAGCGCAGAAATAATAAGAATAATAATCGCAAGTTTGCTTGAGAATTTATCAAGGCTCTCCTGCAAAGGAGTTTTCTTTTCTTTTGCCGCATTCATAAGGCTTGCAATCTTGCCTATTTCGGTATTCATACCTGTGCCTGTAACAGCTACAATAGCTCTGCCGTAGGTTACCAAACTGCCCGAATATACCATATTTGTTCTGTCTGCGAGCGGGACTTCCGCAGTAATGTTATCATCGTTTTTATCAACATTAGTTGATTCGCCCGTAAGTGAGCTTTCATTTACCTGTAAAGAATAATTATTCATAATTCTGCCGTCAGCTACTACAAGGTCACCCGCCTCAAGCACAACCATATCACCCTCAACCACTTCTTTTGACGGAATTTCAATTTTCTGTCCGTCACGAATTACTTTTGCATTCGGAGATGAAAGTGACTTTAAACTGTCAAGTGATTTTTCCGCATTAATATGCTGGACTGTACCGAGTATGGCATTAAGTGTAATTACCGCAAAAATTACTATAGTGCTTTCAATATTACCCGAAAACATTGAAATAATTGCAGCAATAATAAGAATAATTACAAGCAAATCCGCAAACTGACTGAGAAACACTTGCAAAGCGGTTTTTCGTTTTCCCTCCTGCAAAACATTTTCGCCGTTTTTTTGCAATAATTCTTCGGCTTTTTTTGAGCTCAGTCCGTCCTTTGTAACACCGAGCTTTTCAAGCACTTGTTCTTTGGTCAACTGATACCAGTTCATCATAATTCCTCCATATTTTTTCTTAATAAAAGAAAGTAAGCAAACAAAAAAGACTTTTATTGTAAAATATTGCAAACGCAATTATCATACAATAAAAGTCTCGTTTTTTAAGATACAACCGATACTATAAGGTATGAGATTGACGAATTGTACCACAGATTATCTGCAAACTACTCCCCTTTACAGTGGTTTTATTCTATCAGATTATTCGGTTTTTGTCAACTGTTTTTCTTTATTTTCATCTTTTAACTTTACTTTCTTAGGTTTGCTTAACATTCCGAGAATTATTCCTACGGTTGCAAGCAAAACTCCGCTTGCGGAAGTAATTGCCGACCATTTTTCACTGTCAAAAGCATAGGCAATAATAATTGATGCTAATATAAGCAATACGCATATTATAAGTAAAATAAACGCAATTTTAAAAAGAACATTCATTTTTTGCTTTTTCATTACATCATCTCCTGCAAATTGTTTGTAATATTCGCAAAGTCATCAAGAGTCAGCTTTTCCGCTCTTGCGTTTGTTTCTACTCCCGAATTAATCAAAAGCTCATTTATCTTGCCTTTTTCAACAGAAAGTCCCGAACTAAGCGAATTTGCAAGAGTTTTTCTTCTCTGTGAAAAAGCCGCTTTTATTACATTGAATAACAGTTTTTCACTCTCAACCTTTACAGGCGGCTCTTTTCTTACATTAAGTCTTATTACTGCCGAATCGACTTTCGGGGCAGGCATAAAAGAACCTGCGCTTACGCCAAACAGCATTTCAGGCTCGGCATAATAATTTACAGACACAGTGACCGCACCGCTCTGTCTTGTACCGACTTCCGCACAAATCCTCTGTGCCGCCTCTTTCTGAACCATTACGGTTATAGCCTCTATCGGCAGTCTGTCCTCAAGCAGTTTCATAATAACAGGAGATGTTATGTAATAAGGTAAGTTAGCACAGACAACAACCTTCATTCCCGCAAATTCTTCCGCAATCAGCTTGTGTAAATCAAGTTTAAGTACATCTTCGTTTACTACTTTTAAGTTATCGTATTCGCCAAGGGTTTCTTCAAGAACAGGCAGAAGTCTTTTATCAAGTTCTACTGCCACTACCTTATCGGCAAGCTGACAAAGCTCATTTGTAAGTACACCGATACCCGGACCGACTTCAATTACACCTACACCCTCGCCTGCACCGCTGTACTCTGCCATTCTCGGGCATACAGACGGATTAATCAGAAAATTCTGACCAAGTGATTTTGAAAATGTAAAGCCGTGTTTTGAAAGTATCTCTTTAATTTTTCCTATATCAGATAAGTTATTCATTATAAAAGTCTAAGTCCTTTCGGATATTTATTTTTTAGTCTGCCGTTTGAGCATTTGCCAAATCCCACAGTAATTCCGTTTACGCAGACAGCAGTGTATCCTTTAATATTATTGTCAACGGCAACTTCTTCGCCGTGAAGAAACGCTTTAATTTCCGCAGAATTTACATCAAAATCCACTTTTGAAACACACTCGTCTGCTTTTGCCGCCATAAATGCCGAATGATGCGGTTCGATTCTGTTTTTAACTATTTGTCCCAAAATTATTCCGCTGCGTAAAACGGGCAGCTTTTCACACGGTACATATTCCTGCGGCAAAACAATAATTTTATCGCCTATTACTTCAATATTTTCACCAAACGGTCTGCCTATAAAGAGGCTGTCGTAAAAATCAAAAATTTTACTGTCAATTTTCTTTTTACTGTTTTCCGTAAAAGAATTTTTATATAATTCACCCGATTTTTTCAATCTTGCGGCAAAATGTCCCTCGCCGCCGTCCATCGGAAAAATTCTTCGTGCATATTCAAGCGTCGGTCTGCCAAAATTTACATTTGCGTCTTCAAGTTTAAAATCAGGATTTTCCTCTAAGAACCTGCCGATAACGCCCTCATTTTCTTCAACTGAAAAGGTACAGGTGGAATACACCATAACTCCGCCGTCTTTAAGCGCATTCTTAGCACTGTTCAAAATTTTTAACTGTCTCTCCGCACAGCTTTTTACATGCTCGTCACTCCACTCGCTTTCGGCAGTTGAGTCTTTTCTGAACATTCCCTCACCGCTGCAAGGAGCGTCAACAAGCACTTTGTCAAAACAGCCGGCAAGCCTGTCACAAAGCACCTCGGGATACGCATTTGAAACCGTGGCATTTCTTATACCCATTCTTTCAATATTCGAGAGCAGAATATTAGCTCTGTTTTTGACAATTTCATTGCTCCATAAAAAGCCTTTTGAATTGAGCTTAGCGGCAATTTGCGTACTCTTGCCGCCCGGTGCTGCGCAAAGGTCAAGTACATAGTCGCCCTCCTGCACATCAAGCATTGTTACTGCCGAAGAAGCAGACGGCTCTTGTATATAAAAAGCGCCTGCATGATGCAAAGGGTTATTACCGAGCGAAGTAATTTCATTCGGAATATAAAAACTTTCACTGCAAAAAGGAGCGGATTTTAAATCAAAATCAAGTAATTTTTCAAGTTTTTCCACAGAACATTTCAGAGTATTTACTCTTAAGCCTCTGTAATGTTCTCCGCTTGAATTATAAAATTTTAAAAAATCGTCAAACTCGTCACCGAGCAGAGCTTTCATTTTATCTAAAAAAATATTCATTGTATAAATTCCTTAGAAACGATAATAATAAGCATATCGGAGGGAGGTGCTGATATGAACTTCAACCAGAATCAGAATAACAATCAGAACCAGAACAATAACCAGAATCAGAACAAAAATCAGAATAACAACCAGAATAAAAACCAGAAGAACAGCCAGAACAAGAATCAGAATAACAACTTTCACTAATCGGGTTCATAACTGTGCGGCAAGCCATATTTTTAGAAACAAAGGTATGGCTTGCCTTAAACAGTACATATTTTTTAAAATCAATAATTCACAAAAACAATTAGTGGAATAATTCTATTGTTATTTAATTAAATTTTAATATATCAATATCCGTATTTTTCACCTATAATTATTACCTTAATTCTGTCCTTATGTCTTTGTTGAGCGCAAACTACATAGTTACAGCAAATTCTTCTGTCACTTTTGCAGCCCGAACAAAGTTCTGCGCCCTCTTTGTCTGCTGTAATACATTTACCTGTTTTGCCGCATGGAGTTTCAATATTCAATCTTATTGTATTGCTCGGTGTGGCAATTCTCTTTACTCTGTCAATTGCCTCATCAATGTTTTTTACAATTTTATTATAACCGCAAACAAGTATAACACTCTTAGGACCATATAAAATTGCCGCAACACGGTTAGAATTGCCGTCAACATTATACAGTTCTCCGTTTTCTGTAATCGCATTACTGCTCGCAAAGTAAACATCGGAAGAAAAAGTCTTATGATAAACTTCTTCCACCTCTTCGGGAGTAATTCCCTCTGCCGCTCTGTCAAGATACTTATAATCGGAAGAAGTAATAATATCATACACTCCTGTTTCTTTAAGAGTAACAGAACCGCCGCTTGATATTACATCGCCCTTTTTAATCAGAGTTTTTACAAGATTGCAGGCGTCTTCTTTGTTATCACAATAATAAGCATCCATCTTGTTTGCTTTCAAATTTTTTATTGTTTTTTCAATTTTAAGTTTAGTTTCGTTGCTCAAAGCGTTCATACTTACACTTCCGTTAGCTTTTTGTTAAATTATACACTATATAGCCGTCTATTTCAAGCCTCTACAAACGGTACTCCAAAATACTCCGCAATCGACTGTGCAAGATTTCTTCCGATTGCTCCGACATTTTCTCTTATCCACTGTGCCTCTTCGGGATTATCGTGGTACGCTACTTCTATCAATGCCGACGGTGCTTTTGTTCTGCGGACTTCCGCAAGGCTTGTGGTCGGAATAATATCTACATCATCAGGATACGGATAGATGTTTTCATAATTTCGTTGTAAGATTTCAGCGAACCTTTTTCCGTTAAGGCTTGACGGATAATAATATATGTCAGCACCGGTATATCTGCCTGCCGAGCCCTCCGGTGCAGCATTACTGTGTACTGCAAGATGCAAATCATTTGCCGAATTATTAGAGTCCTTTATCGCCTGTGACAAAGTCATTTCGGGACTGTTTCTGTCAAATTCTATTCCGCTTGCAAACAAATACGGCTCAATAGCGTCGGCAACAAGATTCATATAATATTCTTCATTTCCGCCGTCAACATAAGGATTATACTCCTGAAGTGACGGACTTAAATATACCTTTGGCATAATAATTCTCCTTTTATTAAAATAATGCTCACGCACCATACAATATATTATTCCGCAATTTATTTTTTGCTTATTTTTTCCATAAGTTGTGCGGTTGATTCCGCATTATCTCGGCGAAATCTTCCGAGTTCATAAAGACTTTCGGGATTTTTAGTTACATAATTAAGTTTTTCGGTACAATTTAAAGTAGACAAAAAGCCTGCCTCTTTAAGAATTTCAAGACTTGAGCCGCTTTCTTCACCGAAGGGATAAATAAATGCGGTAGGTGCGTTGCCCGTAATAGATTTTATATATTCCTGAGCCTTATTTATATCATTTGTAATTGCAGTTTTATATTCATCATCACTTTCCTTATATTTTTTACCTATTCCCTTTCTTGGCGTCAAAGTGTGCATATTGTATGAATGATTCTGAAATTCCACAAGCCCGGAATCATACATTTCTTTAATATTCTTTTTCAAAAGATGACCGTAGTTTGCATTTTCTTCACCTGTTGCCGTAAAGTTCTCACTGAACTTTGCAACGGGTGAAATTACAGCTTTTGCGTTGTATTTTTTTAACAACGGAAAAACATATTTATAGTTATTGTAGTATCCGTCATCAAATGTCAGCATCACACATTTGTCAGGTAAGGCTTTATCGGAATAAACATAGTCAATTAAATCATTTACCGTTACGGTTGTATAACCGTTTTCCTGAAAATATTTTAAATCGCTTTCAAATAAATCAGGTGAAATCACATAATCATTTTGGCTTGATTTATCCTTTAATACCGAATGATACATTATAATCGGCATTTTTATAGCATTTTCCGAAATTTCGCTTGCACCGCTAAGAGATGCAAGTATAAAAATTGACAGAATTACTGTGGTAAGACACATTAAAAGCAGTTTTAATCTGTTTTTGTATATTTTACCCATAAATACCTCCAAAATTTTTTATAAAAATAATTCTTATTATTCTTTTATGTAAATATAATAATT
>OLVV01000042.1_pt1 | contig 85709 bp, 71 predicted proteins | sample 1673581 | NCBI WGS metagenome assembly OLVV01 (sample SAMEA103958116, study PRJEB25191) | human gut metagenome | biome: human-associated habitat [ENVO:00009003]; feature: intestine environment [ENVO:2100002]; material: feces | place: Germany | collected 2013/2015
CAAAAAAGTTTACTCAATTTTTTCAAAAATTGCGGGTTTGGGCAGCGCCCATAAATACTTTCCGCTTACGCAATCTGACGATAGCCAAACAGCGAGCTGTTTGGCGGCTTGAGCGCAACGGCGAATGCCCTTAAATGCGATAGCAACAAAAAGAAAAGCTACGCTACTAAAACTACTAATTTGCCACTTTTTAAGGGCAAATTAGCCACACACGCAAACTTTTGCATCCTTTATATTATCTTTTCTCTAAGACCGCTAAAGTGTGACTTTCTTACTTTCTGCCACTTATTAATCTTGACTTTTGTTTTATTTTAAGGTCTTGAACAATCTAAGGTTTATTTATCCTATGATATAAATTCAACCATTTGTTTTTATTAAAAATCAGTGTGTTTTTAATGTTTTATGGGCTCTGCCCAAACCCGCAACCCTTTAAAAAGGGTTGACCTAAATTTTGAATTTATTATACTAAACTTTATGTGGCAAACCATAATTTACTCCACAAAAGCATATAACTTTTGTGAGGTCGTTTCATCATATTTTATTTACAAACAAACTGCCATTAAAAATTCCACGCATATATGAAATTGCTATGCCGTAGTTTGTAAACGGTACGCCTGCGTTTTCGGCTTTTTGTCTGCGGCTGTCAACTTCTTTTTCGTTAAGCATACAGCCGCCGCAATGTATTACAAGTTTATATTTTGTAAGGTCAGAGGGAAAATCTCTGCCCGAGCTTGTTTCTGTTTTTATGCTCTTACCCGTGTATTTTCTTAAAAGCCGTGGAAGTTTTACCGTGCCAATATCATCGCATTGGCGGTGGTGAGTACATCCCTCGCTTATAAGAATCGTGTCACCGTCACAAAGCGAATCTATAGCTTTTGCACCCTTTGCGGCAGTGTCAAGCACGCCCTTATACCTTGCCATAAGAATTGAAAAAGAAGTAAGTCTGATGTCTTTCGGGGTGAGTTTTGCGATTGCCGCAAAAGCCTGACTGTCGGTAATTACAAGCGACGGCTTTTGGGCAAGCGAGTTCAAAGTCTGTTCAAATTCGCTGTCCCTCGTTACAACGGCGATTGCGCCCGAATCGAGAATTTCCCGTATTACCATTTGCTGTGGCAAAATTATTCTGCCTTTTGGCGCAGCCTTGTCTATCGGCACAACAAGCACTACCGTATCACCTGCGCTAATTAAATCCGAGCAAAGCGTTCTCTGCTCTCTGTCGGATTTTAACAGGCTTGCTATTCTTTCTTTCAACTCAAAAACACCTGTATTTTGTTCTGCGCTTACAAGCATTCCGTCATCTGTATGCGGTGGATTTTTCAGCAAATCAGCCTTGTTATAAGCCACAACATACGGTATGTTTTTCTGTTCAAACAGATTTATAAGTTCAGAATCTGCCGCTGTTTTTCCCATCGAACCGTCAACCACAAGCACTGCAATATCCGTTCCGTCAAGCACTTGTCTTGCCTTTTCAATCCGCATTTCACCAAGACTGCCCTCATCGTCAATACCCGGTGTATCAATTATTACAACAGGACCGAGCGGCAACAGTTCCATAGCTTTCATTACAGGGTCCGTAGTAGTGCCCTTAATATCGGATACAACCGACAAATTCTGCCCCGTAACCGCATTTACAAGGCTTGATTTTCCTGCATTGCGCTTGCCGAAAAATGCAATATGCACCCTCTCGGCAAGCGGAGTATCATTAAGTCCCATAAGCACCTCTTAAAAACGAAAATCCCGACTGCCGTTTTCTATCTCTGCAATGTGTTGTGCGGCAATTTTTCTTACTTTTTCATTGGGAATTTTCAAAAGCTCTTTTTCAATCAGCTTTTCTCCGATTTTTCTTGTGTCCTCGCTTGCATAGTCCATAAGATACTCCTTAAGCGTCATAAGCGCATTTGGATGACAGCAGTTTTGAATCTGACCGCTTTTGCAAAGCGACATAAATCTGTCGCCCGTCCTGCCCTCACGATAACAAGCCGTGCAGAATGACGGGATATAGCCAAGGCTTATTAGCCAATTTACAACCTCGTCAAGCGTACGATTGTCCGACACATCAAATTGAGCCGTATTCTCGTCCTCTTTTTCGGGTTCGGCATAACCGCCAACGCTTGTGCAGGACGCACCGCTGATTTGCGACACACCGAGTCTTATTACCTTTTCACGCACCGCCTTACTCTCTCTGGTCGAAATAATCATACCCGTGTACGGTACGGAAATTCTTATCAGTGCGCAAATTTTCGCAAAAGTTTCATCATCTATTCCGTTGTCAAATGAGTCTGGATCTATATCGTCTGCGTGCTTAATTCGTGGGACGCTGATTGTATGCGGACCTACTCCGTGAACCGCCTCAAGATGCTCTGCGTGCATTAAAAGTCCCGCAAATTCATAGCGGTAAAGTTCCAATCCAAACAGCACGCCAATTCCCACATCGTCAATTCCTCCCTGCATTGCCCTGTCCATTGCCTCGGTATGGTAATCGTAATTATGTTTCGGACCTGTGGGGTGGAGCTCTTCGTAGCTCTTTTTGTTGTAAGTTTCCTGAAAAAGAATATAAGTTCCTATGCCGGCATCCTTTAGCTTTCTGTAATTTTCAACCGTGGTGGCGGCAATATTTACATTAACTCGTCTGATTGCGCCGTTTTTATGGTTAATTGAATAAATCGTCTTTATGCACTCAAGAATGTACTCAATCGGATTGTTTACGGGGTCTTCGCCCGCTTCAATCGCAAGCCTTTTGTGCCCCATATCCTGCAATGCGATAACCTCGCTCTTCACTTCTTCCTGCGTAAGTTTTTTACGACAGATATGTTTATTTTTAAGATGATACGGGCAGTAAACACAACCGTTTACACAATAATTTGAAAGATAAAGAGGGGCAAACATAACGATTCTGTCGCCGTAAAAATCTTTTTTTATCTGCTCGGCAAGGTCATAAATTTTTGCAATTCTTTCGCTGTCCTCGCACGCAAGCAATACGCTTGCCTCCCTGTGGTCAAGTCCTTTTCTAAGCCTTGCCTTGTCGATGATTTTGTCTATGAGTGCAAGGTTATCTTTGTTTTCGTCTGCATATTTTAGGGTGTCGAGAATTTCACCGTCGTTAATAAATTCCTCTGCTTTAAGAGATTTTTTGTCATACATTTCATATTTCCTTTCCTGTCGCAACTAAGGAGCAATATAATTTCCCACATCGGTCACAACTTCGTAGCCGATTGACTTCATTCTGTTTTTCATACAACTTATGCACAGCGCCGACTCGTCACCCGTACAAATTTTATTATCGTACAGAGAATAATCCTTTCTGTGCTCAAGCGGAGAAAGGTTTGGCATAACCACATTTGCGCCGTGCAGTATTCCCTTTTCCCTGCCGTTGATGTCCGCCGTACCGAGTGCGGTTGTTGACGGCAGCAGTACGCTCGGCAACAGCAGTCTTATTATTGAGATGAGCATAAGGCAAAGCCGCACACTGCCTGTAGGCTGCTTGGCAAACGGCGTGTCTTTATGCGGAATAAACGGGCCTATACCGCACATCTGCGGATTGAGGTTTTTTATAAAAATCAGATCATCCGCAAGATTTTCGGCGGTCTGAAAAGGCGAACCGACCATAAAACCTGCACCTGTCTGATAACCTATTTTTTTAAGATTGTACAGGCAATCGAGCCTGTTTTGATGCGACATATTGTCAGGGTGTAATTTTTCGTAATGCTCTTTGTCTGCCGTTTCGTGACGAAGAAGATATCGGTCTGCACCCGAATCAAACAGTCTTTTGTAACTTTCGTAACTGCGTTCGCCGAGAGAAAGCGTTACTGCGCAGTCGGGATATTTTTGCTTGATTTTTTGCACAATATCGCACATAACATCATCGGTAAAATATCCGTCCTCTCCGCCCTGCAAAACAAAGGTGCGAAAACCGAGCGGGTAGCCTGTATCGCAGCACTGCAAAATCTGCTCTTTTGAGAGGCGGTAACGAACGGCATCTGCATTTGACCTGCGTATACCGCAGTAAAGGCAGTCATTTTTACAAATACTTGAAATCTCAATCAAACCACGGATATACACCTTGTTACCGTAGTATTTTTGTGCCGTCTGCTGTGCCTTTTTGCGCAGGTACTCAAGTTCTTCGTCTGTAACAGTATTTATTAATGCTGTAAACTCTGCTCTGTCTGCATTGTGATAGGCGTAGAGCTTATCTATAATTTCATAATTTTTCATATTCTTTAATAAAACGCTGTACGGGTAATACTTTTGCATTGCCTGTTGGGATTTGGTTTGGAGTAAAGATTAAATAATTTTTAAAATTTAGGTCAAGCCTTTAAAAAGGTTGACCAAACTTTTATAATTTTGTAAAAAGTATGGTTTATTAAAACGCAACTCATCTGCATCAAAAATATTCTTTTAAAAATCGGCAGGAACAAAATTCCTGCCGACAGTTTGTAAAAATTCTGATTTTGTTCTTAAGCCGATATAAAGAACACCGTTGTTGCAAATTTAAAAATGTCTGCCACCGCCGCCGTGTGATGAATGACTTGAACGGTGACTGCTGCTGCTCCTGTGACTTCTGTGCGACGACGAGCTTGAGCTTGAATTCGACACGGTAGTATAAGTCACATTTTTGTATAAAAACTGATCTCTGCTTTCCGTAAGGTTAAGCGAGCTGTTTTTAGCAAGGTCATAACTCGCACCCTTGCCGTTTTTGCCGTAAGCGTAACGAACGCCCAGACTGACAAGAAATCCTGCCAAGCCGCCCATCAGCATAAACACTATACCGTAGAGAAAGCCTTTTATAACCTTCTCAAGCGGAGTAAGCTGTGCTTCAATTATATTGCTGTAGCTTGCGTCTTTGCTTGTATCTACACCCGCATTATAGTATTGCTCAACCGTTTCGATAAATTCATCGCAAGCGCCGTCATAGTCGCCGCTTCTGAACAGGTCATAATACGAGGTTTCGGTATATCGTCTGTCACCGGATTTCCAGTGCCTGTACTTTTTGCCCCTTGCCGTCATATGAGAATCCTGTTGAGTATCTATGTACCAATATGGGAAATATACTCCTGTCATTTTCTCAATATTTGAGTCGCTTAAAAAATCTTTGGGCAAAAACTTTTTGCCTTTTGTTTTATCCATAAAAGCTGAAACAGCTTGTTCTCGTGACAACTTAAACGGAATAATTCTGTCGGGTCTGAAATCTCCCGACAATCTGCCCTTCATTACAACAGGATTGTGGCAGTAAAAGCAGGTTGTTGCCGCTGTAGATGAAGTGGTAACAACCTCTGCGCCGCAGGAATCGCAATGGAACACATATCCATCGTGCAGTTCCTCTTTAAACTCCTGTTGAGTGTCCGCACCGCTTTGTTCCCTTTCGGCGTAAATTTGCTGAATTTTCTCAGGCGAAAACTCCGAAAGGCAGTATTCACAACAAAATCTCTGCCTTTCGGGGTTAAATGTCAGTGGTGCGGCGCAGGACGGACAGTTATAATTGACTGTACCCATTTATTGCCTTATCCCTCTTAAATTATTCTGCCTTTGTACCGCATTCAGGACAGAACTTCTGATTTTCTTTTAATTCATATCCGCAGTTTACACAGAAATGCTTTTTAGGTGCGTCAGGCTTTTTTGCGCCGCATTCAGGGCAGAATTTGCCTGTATTTACCGCACCGCAAGCGCAAGTCCAGCTATCTGCCGACTGAGGCTGTACAGGCTGTACAGGCTGTTGAGCGTTCTGCTGCGGCTGAGCAGGCTGTGCGCCGCCAAGCGGATTGCCCTGTGGCTGTTGAGGCTGCTGTGGCTGCTGATTGTTGTAGTGTGGGTTCTGCTGATAGCCGCCGAGGATATTACCGCCTGCATTCATACCCATGCCCATACCCATAAAGCCTGCCATTGCGCCGTTTGAGTTTGAGCCTGCCGCTTTCATACCTTCCGCAACATTAGCTGCTACATAGCCCTGCTGAACTGCTGCGTCTGAAAGCATTGCGCCCTTGTTTCTCATATTGATAAGCTCTGTGCTCTCGTCATTGTAAGAAATGTTGATAGCAACTGCCTGAACCTGGAAACCACGCTGCTGCTCCCATTCCTGGTCGAGAGTTTTAGCCATATACTGACCGAATTCACGGGATTTACCCTTAATAAAGCTGATTCTGTAACCGTCAGCAGAGAAGTTGTTGATGGCAGAACTTAAAGCTGCCTCAAACTCTGTGTTATACTGGATTGACTTTGACTTGTAGTCAAACGGCTGACAAGCTGTTACAAGTCCCTTGTCGATTACTTCCTGATAGAACTTAAGCGGATCGGTAATCTTAATAGAATATGTACCGTGCGCACGGAGGAAAAGTTCTGCATTGTAGAAACTGTCAAAGTAGTTTACAACATTCTTTGTGCCGAAAAGAATACCTGTAATTTCGGCAAGGTTGATGTAAATTACATACTGCGACTGTGACGGAATTCCGCCGTATTTAATACGGGAGAATGTTTCTTTAAGAGAGTCGCCAAACTGACCGCAGAAAAGCGACGGCATTGAGCTGTTGCTTACCTGGTAATAACCCGGTTCCGCAGTAAAGTCAACTACCTTACCGCCGTCAATAAGGAGCATACACTGATTGTCGTAAACCTGAATAACCGAACCGTTTGACACGATGTTTGGTGTGCCCTTTGTGTTCTGAGATGTTCCGTGTGTTATCTTTTCACCCGGAACCATTGCGAGAGTTCCGCTCATTGGTCTTGGCTGGATAACCTCCTGCCAAGAATCTGCCAATCCGCCTTTAACCGAGTTAATGGCTGCTCTGATAATGCCCATAGTCTTATCTCCTTTACAAGAAATTTTCTTTATTTTTAAATTTTTGTGAGCTGATATAATTGCACTGAAACGAAGGCTTTTGCTTTAGATTAAATCTTCTTAATCTGTTACAGGTTTGTTTTCAAAAATGTTGGGGTAACAAATAAATTATTATTTAACACACAAGTTAAACAAAGCAATTTGCTAAACCATAATTCACTCTGATTTTCAACATCGCCTAAGTGCAATTGTTTATAAATTAATATGGTCTTGTAGCATTGGTTTGTTCTCTTATTGACGAGAATTTCCACGCTCTTATGTTGATTTCCGTAATGCCTGTGCCGCAGTATTCACAGAATTTCTGACCTAAGTTCTTAATCGGTGCGCCGCAGTTAGGGCAATTAATACCAAGTCCCTCACTGCCGTTTGCAACCATGTCAACATTCTGTATGTACACAAGCTCGGTTTCGTAAACACTTTGAGTTTTCATATCCCTGCTGCCGTAAACCACACTGCCTGCGGCGTCGGTGGTATAGGCATAAGAACCTACAGACGATACAAACAAAATCCTTGCGGTTGCGCCGTCCTTTGTGTATCGTGAAATCTCCGTACGGTGAATTACAATATCATCGTAATTCTGCTTGTAGCCTCTGTTTGACAGGTCGGTAATAATACTCTTTACGCTGTCTTTTAAGGCTGTGGAGCACTCGCCGTACAAAAGCTTCGGATTTTTCTCCTCAATTGAGTTCATATAACTGCGCAGTACGGTTTCTGCCTTTTGTTTGTAATCGTCATAGTCAAACTCCGGGAAATCTCTTTGTATTCTCGGCAGGCAAAGACCCGTCATAGCCTGCAAAGAGCGTGGAGTTTCACTCATTTCCCTTTTCTGATTATTGATTCCCTGTACAAAAGAATCCGTACCGAACATATTTCTTGAAATCTGTCTGATTCCGTGTTTTATTTTATAGACTGCCACCGCAATGGCAATGGCAGCCGCTGCAATCAATACAAGTGTAACTATAAGTCCGACAGGCACACCTGACGAAACCGCTCCGACAAACAATTGATTCATCGTTTACTCCTGCGGTTTTACTGAAATTCCGAGAACATCGAGGCTCTCATCGTCAACAACGGACGGACAAGCTGACATAAGCTCGCTTGCATTCTGAACCTTAGGGAATGCCGTAACATCACGAAGGCTGTCTGTACCGCACATAAGCATTGTAACACGGTCAAGGCCAATGCCCATACCGCCGTGTGGCGGAGCTCCGTACTTATACGCTTCTACAAGGAAGCCGAATTTTGCTTCAATTTCCTCGTCGGTAAGTTTTAATGCCTTAAACATTCTCTGCTGTAACTCATAATCAGTAATACGCATTGAACCGCTTGAAAGCTCTGTTCCGTTAAGAGTGAGGTCGTAAGCCTTTGCAATAACCTTTGACGGGTCTGTGTCAAGGTACTTCAAGCACTCCTCTTTAGGCATTGTGAACGGATGATGCATTGCAAGCCACTCTCCGCTCTCTTCGTCATACTCAAAGAACGGGAAGTCAACAATCCAGAGGAACTTAAATTCATCGGGAATAATGTCGAGAACCTTTGCAACCTTAAGTCTTAATGCACCGAGAGTTGTAAGAACTGTGCTGTTCTTATCGGCAACAATGAAGATTACATCGCCCTTCTCTGCGCCGAGTCTTTCGTAAATAGCGGAAAGTTCTTCCTCTGTCATAAACTTCTTAAATGATGCATTCGGCTCGTCAACCCATCTTACATAGGCAAGGCCCTTTGCACCGATGCCCTTTACATACTCTGTAAGTTTGTCAATTTCTTTTCTTGTATATACAGACGCCGCATTCTTTGCAACAATGGCACGAACAGAACCGCCGTTTTCAACAGCGCTTGTAAATACGCTGAAACCGCAGTCCTTTACGAGGTCGGAAATATTCTGAATCTTCATATCGAAACGAATATCAGGCTTATCCGAACCGTAGTTCTCCATAGCGTCGTTGTATGTCATTTTCTCAAACGGAGTTACAAGCTCCTTGCCAAGCACTTCTTTAAACAAACGCTTGAAAAGTCCCTCGTTGATTTCCATAATTTCGTCCATATCAACAAACGAAAGCTCCATATCAATCTGTGTAAACTCAGGCTGACGGTCGGCTCTTAAGTCCTCATCTCTGAAACAACGGGCAAGCTGAATGTAACGGTCAAAACCCGATACCATCAAAAGCTGCTTGTAAATCTGCGGTGACTGCGGAAGAGCATAGAACTTTCCCTTGTGGATTCTTGACGGTACAAGGTAATCTCTTGCGCCCTCCGGAGTTGATTTAATCATCATCGGAGTTTCAATCTCAATAAAGCCGTTCTCGTAGAAATAATCTCTTGCAACCTTTGCAATCTTACTTCTCATAATAATGTTGTTCTGAATAGGACGGCGGCGAAGGTCAAGATAACGGTATTTAAGTCTTAACTCCTCGTTTGTGCTTGTTTCGTCAACAATTTCAAAAGGCGGTGTCTGTGCCTTTGAAAGAACTCTAAGGTCTGTTACCATAACCTCAATATCGCCTGTAGGAATATCCTTGTTCTTGGAACTTCTCTCACATACTATGCCTTTTGCCGCCAAAACATACTCACTGCGGCAAGCAAAAGCTTTATCAAAAATTTCTTTATCCGTCTTATCGTTAAAAGCAAGCTGAACAATGCCTGTGCGGTCACGAAGGTCAATAAAAATAAGCTGACCGAGGTCACGGCAACGCTGTACCCAACCGCAAACTGTTACTTCTCTGCCGACATCGCCGATTCTAAGGTCGGAGCAATAGTCGGTTCGTTTAAGTCCTGTCATAAATTCTGCCATTTTTGTATATCTCCTTAAATTAAGTTGTCAACGCTTACAGCTTAAAGCTGTCAACATCGGCAAGCTGAAGTACCATAAATTTCTCTGCAAATGTATCGTCAAGTACAATTTCAGTCTGCTCGCCGCTCGACATATTCTTAATAACTGCCTTGCCCTGCTCAATCTCATTGTCGCCGAGCACCATAGAGAACTTTGCACCGATTTTGTCGGCATATTTCATCTGTGCTCTTAATCCTCTGCCTACAACATCGGTTTCGGCAATAAGTCCGCAGGAACGGACAGCTTTGATAATTTCAAATGATTTAAGCGACGCACTCTCGCCCATAACAGCAACATAGAGGTCGCAGGTTGACGGTTTCGGAATTTCAATGCCCTGCTTGTCCATAAGCATTAAAAGTCTTTCAATGCCCATTGCAAATCCGAGTGACGGCAAGTGCTTTCCGCCGAGTTCCTCAATAAGTCCGTCGTATCTGCCGCCGCCGCAAACTGTGCCTTGAGCACCGATAAAGTCGGTAACGAACTCAAAAACAGTCTTTGTGTAGTAGTCAAGTCCACGAACGATTGTAGGATTTACTGTATATTCAACACCTGCGGCATCAAGGTATTTCTGAACGCTTGCAAAGTGCTCTTTACACTCGTCGCAAAGATAATCTGTAATTTTAGGTGCGCCCTGTGCAATCTTTGAGCATACGGGACTTTTGCAGTCGAGTATTCTCATAGGATTTTTTTCAAGTCTTGAATTGCAGGTTTCGCAAAGCTCGTCTTTGTATCCGTAAAAATACTCCTTGAGCGCCTTGTGGTACTCGGCACGACAAGTAGGACAGCCGATAGAATTAATTTCAAGTCTGAGCTGCTTAATGCCAAGGCGGTCAAAAATAGACTGTGCGGCACAAATAAGTTCCGCATCGGCAACAGGTGACTGTGTACCGTAGCACTCAAGACCGAATTGGTGGAACTCTCTTAATCTGCCTGCCTGTGGCTTTTCGTAGCGGTAGCAAGACACAAAATAGCTTGCCTTGATAGGTAAGCTGTCATTTACAAGACCATGCTCAAGCACTGCTCTTGCTGCGCCTGCCGTACCCTCGGGACGAAGTGTAACACTTTCTCCGCCCTTTGTATCGAATGTATACATTTCTTTCTGAACAACATCTGTTGTCTGACCCACACCTCTTGCAAAAAGCTCTGTGTGCTCAAAAACAGGTGTGCGAATCTCTTTAAATCCGTAAGCCGCCGATTCCTTACGCATAACATCTTCAACGAACTGCCAGCGGTAGCTGTCCTTTGGCAAAACATCTTCCGTACCCTTAATCTTTTTGGTGATTACTCCCATTATTTCCTCCAAATTATAAAACCTTTTATATTAATCGAAAATTCCGTATAAACACAATTATCGGGCAGCACAAAACCGCCCGACAATGAAATCGTTTTTTACTTTAAAATATTTCTCCAGTCAAGGTCGCCACGCTCAAGACCGTGAATAAGTACCTCTGCGGTTGCGATGTTTGTAGCAACAGGAATATTGTGCATATCGCAAAGTCTGAGCATATTCATATCGTTAGGCTCATTAGGCTTTGGATTGAGCGGATCTCTGAAAAAGAGAAGCATATCAACTTCGTTGCAGGCAATTCTTGCCGCAATCTGCTGACTGCCGCCCTGTGAGCCTGCCAAAAACTTCTGAATTGTAAGGCCTGTTGCCTCTGAAACCATTTTGCCCGTAGTGCCTGTCGCACAAAGGTTATTTCTGCTTAAAACACCGCAGTAAGCAATGCAGAACTGAACCATAAGTTCCTTTTTTTCATCGTGCGCAATAAGAGCAATATTCATACACAAATTCCTCCCTATATATTAAAAGGCTTATCCTTTAAATGCCAAGGGAACTCTTTGCCCCTCAAGCCTTCGTGCCAGACAATCAAAAACCGATGCTGCGGCACTCCAGTTAAGCCCTGCAACTCCACGCTGCATAATAACTGATATTCTTATGTCAAACGGTACAAGTGCGATAAGTTGAGTTTGTACCGCATCAATAACTTCGTCAAGGTCGGCATAAAAACCGAGCTCGGTAAAAGTTTTTCTGTCAAAGCGGTTTATAACAAGCCTTTGATTTTTTATACCCAAAGCGTCAAGCTTGTTTTTTACTTTTAATCCGCCTCTTACGCTTGTCGGCTCTGCGTTGGCTACAATAAGCGCCCTGTCGGCGGGCGTAGCAGCTGTAACAAAGCCCGAGCCGATGCCTGCGGGTGAATCAATAATAACAAAATCATAGTCAGCTTTTAATGTATCGACAAGCTGACGGAATACCCCGGGACTAAGCTCGTTATCGGTGTCAAAAGGTGCCGCCATAAGATAAAGATTCTCATTGTTTTTACTTTTATAAACTGCGTCTGTAAAAGAACAGTTACCGCTTACGGCATCTGCCGCATCAAAAACAATGTCGTTTTCCATATCGAGCATAATATCAAGACCACGCATACCGCAGTCGCAGTCGATAAGCAAAACTTTTTTGCCCTGTTTAATAAGGGCAACCGAAAGGCAAATGCACACTGTTGACTTTCCCGTGCCTCCTTTTCCGGAGGCTACAACTATAACATTATCCATAATACATACTACCTCTGAATTATTCTATCATATTTTTGTCAAAAGAGCAATAAAAGTAAGTAATTTTATCAAACAAAAATTATATAGACTTTTTATGCAAAATATATAATTTTATCGTTATACTTTTTGGGTTTTTACATTTTTACCATAATTTAATGGTAAAATTATACTAAATTATCGTTTGATTTTTTCTGTTATAAAATCTCTTGCGAATTTGCAGTCCGTTATTTTAAATGCAAGTACAGCTTGTATATAATTCTTAATTGCTCCGTATTCGGTTTTTATGTAAATAAAAATTTTAAAAATGCAGTTTGTTTTTAAATTATATCACCTTTTGCCGTCAAAACAAGTATTATTTTGGGAGCGATAAATTTTTCGGCAAAAAATATTTCAGCTATGTGCTTATGTGGCAAAAATCACTGATTTTTCAGGTATATACAAAATCCGCAGCAATTTATTTATCATTTTCCACACGAAAAAACAGCCCACATTTGTGAGCTGTTCCGAAGTATAGTTTAGCATATATTAAGCAGGTTTTGTAACATTCCCTGTGAGTCAACATTAATTGTAGCTGTGATTGCCTTTGTGGTTTTGTCGCCGGTGAAATATACAAGTTTGTAGGTTGCTGTGCCCGCTCTTTTGCCTGTAAGATTAAAGGTGTACTTGTTTGTCTTAAAATCGTAATTTACATTAATCTTTAAAAAGGTTGACCAAACTTTTATAATTGATTGACAAATAAATTTGCTAAGCCTTAATTTATTAATGTTATCCCAACATTTAAGACAGAACAAATAAAGCCACTTTAACAAGCCGTATCTTAACTTAATTTTTATAAAAGCGAAAAGGTCTATTGTCTTACGACAATAGACCTTTTCATGGTGCCGGTGACCGGACTTGAACCGGTACGGTCGCAATGACCGAGGGATTTTAAGTCCCTTGTGTCTGCCTATTCCACCACACCGGCTAATTGTTTGGTGACCCGGACGAGAATCGAACTCGTGTTACCGCCGTGAAAGGGCGGTGTCTTAACCGCTTGACCACCGGGCCGTATGGTAGCGGAAATAGGACTTGAACCTACGACACCTCGGGTATGAACCGAGTGCTCTAGCCAGCTGAGCTATTCCGCCATCTGTTCGCCAACATCAAATCAGCAAGATAGATTATAATATAACAGTCCAGATTTGTCAAGGGTTTTTTAAAAGTTTTTTGAATTTTTTTAATTTTTTTCAAAAAACTTAAAAGCATCTGTATTTTACTGCTTTTTTCGTGAAGAAAAACACAGAAAACAACGGTTGCTGTCGTTTTAATACATATCTTTACGCTGTTTTTATTGTTAGCCGATAAATAATTTTTATTCTTAAAAATAAAATCAGTGCGGTTGCCCCCTACTTTTAAAGCAGGGAGCAACGCAAATTTATTAAATTTTATTTATTACTTTATAAAATTACTCTGCATCAGGAAGACTTGCAAGTTTTTCAAGGTGAGCGTACTTCTCTTCTGCAACCTTTTCAGCCTTAGCAAAGAGCTGTTCTGCTCTTTCAGGGAATGAACGGGTAAGTGAGTTATAACGAACCTCACCCATAATAAAGTCACGATAAGAAGCGCTTGGAGCCTTGCAATCGAGCATAAACGGATTCTTGCCCTCATCGGCACGGCGTGGGTCATAACGGAAGATATTCCAATAACCTGCCTCAACAGCCTTCTTCTCTTCCTGCTGAGCAATGCTCATACCGCCCTTAATACCGTGGTTGATACATGGAGCGTAGCAGATAACAAGTGACGGGCCGTTGTAGCTTTCAGCCTCTACCATAGCCTTAAGAACCTGATTATTGTCAGCACCCATTGCACACTGTGCTACATATACATAGCCGTAGCTCATAGCGATAGCGGCAAGGTCTTTCTTCTTAACAGACTTACCTGCAGCAGCAAACTGTGCAACAGAACCTACAGGAGTAGCCTTAGAAGCCTGTCCGCCTGTATTTGAGTAAACCTCTGTATCGAATACGAGGATATTTACATTTTCGCCTGATGCGATAACATGGTCAAGACCGCCGAAACCGATATCGTAAGCCCAGCCGTCACCACCGAAGATCCACATTGACTTCTTAGCAAGTTCGTCTTTGTCGATAAGTGTCTTCTTGGCAAGTTCGCCAACCTTAGCGTCATCAACATTCTTTTCAAGCTCTGCAATAAGAGCGTCTGTTGCAGGACGGCTTGCGGTTGAATCGCAAACTGTGTCAAGGTAGTTCTGACAAGCTGTCTTTAACTCGTCGCTGTCTGTATCTTTCTGAATATTCTGAACATACTCTACAAGTCTGTTACGGATAGCTTTCTGACCGAGAGCCATACCAAGACCAAACTCGGCGTTATCCTCAAAGAGTGAGTTCTGCCAAGCAGGACCAAAGCCTTTCTTGTTCTTTGTGTAAGGTGTTGCCGGAGCAGATGCACCCCAAATTGATGAACAGCCTGTTGCATTGGCAATGAACATTCTGTCGCCAAAGAGCTGTGTAACGAGCTTAGCATAAGGTGTTTCACCACAACCTGCGCAAGCGCCTGAGAACTCAAGGAGTGGCTGCTTGAACTGGCTGCCCTTAACTGTAGAGAACTTAAACTTAGCGGCTACTTCAGGCTTTTCGTCAAGAGTTACCGCATAATCAAATACAGCTTGCTCTGCACGCTGGCTGTCGATTGACTTCATTGTAAGAGCCTTTTCGCCCTTCTTGCCCGGACATACATTAGCACAAGCGCCGCAGCCTGTACAGTCAAGTGTAGATACAGTCATAACAAACTTAAGTTCCTTAAGACCTATCATAGGAATGCTCTTTGTGCCCTGCGGAGCGGCTGCAAGCTCGTCCTCTGTCATAGCAACAGGACGGATTACAGCGTGAGGACATACGATAGCACACTTGTTACACTGAATACAGTTGTCTGAATTCCACTCAGGAACATCAACTGCGATACCACGCTTTTCATAAGCGGCTGAACCGTTAGGAGCAGTACCGTCAACATGATCCATAAATGCAGATACAGGGAGCTTGTTGCCCTTGTACTCATTTACAGGCTTGAGGATACCGTTTACATACTCAACGAGTGCGCCCTCGCCCGGAACTACATCGCTTGCCTTATCGTCAGCGGCATTTGCCCAATCAGCAGGAATTTCAACCTTCTTGAGGTCTTCCATACCACGGTCAATGGCAGCGTAGTTCATATCTACGATAGCCTGACCTTTCTTCATATATGACTTCTTAGCGGCTGCCTTCATAAGCTCCTTAGCCTTTTCAGCCGGGATAATGTCAGCAATCTTAAAGAATGCTGACTGAAGAACAGTGTTGATTCTGCCGCCAAGTCCGATTTCTTTACCGATCTTGATACCGTCGATTGTGTAGAAATTGATATTTCTTGTAGCAAGAATTCTCTTCATCTTGCCAGGGAGTCTTTCTGAAAGCTCGTCAACATCCCAAGGACAGTTGAGGAGGAATGAACCGCCTTCCTTGAGGTCGTCTACGATGTCGTACTTGTCAACATATGATGGGTTATGACAAGCAACGAAGTCAGCCTTAGAAATGTAATAAGTTGATTTGATAGGCTGATTACCGAAACGCAGGTGAGAAACCGTAAGACCGCCCGACTTCTTTGAGTCATAAGCAAAGTAGCCCTGTGCGTACATATCGGTATTGTCACCGATAATCTTGATTGAGTTCTTGTTTGCACCTACTGTACCGTCGGCGCCAAGACCCCAGAACTTACATGAATGTGTACCCTTTGGAGTTGTGTCAGGGTTTTCAACAATCGGGAGTGAAAGGTTTGTAACATCATCAACAATGCCGATTGTAAATCTTCTCTTAGGAGCGTCGCTCTCTGCGTTTCTGTAAACGGCAATGATGTCGGCAGGAGTTGTATCCTTAGAACCAAGACCGTATCTGCCTGTGTAAACCTTTACGCCGGCAAAGTCAGAACCGTTGATAGCAGCAAGAACATCAAGATAAAGAGGCTCACCGATTGAACCCGGCTCTTTTGTTCTGTCAAGAACAGAGATAGTTTTAACTGTCTTAGGAAGCTCGCTTAAAAGGTAATCTGCAACGAACGGTCTGTAAAGGTGAACCTTTAAAAGACCAACCTTTTCGCCTGCAGCGTTAAGGAAGTCTACAACCTCTTCTGCACAATCACATACAGAACCCATAGCAACGATAATGTGCTCTGCATCCTCTGCACCGTAGTAGTTAAATGGCTTGTAGTTTGTGCCGATCTTCTCGTTTACTTTGTTCATATATTCAACAACAACTTCAGGCACTGCATCGTAGTACTTGTTGCAGGCCTCTCTTGCCTGGAAGAAGATGTCGTCGTTCTGAGCTGTACCTCTTGTTACAGGGTGCTCAGGGTTAAGTGCTCTTCTGCGGAATGCCTCTACTGCGTCCCAATCGAGCATATCTGCGAGATCTGCATAGTCCCACTCTTCAATCTTCTGAATCTCGTGAGAGGTTCTGAAACCGTCAAAGAAGTGGAGGAAAGGAACTCTGCCCTTGATAGCCGAAAGATGTGCAACGGCAGCAAGGTCCATACATTCCTGTGGGTTGTTTGAACAGAGCATTGCATAGCCTGTCTGACGGCAAGCATAAATATCTGAATGGTCACCGAAAATTGAAAGAGCGTGGCTTGTAAGAGCACGGGCAGATACATGAATTACGCCCGGTAAAAGCTCGCCTGCCATCTTGTACATATTCGGAATCATAAGAAGCAAGCCCTGTGAAGCTGTGTAAGTTGTGGTTAAAGCACCGGCTGCAAGCGAACCGTGAACCGCACCGGAAGCACCGCCTTCCGACTGCATTTCCGTAACCTGTACTTCTCTGCCGAAAAGGTTTTTAGTGCCCATTGCCGAGAACTTGTCGGTAAGGTCAGCCATTACGGAAGAAGGTGTGATAGGATAGATAGCAGCAACATCTGTAAACGCATAAGAAACATGAGCAACAGCACTGTTACCGTCCATAGTTTTCATTTTTCTTGCCATTGGAATTGTCCTCCTTAAAGTATATCAGCGACAACACCGTTTGCCGCATTTAATACAATTTTTAAAGATACATACTGTATCATAATAAATTTTAACACTTAAATGTTAATTTGTAAAGAGGTTTTCAACAATAACGCATATGTTTTCGCCCGATTTTTCTAAAACTTTACCAAATATTTTAAATTTCCGCATAAAACCGAGTTTTTCGCCGATTCAGGTGATTTTTAGACAAAACAAAAGTTTGTTAATTGCCATAAAACCGTAAAATTCGTCAATAATTTTTATACGCAAAAAATTGTTATACATACATTATGCGAAAATTGTATTATTTTGGCAAGAAAACATACAACTTAACGGCTGATATTTTTGTAAATAATAGTCATTTTTATTAAAGAAATTATATTGCGATTAAAGAATTAAAATTAAATAAAAAAAGCGTATAATAGTTTGGATAATCAATTGACATAATATGACTTTATATAACTTTATAAGGCACGGAGGCAGTATGTTGAAATTAGGACTTGACATTGGCTCAACTACAATAAAATGCGTTGTTTTGGACGAAGAAAATAAAATTATATACAGCACCTACGAACGACATTATTCTCAAATAACCGAGAAAATTGCAGAAATTCTCGCAACTGTACGCAGTAAGGTAAAGGGTGTTGAAAACGCAGCCGTTGCGCTTTCCGGTTCTGCCGGTATGGGCGTTGCGGAGTCAAGCAACATTGACTTTGTGCAGGAAGTTTACGCAACAAGAGTTGCTACAAATACATTTATTCCGGGCACAGATGTTGTCATTGAACTCGGCGGTGAGGACGCAAAAATTCTGTTCCTCACAAACGGTCTTGAAGTGCGTATGAACGGTACCTGTGCCGGCGGTACGGGTGCATTCATCGACCAGATGGCAACACTGCTCAATGTTCCGCTTGAAGATCTTGACGAACTTGCAAAGCAGTACGAAAAAACATACACTATCGCATCACGCTGCGGCGTATTTGCAAAGACGGATATTCAGCCTCTTTTAAACCAAGGCGCAAGAAAGAGCGATATAGCCGAAAGTATCTTCAACGCCGTTGTAAGCCAGACTGTCGCAGGTCTTGCACAGGGACGGGAAATCGAAGGTCAGGTTGTATATCTCGGCGGTCCTCTCACCTTTATGAGCGAGCTTAGAAACTGCTTTGACAGAACTTTAAACACAAAGGGTATATGCCCTGAAAATTCACTTTACTTTGTTGCCTGCGGTGCGGCACTCTGCGCCGAAAAAACAATTGACTTTGACAAGGTAATCGAAGAAGTAAAAAATTACCGTGGAAGCGGCAACTTTGCCTTTAACCCTCCGCTTTTCAAAGACGAAGAAGATTACAAAAAATTCTCTGACCGTCACGCAAAAGCAACCGTTCTGCAAAAGGAACTTAAAGGCTACAAAGGCAAGGCTTATGTGGGTATGGACGCAGGCTCTACCACCGTTAAGGGCGTTGTTCTCAACGACGACGGCGAACTTCTTTATTCAAAATATCTTCCGTCAAAAGGAAATCCCGTAGAGATTATCAAAGGTTTTCTTGAGGAAGTCTATGCAATCAACCCCGAAATCAACATAGTTTCATCTGCCGTTACAGGTTACGGCGAAGAGATTATAAAGAACGCTTTTGATGTTGACTACGGCATAGTAGAAACCATTGCGCATTTCACTGCCGCAAAATACTTTATGCCCGATGTTGAATTTATCATCGACATCGGCGGTCAGGACATCAAATGCTTTAAAATTCACAACGGTGCAATCGACAACATCTTCCTTAACGAGGCTTGTTCTTCCGGATGCGGCAGTTTCTTGCAGACATTCGCAAACGCTCTCGGTTACGAAATTGCCGACTTTGCAAAGCTCGGACTTTTTGCAAAGCGCCCTGTTGACCTCGGTTCGAGATGTACGGTATTTATGAACTCAAGCGTTAAACAGGCTCAAAAGGACGGCGCAACAATCGAGGATATTTCCGCAGGTCTTTCCTTAAGCGTTGTAAAGAATGCACTCTACAAAGTTATCAGAGCGTCAAGCCCTGACGAACTCGGCAAAAGAGTTGTTGTACAGGGCGGCACATTCCTTAACGACGCCGTACTCCGTGCATTTGAGCAGGAAATGGGCGTTGAGGTTGTTCGACCTAACATTGCGGGTCTTATGGGCGCATACGGTGCGGCGCTATATTCAAAAAATAAATCAAAAGGCAACGGCAAGAGTAAACTTGCAAATAAAGAGACTCTCAAAAACTTTGTTCACGATATAAAGGTAACAAACTGCGGTATGTGCAGCAACAACTGCCGACTTACAATCAACAGCTTTGGCGGCGGCAGAAGATTTATTGCAGGCAACCGTTGTGAGCGTCCGATTACAAAGAAATCTCAGTCAAACGAGCTTAATATGTACGCTCTGAAACTCAAACTGCTCGAAGAGTACAAACCTGTAGAGGGACTCCGCGGCAAGCTCGGTATGCCGATGGCACTCAATATGTTTGAAATGTATCCGTTCTGGTACAGATTCTTTACAGAACTTAAGTTTGAAGTATTCCACTCACCGTTCTCGACAAGAAAGATATATCAGCGCGGTCAGCAGACGATTCCGAGTGATACAATTTGTTTCCCTGCAAAACTTGTACACGGACACATTCAGACTTTGATTGACGAAGGAGCAGAAACTATTTTCTACCCATGTATGTCATACAACTTTGACGAGCACCTCGGCGATAACCACTACAACTGTCCTGTTGTTGCCTACTATCCCGAAGTTATCAACAACAATATGAAAGATGTGCAGAAAATCTGCTTTATAAAGGAATATTTCGGCGTACATATGCCAAAGCATTTCCCACAAAAGGCATATGAGGCACTTTCTAAATATTTCCCCGATCTTACACTTAACGAGGTAAGAAAGGCCGCAAAACTTGCTTATGACGAACAGGATAAGTACAGAAAAAAGGTAATCGCAAAGGGCAACGAGATTATTGAAAAAGCCGAAAAAGAGGGTAAAAAGATAATGGTGCTTGCCGGCAGACCTTACCATATAGACCCCGAAATCAACCACGGCATTGATAAACTTATTTCGAGTTTTAATGTAGCAATCGTCAGCGAAGATGTTGTATCTCCGAGGGTTGAGAAATTCCACACCAATGTACTTAACCAGTGGACATATCATTCAAGACTGTACGCCGCCGCTAAGTATGTTACAACAAGAAAGGATATGGAGCTTATACAGCTTGTTTCCTTTGGCTGCGGCGTAGATGCCATTACTACCGACGAGGTAAGAGAAATTCTTGAAAAAGAGGGCAAAATTTACACACAGATTAAAATTGACGAAATCACAAATCTTGGTGCAGTTAAAATTCGTATCCGCAGCTTGCTTGCTGCTATCGACAACGATTAACCACCGTTTGAAAGGTTGTGCTTTAAATGGCTGAACTTAAATATGACAGCAAAACAGGTCGTTTGCTTTTTACAAAAGAAATGAAAAAGGAATACACAATCCTTATGCCGAATATGGCACCTATTCATTTCAATATACTTCAGAATGTTTTTAACTACTACGGCTACAAGTCGGAACTTCTCGACACCTGCGGCCCTGAAATTGCACAGACAGGTCTTAAATATGTTCATAACGACACCTGTTACCCTGCGCTCCTTGTAATCGGACAGTTTATACACGCTTTACAGAGCGGCAAATACGATGTGCATAAAACAGCGCTTATGATTACCCAAACAGGCGGCGGCTGTCGTGCCTCAAATTATATCTTCCTGTTAAGAAAAGCGCTTAAAAAAGCAGGTTTTGAGTTTGTACCCGTAATCTCGCTTTCTTTCGGTATGGAAAAGAACAGCGGTTTTTCGCTCACACTTCCGCTTATCAGAAGATTTGTCGGCGGTCTTGTTTACGGCGATCAGCTTATGCTCCTTTCTAACCAGACAAAGCCTTATGAGGTAAATAAAGGCGAAAGTATGGCGCTTGTTGCCGATTGGAGCGATAAGATTTCTAAAATGCTTATCGAGGGCAACGGCTATACGCTTGAAGAAATTGACGAAAATCTTGATAAAATCACAAAATCTTTTTCGGAAATTAAGCTTAATAAAGTGCCAAAGGTTAAAGTCGGCATCGTAGGTGAAATTTATGTAAAATATTCCAAAATGGCGAATAACGGACTTGAGGAATTTTTGGCTTCACAGGACTGCGAGGTTTGTGTGCCGGGTCTTATGGGCTTTGCTTCATTTAAGGTTGACAACCGAATTGAGGACGCCAAACTTTACGGCGGTGCAAAGATTAAATCCACATTTTGTAAAATGCTGCTTGACTACCTCACAAAACTCGAAGCACTTATGATTGAATCGGCAAAGAAATATAACTTCGTTCCGCCGCACGAATACGCTCATACAAAACAGCTTGTAAAGGGCATTATCGGATACGGCAGCAAAATGGGCGAGGGTTGGTTACTTACCGCAGAAATGCTTGAGCTTGCCGAAACAGGCTACGAAAACATTGTTTGTACACAGCCCTTCGGCTGTCTGCCGAACCACATCAACGGCAAGGGCGCTATCCGCAGAATCAAGGAAGTAAACCCGAAAGCAAACATTGTTACAATAGACTATGACCCGGGTGCGCCAAAGGTAAACCAGGAAAACAGAATCAAGCTTATGCTTGCTGTAGCAAAAGAGGAACTTAATAAAGAGCTTGCAGAAAAACAGGACGCAGAGCAAAAATCTTAACAAAAAGCAGTCCGAGAATAAATAAATCGGACTGCCTTATTTTTAGGTTCTTTATCAAAAGTCGGAGTAAATTTGATTTAGCGCACGAGTTAAACGAAATGATTTAAAAATTTAGGTCAAACCTTTATAATTGCTTGGCAAAACAGTTTGCTGAATAATATACCCAAAATTTAAAACAGAACCTTTTTAGAAAATAATCATCAACACTTACATATAATAATGTATGACAAAATTTTAAGAGGTGAAACGAGTGAAAAAAAATAAAAACAAGGCACAAAAGGCAAAAAAGCCGCACACTTTGCTTATCAGTGTTAAGCAAAACAAGGAGCTTACCGCACTTTACTTTATACTAAGGCTTGTAATTATATTTATATTTGTTCTCAACATCATCCGTGGCAAGTACGAAAGCGCAATGACTTGCGGACTTACATTTATACTTATGTTGATTCCGTCGTTCATTGACCGCAGTCTTCACATAGAACTGCCGAGCGTGCTTGAAACCTTTATGATACTGTTTGTATTCTCGGCAAATATTCTCGGTGAAATCGGTTCATTCTATGAAAAAATACCTTTTCTCGACACAATTCTTCATACGCTGAACGGTTTTATCTGCGCAGGCGTGGGATTCGGACTTACCGATATTTTGAACCGCAGTAAAAGGGTTAAATTTAACCTTTCCCCTATCTTTGTATGCCTGTTCTCGTTCTGTTTTTCAATGACGGCAGGTACAGTTTGGGAATTTTTCGAGTTTGGTGTTGACACTTTTCTCGGCAAAGATATGCAGAAAGACACAATCGTCACAACAATCAACTCTACCCTGCTTTCGGGCAACGATACAAACGCCGTTACCCATATAAGCGGAATAGCATCTACAACCGTAAACGGCAAAGACCTCGGCATCAACGGCTACCTCGACATCGGTCTTATTGATACAATGAAAGATTTAATGGTAAACTTTGTCGGCGCAGTTGTGTTTAACGGTTTGGGATTTATCTACCTTAAAAACAGAGGCAAAAAAGCAAGTTTCCTAAATAACTTTATCCCGAAAAAAGCCGAAGATATTACAGAAGAATAAGTTTAACAATCAAAAATCCGACAGTAGTAAAAACTATTGTCGGATTTTTTGTTGTATCCTAATTATTGGTAACATTGATAAATTATGACTTATCAAACTAAGTAATAAAATGTAGCCAATTAACGTTTAGATAGCACAGGCAAATGAATTTCAATAATTCTTTCAAAATAACATAATCACTTTAATATAAATAAGTTATGTTATTTTAAAATATATCTGCCCTCTTCTTTATATATTTCTTGCTTACCGTCAACACAAAATGCTGGCCTGATGCCATTCATATTGCATGCATTCGTGCTTCCAATTTCACCTTCCGGTCCTACTGCATATACACAAGAATCATATGTAGAATCCGCACTTCTTAACCACCAACTTACAGTAAACTTTCCATTATTCGTAGTAGCAAAACGATTCTTATTATCTTTAAAATACAACAATGGCACCCCTTCAACTCCGACATGCCCATTTTTTTTATATCCAAGTTCAGTAAAAGACAACAAAAACACTTTTCTTACAATAGTTATCACGCTATCATCTATTTGATTCAAGCATCGTTCATCTAAAATCTCTATTTCCGAATCTTGAATTAAGCAACGAGTTTGAATAGGTAAATTATCAAAAAACTCTCCCATTAAGTAATTATCAATTTCGCTTTCTTCATAGTAAGCCGAATAATCACTAACTCTTCTATTCTCTGGAAGAATTTCTTTTCTTAACAAAAGTGTTTTACCATTATAATCATTAGTTAATACAATATATGGAACAAATCCTGTTTTTTCTTCAATATATATGATTGGTTCAATTTTACATTTTTCAGAATACGCCAAATCACTTATTGTATTATATTCCTCGGTTACTGTTTGTCTTTTACTACAAGCATTTAATAGAACTCCAAGAACAATTGCTAATACTACTACTTTTAATACTACTTTATACTTTTTTCTGAACACTTATGTGGCTCCTTAATTTCTCTGCTTTTTACGTCTTATTTTTGTAAATGCCATACACATCACTATACTTACCATGATTACAGCCATTAGGCTCCAAAATCCAACTGCAGATTCGTCTCCTGTTGAAACAGATTCTATCTTTTCTCCTCCATTTTCATTTGTTTCCGAACCAGAATTGTTACCTGTATTATTATCTTTTCCCGAATCAGGATTTTCTGGGTTCGCTGGATTTTCTGGTTGAATATCAACAAATGTCAGGGGCTGTGTGCTTTGAGATACTGTTTTAATTTTCAGTTTATTATTATAATATTTTTTATTGCTGAAATCTATTATAGCTTTATTACAGCGATAATGATAGCTTAGCAAAATCTCGTTACTTTTTGTATCACTTTTGTTTTTATACTCTATATAAAGCCACTTGCCCTCATGAATAGCTTTAAATATATTTCTTCCTACGCTGTTAATTACCCTCACCGCCTTTAGTTCTTATATTTCACTGAAATCATTATAGCATAAATATTTCATAAAACAACAATTTTATACTAAAAATATTAAAATTTATCCACGCAAAAATAAACACCCGACTAAAAAGCCGAGTGTCAATTTTACCGCTATTAATCATTTTACGACAGCCACGCAATGTCGGTATCGGTTGCAAGGTTATCTATGCCGTAGAGCACCAGGATATTATCGGGTTTTTCCTGCTGTGCAAGTTCTGAAATGCTGTTTTTGTAATAACGCATATCGACGAGTATTACCTCACTGTAATTTTCTGCAAGGAACGGCGCAAGACAATGTGAAAAGCTGTCCTTTACAAGGATAATTTTTCCGCCTGTGGCATTTGTATTCTTGATTCTTGTCATTGCGTGGTTTCCGTCTATGAATACAGGGTATTTATCGTCCTCTTCAAGATGATTGTAGAAATACATTGAGTGGTAATCCTGTTTTTCGTCGCCCTCAATAATCTCTACGCTGATATTCTTTTCGGTGTTATTTTTATTGTTCCAAATTTCAATGGTATCCGGCTGTGTGAGCCAAAAACCGCTTGTTGAGTAGGTTGTACCGTAGAAATCGTTGTACTTTTCGACCGTAAACAGGCTCTTGTCGGCAGGGGTTATTCCGAGCGACTTGCATATTTCCGTATAACCCGTATATGCACCTGCCGTTGTCCAATGATGGTCGGTTTTGTAGTAAAGCTGCGTGCCGTTTGCATAGGCATTTTTGAATGTGGAACGCAAATCCACAAAATCCGCACCGCTTTCGGTAAGCACTTTCTGTGCGTTCTCGATTTTTTCGTCATCTGTATATGTATCGTGAACCGCAGGAAGAACATCATTTGCGATGTAGCCTGTTGACGGCACAAGTGTTACCGTTACGGGAACATCGACTGATTTCGCAAAATCTGCGATTGTCTGCACATTGCTCTCAAGTGTGTCGGTATCAAGTATCGGCTTATTTATAAGGTAGCCGTTCTTACAATTGTAAACACCGTCTGCGCCGTTGTTGCCGACAGAGAGATTAAAGTAAGCGTTTGCGCCTACCCATTGGGTACGCATAGGAAAATGGTCGGCAAAGTATTTTTCAAAATCAGTGCCGAATTTGCCGTCAAGCACAGAATTTACCGACACTGTCGGGAATTTTTGCAAATATCTTTTTTCGCTTGAGCTGTAATCCGCTTTTGGATTTATCAAAAACCAGATTGCAAAGCCGAATATAAAAATTATAAATACAAAGCTCGGCAGATGTCGGCAGACAGGCTTTGAGGATTCCATATGTTTTGCTGAATGTTTTGCTGCATATTTCATAAATACTCTCCTTTCCTACCGTTAAAATCTGAAATATAGGAACGGGTTATAGCTCTGATTTACAAGTGAGGCTGTGCAAAGTACAAGCACAATTGCAACAAATGCGGTCTGCGCAAAACCGATATACTTTGTATTCTGTACCTTTGCATAAAGCTTTGCCGCAAGCGGTGTGCTTGCAACAGCCGCTGCAATGATAAGCGGCAGGTACGAAAGTATAAGATTTAAAGCCTGCTCGCCGCAGATACCGTTGCCGAAGTTAAACAAATCTCCGAGGAATGTACCGAGCTTGCTCATATCTGTAAAGTAGAAAAGTCCCCAGCCGATAACTACTATAAACATTGTGTAGATATGCTGAATTGCCGATGGCAGTTTGTCGAGAACCTTTTTGAAAACAAATTTTTCAAAAATAAGCAAAACGCCGTAGTAAAGTCCCCATAATACAAAGTTCCATGACGCACCATGCCAAATGCCTGTAAGTCCCCACACAATGAGGAGGTTAAGCACCTGTCTTTTTACGCCCTTTCTGTTGCCGCCGAGCGGAATATAAACATATTCCTTAAACCATGTGGAAAGCGAAATGTGCCATCTTCTCCAAAACTCGGTAACAGATTTTGAAATGTACGGATAGTTAAAGTTTTTGAGGAACTCAAAGCCGAGCATATTGCCGAGACCGCAAGCCATATCGGAATAACCCGAAAAGTCAAAATAAAGCTGAAAGCTGTACGCTATAATTCCTACCCAAGTGCCGACAACGCCGTTCTCGTCAGTGGTAGCAAACATTGCCGTGCTAAGATTACCCATCTGATTTGCAATCAAAACTTTCTTGCCAAGACCGATTATAAACAGATTTACACCCTTTGTAAACTCGTCCAAGGTTTCTTTTCTGTTTGTGAGCTGTTCGGCAACATCACGGTAACGAACGATAGGGCCTGCAATCAACTGTGGAAAAAGCGCTACATATGTACCGAAGTTAATCGGATTTTTGGATACGGGCGCATCGCCTCTGTAAACATCAATTACATAACTCATTGTCTGGAATGTATAGAAGCTGATACCGATCGGCAAAGAAATCTGCGGAGTAGGCAGATTTAAGAACGGCAGCATATTTACGGTTTCTACAATCATTCCCGTGTACTTAAACACCGCAAGTGTACCTATGTCGATAACACAGGTAAGTATCAGCACAAGTTTCCGCTTTTTCGGGTCATCTTTAAATTTATCTACAAGGTATCCGCCTGTGTAGTTTACGGCTATGTTTATGAGCATAAGCACGATAAGTTTCGGCTCGCCCCAGCCGTAGAACAAAAGGTTTATAAAGAACAGAAAAATGTTTCTGCCTTTTCTCGGCACAATGTAATATATGAGCAGAGTAAGCGGCAGATACGCAAACATAAATACAAGGCTTGAAAAAACCAATCTGTATACCCCCAAATATTCTATAAAATAAGTGCAAAATCAAGCGTTATATATCCTTTTTAACCTGACAATTCATTACTCTGAACGCAGTATAATAATTATCGGGATTTGCACACCATAAAATACCCTCACCGCTTTTGGTGAGGGCGATTACTGTTTATTTTACATTATTTTTATGGTACAGTCAATGAAATTAAAGCAAATATAATTGCTGCCCTCGAATTTTGGCATTATCAACTAATTTCTTTAAAAGAAAACTCTCTTTTAAACTCTTTTGTTTCACTGTTTCTGACGGTTGAGCTTTTATGCTGTTCAAGGGTACTTATGAGTGCGTACATATCCACCCATATTTCGTTGTCGCTTTCCTTTTGGCTTTCGTCAAAAACAAGCTCAAGCCCTATATGAAGATGGCTTTCGGTAATTCCGTTTATGTTTTCGGTATCGCTGTAACCCGTTCTGCCCACATAGCCTATAACATCGCCTGCCGTAACCGTATCGCCCTCCTTGAGGTTCTCGGCATAGGGGCGGTTCTGCCGCAAATGCGCATAATACCAATACCGTTTGTTGTCAAGCGAGCGGATTCCTATGCGCCAGCCACCGTATCTGTTCCATCCGAGGCACTCGACCTTGCCCGATTCAACGGCTATAACGGGAGTACCGACTGCCGACATTAAATCGTGCCCCAAATGCGGTCTTGTGTATCCGAATGTCCGCTTTGCACCGAAGTCATCGTAATGCGAATACGGAAAAGTCTTTGCAATCGGCGAAAACCACCGCACTCCGTAGTCCTGCTTTATACTGCCGTCAGACTGTTCTTCCTCAAAATTTCCAACCATACCGTTCAGCACTGCCGTGTACACATTATAATAATATGTATAGTATTTCATATCCTTGGTAAGCTCGGCTATTGTTTTGCCGTCTTTCAGCTTTTCGCAGAGGTTATCCATATCGCTTTGCTTGTATTTTGCAAAATCTCCGCCGTATTTTGCACCGAGGTACGATAAAATTTCTATATAATTCAGTTTGGTATCTTCCGACTGTGAAGAAACATCGTAACTGACGGCTTTTTGCAGAGCGTCTGCCGTAACATTAAATTCCGCATACTTTATATAATTATCGGTTTCCTTTCCGCCGACAATCGTCATAACCGAACAGGCAAGCACAAAAGCAGAAATAAGCAATAAAATAATCCGTTTCATATATAATCACCCGATTATATATATGAAACGGATTTCAAATTAATTTCTCATTAAATGTATTGCGGTTTCGGCTTTTTCTATAATTCTTAAATCGTTGTCATATGTGCAAAGTTTTCGTGCCTGCTGGAGGTCAACCCAGATGTAACTGTCGATTTCTTCCTCCTGAATTTTTACGCTGTCAGTAAACGCCTGTGCAAGGAAGAACACTACCCGCTTGCGAATTTTGCCGAACGGGCAATACTCGCTGATTTCTCTAAATCCCTTTGCAAGGGTAACATCAAGCCCTGTTTCCTCTTTGATTTCTCTCAAAGCGGTTTCCTGCTCGTTTTCGTCGTTTTCTATATGACCTTTCGGAAAACTCCAATATCTGCCGTTGCTGTTCTTCACAAGCAATACCTTTGTATTCTGCTTGTTGCGGTAAAAAATCACCGCACCGCAGGATTTTTCGTAAAGACAGCTTATACTCTCCACTTTTACATTACGCAAGCGGGCAAGTATTTTTTTAAGCTCCGGCTCGTAATAAATCTCTCCGTACGGAGCGACTATGAATTTATCGCCCTTGAGTCCCTCAAATTTGGCAACGGCAATAACCACACCGTCAAAGTATTCTTCAACTCTGTCCTTGCGTGTAACAAGATAAGCGCTTTTGTTTGAAAAGGAATTGCCTGAAACATAGGCGGAGAAAAAACCTTTTCCGACCTTGCCAAACACATTTACTCTTACATTTTCCGCAAGCATTGCCGCTGCCTCCTTTCTTAATTCAAATAAAAATCAACAATTAATTCAGTAAGCCGTCCATACTGTCGAGCTGTACCTGAGTATTTGCACTCATAATGCCGTTGAGGTAAAGAACCTCTGTAATGCCATTCTGCTTGCAGTAGTCTGCAAGATTCTGTCCGAAATATCTGAAATCTATAATATGAACTTCGGAATAGTTATTTGTAAGATACGGTGAGAATGCGTTGCCGTAGCTTTCTTTGACAACGGCAATCTTCTTGCCTGTGCCTTTTTCTGAATCCGAATGTAAAACGGTAAGCGGATTGTCGCCCATAATAAATAAACTGTATGTATTTGAACCCGCCTCCGCATACTGATAATAAGGCGAATCGTAGTTTGATACAGTGCCGTTTGAATCCGTAATATCCATTGTAACATTGTATGGGAATGTCCAATAGCTTACGGTATCGGTTGTAAGTCCGTCATTTGTGTTTGCAAACGAGCCCGTAAAGCCCTCAATTTTATTTTCCGTGCAAGTGCTTAAATCAAGAACATCCTGATTTGTTGCCTCCGCAAACGCTGTATATGCGTAATATGCGCCAAGTCCTGTCCAGTGGTGGTCGGAATTGTAATAAACATATTCGTTGCAGTGCTCGGCAATTTTGTTGTAAGCATTTATCGGTGTTACAGAGCTGTTTAGCTTTGAATAAATCTGCTTGATGTTCTCTGCCTGTGAATCCGACGGAGCGGAGCTGTTTTTAAGTCTTTGCGGAAGTCCCATTTCCGTATGGTTGGGAACAACCATATTGTAAACCTTAATTCCGCTTAACTTCTGCTGATAGCTGTTGATTGAATCGGCATAAAGCTGTGCTCTGTATTCATCGCCGCCGAAAAGCTCATATGCGGCGCCGTTCCAGATGTAAGCGTTTGTACCCATATATCCTGTTGTGTTATTGTCCTGAATATTAGGCGTAACAAAATTAAGTGCCGCTGCGTTTGCTGCTTGTGTTGAGGGTTGAGTGGTTGCTGCCTGTGTAGGTGGTATTGTTTTATCGGAATTATTGTCAACTTTTCTGTCCGAACCGGTACAGGCTCTGAACATTGAAGAAATCATTGTGATTATAAGTATTAATATAAGTATTCCAACACTTACAATAATAATGCGGTTTCTAAGTCTTCTGCTGAATCTTTTTCTTTTAGGCGGCTTGCGATGCACATTATTTCTATTATTAGGTACAGGCCCTCTGCCGTTTTGCAGCGGTCTGTTCATCGGCTGACGGTATTCTCTCCTGTATTGACTGCGTTGAGCCGCAACTCTGTCGTCATCAAAATAGTCTAAGTTGTATTTATCTGCCATATATACACTCTCCCGTCTTAAAAAAAGCAACAGATAATTAAACGCTGTTTCCTCATTATATCATTATATTAATTAAAGCATATTTTATTATACAACATCTTTAGTCTAAAAACAATACAATTTTTCATTTTTCGAGTAAATCCGCAAATGCGGCAAATATTTACATCCATAAGCAAAACAGATTTAAAAATAGAGTTGAAACAAAAGGAAAAATACGATATAATTTAGAGTTGCAGGATGTTTTTTCCAAGCAATTACAATGAGGTGATATTTATGTTGCTTTGCACGGATGTGGGCAATACAAATATAAAATTTGCACTTTACAAAGGTGAAAAACTGCTTATGAAGTTAAGATTTTCCACTAATCGCAGTAAAACCGCCGACGATTACGCAGTTGACCTTTATACTATATTCAGAATAAACAATGTTGATGTAAACGAAATTAACGGCTCAATAATCTCAAGCGTAGTACCCATAGTAACCGACCTGCTCGGAAAAGCTATTTTTACTGTGGCAAATGTAGAAAGTTTGGTTGTCGGACCGGGCATTAAAACAGGTCTTGACATTCGCCTTGACAACCCCGGCGCCGTAGGCTCGGACATTGTATGTATGTGCGTTGCTTTAAAAGAACAGTACCCCTGCCCGGTAATCGTAATCGGAATGGGCACTGCCACAACCATTCTTTATATGAACGAGCACAAGGCTTATTGCGGCGGAGTTATTTTGCCGGGTGTGCAGATTTCACTTGACGCACTTACCGCAAAATGCGCACTTTTGCCGTCGGTCAGTTTTTCTGCGCCACAAAAGGCAATCGGAACAAATACTGCCGACTGTATACGCAGCGGCATAATTTACGGCAATGCCGCAATGATTGACGGCGTAATCGACCGCTTTGAAGCGGAAACGGGTCAGAAATGCACTCTTGTTGCAACAGGCGGATTTGCACCGCACATTGTAAAGTTCTGCAAAAAAGACATTACCGTAAACGACGACCTTGTACTCGAGGGATTAAGACTTATATACGAAAAGAATCTGTAATTATTCGATTTTCAATAATATACAATTTTGTTTTAAACTGCATATCTGTTTGTGCACCCTTTTGAATTATTGCATCAAAAGGGTGTTTTTATTATTCCTTTTATAAATTTGTATATGATGTTCACATCATTTTTACTAAAAAAGCAAACTCGTTAAACACATACAATTTTGTATGTGTAGAAATTTTGCTGATAAACATTTTTGTTTTTGTATAATTTTATTTATTAGTGTGGCGGTTATTTGTTTTTTATTTCAAAAATATATACATAATTACCAAATAATAAAATTTTGCATTTTTTAATTTAACAAATATAACAAAGGTTTTGTTATATTTGTACAAAATTCTCTTATTTGCATATAAAATCGTCAAATTTACCGCTTTTAGCAGTATTGATTTTTAAGTTGTTTTCAAATATAATAGTAATGTTATATTATTTTGAATTATGGGTTTTTGTGCCGATTTTTATATGACAATTATATGGTAGTTGTTCATAACGGCAAAAACCAAGAGGAGTAAAGTATTAATGGAAATATCGTTTAAGGACATAACAAGAGTAATTAAGAAAAACATCGTTTTCATTTTGGTTGTATCGTGTTTATTTGCAATCATATCGATTTTTGTAACTACATTTTTTATTCAGAAAACATACACCTCAAGCGTAAAGCTCTATGTTGAAACAAACTACAACACTTCCTCTGCTATGGAAGACAACCAGAGTGTAAACTACGCTAAAAACCTTGTTTTAACCTACATTGAGCTGCTCGATTCAAACACATTTTACAGCGAGGTTTCAAAGGAGCTCCACGAAAAATACACAGCGTCACAGCTCAAAACTATGATTAAGTTTGAAAGCATTGAGGATACCGAGGTATTTAAGGCGATAGTTGTATCGCCAAGTCCTTATGAATCAAAAGAAATAGGCGACTCCATTGCTAAAATAGCACCTAAGATAATCGCAAATGTAAAGGACAACGCAAAACTCAAGATTGTCGATGAGGCAGAAACACCGAAAGCACCTACATCACCGAATGTAACAAGAAACACAATTATTGCATTTCTCGGCGGACTTATACTTGCTCTTATCATTTCATTTGTTCGTGACTTCCTCGATGTTAAGATTAAATACAACGAAGAAATGACAACTATTCTTGATCTTCCTATTCTTGCCGCAATTCCTGACTTTGAGTATTTTTCAAATCAGAAAAATGCAAACAAATACGGCAACAGATACGGCAAATAAGTAAAGGAGTTACACAGCAATGAAAAAGAATAAAACAAAAATTGATCGTTCAATAGATACTGATGTTCTCGGCTTTCAGGTTCGTGAATCTTACAAGGCGGCAAGAACAAATATAGCTTATTCAATTCTCAAAAAAGGCTGCAAAAAGGTAGCTTTTACATCATCTACAAAGAGCGAGGGCAAAACAGTAACCTCTATCAATGTTGCGTCGGCACTTGCTCAGCAGGTTGACACCAAGGTGCTTGTAGTTGAGTGCGACCTTCGCCGTCCGAGAGTAAACACAGCACTTAAAATTGAGCCTACACCCGGTCTTACAAACTATCTTAATGACGAGTGTTCGCTTGAGGACATTATAAAGGACACTAAGATTGACAACCTCAAGGCGATTGCCTACGGCGCAATTCCTCCTAACCCGTCCGAGCTGCTTGCGAGTGAGGCTATGGCTGACCTTATCAAGACGGCTGAAAAAGAGTACGACTACATTATTTTTGATACACCGCCTGTCGGCATTGTTATTGACGCAGTTCCGATTCTTAAGGCAGCGGACGGTGTTGTAATTGTTGCAAGAAACAACTCAACTACATATCCCGAGCTTGCAAAAACCGTAGAAACAGTCGAACGTACAGATGCAAAAATCATCGGAGTTATTCTTAACAGAGTTAAACCGCAGGAAACAAGAAAAGGCAAGGGTTACTACTCAAGATACGGCGGATATTACAGCAGTTCAACCAAAGACTAATCTTTAATACTTCAGAGCAATTTTATTTAATTACACAGGTAATTAATTGGGTATAATAAAAATTTACGGAGGATAAAACGGAAGCAATTATGGGAAAAGCAAATATTACCGACACATCGAAAGCGGCAGCATCAAACACACATTCAGTTAAACCGAAGCCGATTTACGATTTTGTAAAGCGTGTTTTCGATATTGTATGTTCACTCATCGGTTTGATTGTTCTTTCACCTGTTTTTATCATTATTTCCATACTTATAAAAACCACAAGCGAAGGTCCTGTTTTCTTTGCGCACAAGCGTGTCGGCAAAGGCGGCAAAACAATAAAAATCTATAAGTTCAGAAGTATGGTAACAAATGCGGAAGAACTTATAAAGCAGTTTACCCCCGAGCAAAAAGCCGAATACGAAAAAAACTTTAAGCTTGAAAACGACCCTCGAGTTACAAAAGTAGGAAAATTTATGAGAAAAACAAGTCTTGACGAACTTCCACAGCTTATTAACATTCTTAAGGGCGATATTTCTGTTGTAGGCCCTCGCCCCGTTATGGATGTTGAAACTAAAATTTACGGTAACTACCGCAATATGCTGCTCAGCGTAAAGCCGGGTCTTACAGGCTTTTGGGCGGCAAACGGCAGAAGCGCCACTACATACACACGCAGAAGAGCTATGGAAATTTACTATGTAAAGAACCGTTCCGTATTACTTGATTTAAAAATAATTTTCAAAACATTTATTTCTGTATTTAAGCGTGTAGGTGCGATTTAAGGAGGAAAAGCAATGAAAGCTGTATTACTTGCAGGTGGCTTTGGAACAAGAATTTCCGAAGAATCGCAGTTCAAGCCAAAGCCTATGATTGAAATAGGCGGTATGCCGATTTTGTGGCATATTATGAAACTTTATTCATATTACGGAGTAAACGAATTTATTATATGCGCAGGATACAAACAGCATGTAATTAAAGAATGGTTTGCGGATTATTTTCTGCATACTTCGGACATAACATTTGATTTTACACAGGACGATAAAATAATCGTACATAACAAAAGGGCCGAACAGTGGAAGGTCACGGTTGTTGATACGGGACTTAACACAATGACAGGCGGCCGACTTAAGAGAGTGCGTGACTTTATAGGCAGCGAGCCTTTCTTTATGACCTACGGTGACGGCGTTTCTGATGTAGATATAAACGCACTTTTAGAGTTCCACAAAAAGAACGGCAGACTTGCAACTATGTCGGCGGTAAAACCCGAGAGCCGTTTCGGCGTGCTTGACCTTTCAAGCGACAACGAGGTAAAGGCATTTCGTGAAAAGAGCGACATTGACTCCGGTTGGATAAACGCAGGATTTATGGTGCTCGAACCAAAGGTGCTCGACTATGTAAAAGACGATACAATTATGTTTGAGCGTGAGCCTATGGAACAGCTTGCAAAAGAAGGTCAGATTATGTGCTGGAAACACAACGGTTTTTGGCAGTGTATGGACACTCTTCGTGACAAAGAAAAGCTCGAAAAACTCTGGAGCACAAACAAAGCACCGTGGAAGGTATGGAAAGATTAATGCTTAATTTTTATAAAGGTAAAAGAGTATTTGTAACAGGTCACACAGGCTTTAAGGGCAGTTGGCTCTGCAAAATTCTTGCAAATGCAGGCGCAGAGGTAACAGGCTACTCGCTAAATCCGCCTACAAACCTGAATTTATTTGAAATTGCAAATATCGAGGGCGACATTAAGTCCGTTATCGGCGATATTCGTGATTTTGATTTACTTAAAAAGGCATTTGACGAGGCACAGCCTGAGATTGTTCTTCACCTTGCGGCACAGCCGATTGTGCGTGACAGCTACAAGATGCCTGCCTATACATACGAAACAAATGTAATGGGCACTGTAAACATTCTTGAATGTGTAAGACAGTCGGACTGCGTAAAATCATTTTTGAATGTTACCACAGACAAGGTTTACGAAAATAAGGAGTGGCAATGGGGCTACCGTGAGAATGAACCGCTTGACGGCTTTGACCCGTATTCAAACAGCAAGAGCTGTTCGGAGCTTGTAACTCACAGCTACAAAAATTCATTTTTTGCCGACGGCAGAGTGGCAATTTCGACTGCAAGAGCCGGCAATGTAATCGGCGGCGGCGATTTTGCAAACGACAGAATTATTCCCGACTGCGTTCGTGCGCTTGAAAAAGGCGAAGATATAATCGTTCGTAATCCTCATTCAACAAGACCGTATCAGCATGTGCTTGAGCCGTTGTTTGCATACCTTATGATTGCAAAAGCACAATACGAAGATATTAAATTTGCGGACTACTACAATGTAGGTCCCGACGAATGTGACTGCGTTACTACAGGCGAGCTTGTTGACTTGTTTGTAAAGTACGCCGACGGCAAGATAAAATGGATAAACAAAAGTGAGAAAAATGCCGTACACGAAGCGAATTTCTTAAAACTCGACTGCTCAAAACTCAAGGCTGTATTTGGCTGGAAGCCGCATTGGCATGTAACCGAGGCCGTTGAAAAGACTGTTGAATGGTCACGCTGTTATATGGAAAAAGGCGATGTCAGAAAATGTATGGACAAACAGATTGAGGAATTTTTAGCAAGCAGAATTTAAATATATCATCAACAAAAGAGGTTTAGTGATGAAAAAGGCGATTGTAACAGGCTCAAACGGCTTTGTCGGCTCAAATGTATGCAAAAGACTTTGCGCTGACGGAGTAAAAGTTTATGCCGTTGTAAAAGATAAAAACGAAAAAATCAATAACATAGAAAAGCTTGACGGCATTGAAATTGTGTACTGCGAGCTTGATGAAATTGAAACTCTCTTTGACAAGATTTCGGACAGAGATGTTGATGTTTTCTACCACTTTGCGTGGGTAGGCTCGGCAGGCCCGTTAAGATGCGACGAGAACATTCAGCTGCAAAACGCACTTTGGACAGCTCGTGCGCTCAGAACAGCCGACAAAATGCAGTGCAAAAAGTTTGTAAACGCAGGTTCTATTATGGAAAAGGAAACCTATACGGCGGTTTACACTCAGAAAAGCAAACCCGGCTTGCCGTACATTTACGGCGCAGGCAAGCTCATTGCCCGTTCTATCTGCAAGCCGATTGCAAACAGCCTTGACATAGACCTTTGCTGGGCGGTAATTACCAACGCTTACGGCGCAGGAGAGTTTTCGCCGAGATTTGTTAATTCAACAATTCGCAAAATTATTGCAGGCGAGCCTTTACAGTTTACAGCCGCTACACAAAATTACGATTTCATTTATATAGACGATGTTGCAAGAGCCTTTGAGGCGATCGGCGAATACGGCATTGCAAACAAAGAGTACACAATAGGCAGTGGCAACGCAAGACCACTCAAGGAGTTCATTCTCGAAATGCAGAACGAGCTTGCACCTGAAGCAAAACCGATTTTCGGTGATGTGCCGTTTACAGGTGTAAATATGCCGCTTGAGGCATTTGATACAACCGACATAGAAACAGACTGCCACTTCAAACCTGAGATTTCCTTTGCAGAGGGCACAAGGCTTACTATGGAGTGGATTAAGTCCGTAGACTAAAAATCAGGGCGAAATTTATCTTTCGCCCTTTATATTCGTAATGCAAACTGCGTTTTTATGAAAATTATGGGTTAATTTTCAGAATAGAAACATTTTAAGGAGATTATTTATATGATTCAAAAGTTTGAATTTTGCAATACCGATTTTGAGGGTGCATATCTTATTAAACCGTTTTGCGCAACAGATGTAAGAGGCGCATTTATTAAGGATTACTCAAAAGAGGTTTTCGAGGCTAACGGTCTTGAGCACAACCTTGCAGAGGTTTTCTACACAGTATCTCACAAGGGCGTTATTCGTGCGCTCCATTTTCAGAGAGTCCACGAGCAGGCAAAGCTTGTAAGATGCATTAAAGGCAAGGTTTTTGATGTTATCGTTGACCTTCGTCCCGACTCTCCTACCTTTAAAAAGTGGCAGGGTTTCTACCTTTCCGAAGAAAATATGAACGAACTTTATGTTCCCGAACATTTTGCACACGGCTATCTTGTGCTTGAGCCGTCTGTTGTTTCTTACAAATGCGGCGAAAAGTTCTACGGCGAGTATGATGACGGCATTATGTATAACGACCCAGACTTTGGCGTTGAGTGGCCGTTTGACGAAATCGGCGGTATTGAAAATCTTATTTTAGCCGATAAAGACAAAAATCTCCAGTCGTTTAAGGAATTTGAAGAAAAGTATCTTAAATAATGACTTAAAAATATTTTTACGGAGGGTAAAATGAACATAGTTTATTCAAGTTCTGACAGCTATGCACCGATTGCGGGTGTGTCGATAATGTCTTTACTTCATAACAATACAGACTCTGAAAGCATCAATATTTATATGATAGACAACAGCATTTCTGCCGAAAACAAACATCGCTTTGAAGAAATGGTCGGCAAATACGGACGCACCATTCACTTTATACCTCAGCCCGACCTCAACAAAAAGGCAGGCGTGGAAATTGAGGTTGGCAGATGGAATATCAGTACCTTTTTCAGACTTTTTCTTTGCACCATTTTGCCTGACGATATAGACAGATGTATTTATCTTGACTGCGACACAGTTATTCGCCACTCGCTAAATGAATTTTGGGAAACAGACCTCGGTGACAAGGTTGTGGCGGCTGTTGACGACTGCCGAAGTGACCGCTACAAAACCGAGCTTAACCTTGACAGCAACAGCACCTACACAAACAACGGCGTACTTCTCATTGACCTTAAAAGCTGGCGTGAAATGAATGTTGAAAAGGAATTTCTCGACTTTATCATTGCGCACAACGGCGACATAACCTATGTTGACCAAGGTGTGCTCAACGGTGTTCTCTCCAAAAAGGGACTTGTAAAGGTAGTACATACAAAATATGACGCAATGACTGTATTCTTCGACTTTAATTTTAAAGACCTGATGAAGGTCAGAAAGCCTGAGCACCATCTAAGCGAACAGGAGTACAGCGAAACGGTAACAGACCCGTATATTATTCACTATACTTCGTGCTTTTTGTCGGGTACACGACCATGGAACGAAAACAACAACCACCCGTTTGTCGGCGATTACCTAAAGTACAAGGCTATGTCGCCATGGAAAGACTTTCCGCAGTACCCCGATGACAGAAAGAAATCTAAAAAACTGATGACAAGTGTATGCAATGCCATGCCAAAGGGTATGATGATTGCCGTAATCTCGCTTGTTCACTCAAAGCTCTACCCTATGGCACGAGCATTAAAACAAAAAGGCAGGGCCGAATAAATGAAAATTCTGCTTGTAAATAAATACCACTATGTAAAAGGCGGCAGTGAAACCTATCACTTCGGACTTGCAAAATTGCTTGAAGAACATGGCAACGAAGTAATATATTTTGCTATGCAGGACGAAAAAAATTACGATTGCGCACAGGCAAAGTATTTTTCAAAAAATGTTGATTTCAACAAGAGTATGTCGCCGTTTGAGAAACTCACAGCAGGTATGCACGCCCTGTATTCGTTTGATGCTAAAAAGAAAATCGAACAGCTTATTGAGGCAGAAAAGCCCGATATTGTGCATATAAATTTGGTTCACAGACACATTACGCTTTCTATTTTGAACGCAATACAAAAGTATAATATTCCTGTTGTGTTTACGGCGCACGACCTCAACTGCGTGTGCCCTACACACACTATGCTTTGCGGCGACAAGGTGTGCGACCGCTGCGTGGCTGAGCACAGCTACAAGCCTGCACTTGAGCAGAAATGCGTAAAAAACTCCGCACTTCAAACCTACCTTGCTGTTATTGAGGCTAAGAACTACGAGAGAATGAAGATGTACGATAAAATCGACTTCTACATTTGTCCGTCTGATTTTTACAGAAAGCAGTTTGTAAAATCGGGCATCACAAAAAATCCCGTTGTGCATTGGGTGAACTTTTTGCCTGTCGGCACAGAATACAAGCTATGCAGCAACGCAAAGGACTATTTCCTTTTCTTTGGCAGACTTTCGGTTGAAAAGGGACTTATGTCACTTGTAAAGGCATACCACAAGGGCAACTTTAAAAACAAACTTTACCTTGTGGGTGACGGTCCTCTGCGTGAGGAGCTTGAAAACTATGTTAAAGAAAACAACCTTACAGAAAAGGTTATTTTTACAGGTTTTCAGAGCGGTGACGCACTGAAAAAATATGTTGAAGAGGCAAAGTGCGTTATTCTGCCGAGTGAATGGTACGAAAACGGGCCTTACTCTATTCTTGAGGCTATTGCACTTGGCAAGCCTGCCATTGTAAGCAGCAACGGCGGTCTACCCGAAATTGTTGATGACGGAAAAACAGGCTTTATTTGCGAGCCGAATAATCCCGACAGCCTTTGTGCTTGCCTTGAAAAGATGAACAATCTTACCGAGGACGAGTACCTTGCAATGTCAAAGGCGGCGCTTGAAAAGGCAAGGGAAAACTGCGACTGCGAAAAATACTATGAAAAGCTGATGAACTGCTACAAAGATTTGATTAAAGCAAAGGGTGGCAAAAAGATATGACATTATTAAAAATATATTGGCGCTTAAAAGCCGTTTTTAAAAAGCTATGTTTTAAAATTATGTTCGGAAAAAGATTTTCTATCGGCAAAAACACAACTTTCCGCAAAAATTTTGGACTTTACCTTGAAAAGGGTGCGTCAATCAAAATCGGTAACGATTGCTTTTTCAATCGTGGCTGTTCTATCAACTGCCTTGAAAGCGTAGAAATCGGCGACCATACAATTTTCGGCGAAAATGTAAAAATTTATGACCAAAACCATAAATTCAGAGATAGAACAAAGCTCATTCGTGAGCAGGGTTACTCGGTGGGCAAGGTGAAAATCGGCAGTAACTGCTGGATTTGCACCAATGCCGTTATTCTTAAAGGCGTAGAAATCGGCGATAACTGCGTTATAGGCGCAGGCTGTGTAATTTATCGTGACATTCCCGCAAACTCTGTTGTGAAAATCAACGGCGGAATCACTATTGAAACTTTGGAGTAACATATGAAAAAGAAGAAAACCGTTGCATATCTTACAAGACATGCCGTATCTAACTACGGCTCTGTACTTCAGGCATATGCAACACAAACCGCTCTTGAAAAGCTCGGTGCAAATGCCGTATGTATAGATTATTACCGAACAGACGAAAAAACCGAAAATCTTGTTGACACAAGACTCAAAAGTGTGAGTGCAAAGTGGAATAAAAATGCACTCACTCGTCTTGTTTTTAAAGCAACTCAAAATCCCGTATATAAATTTGCGGATAAGCGATTTGCAGAGTACAGAAAAATCGTTAAGGTGACCGACAAGGAATACAACAGCGAACAGGAGCTTGCCGCCGATATTCCTCAGGCAGATATTTATATGACAGGCAGTGATCAGGTGTGGAATACCGTTGTGTGCGGTGAGATTGACCCTGTATATTTTCTGTCGTTTTTGCCCGACAGTGCAAAGAAGATTGCATATGCCGCAAGTTTTGGCGGCAGTGAAGTTTTGCCAAATGACAAAGAAAACATTAAAAAGTGGCTTAAACGCTACGATAAAATTACAATTCGTGAAAACAGCGGTGTAAAAATCGCAAACGAACTCGGAGTGCCTGCCGAGCAGGTGCTTGACCCTACCTTTTTGCTTGAAAAATCGGAGTGGGAAAAGCTCATACCTCAGCGAGAGTGCAGCGAAAAATATGTGCTTGTGTATCAGCTCCACCCAAACAAACAATTTGACGAATACGCAAAGCAGTACGCAAAGAAAAAGGGACTTAAACTCTACCGACTGAGCCACTGTTTCCATCATATTGTGAGGAGCGGCAGATTTGTTTGCTGTCCTCCAATCGGTGAATTTTTGTGGTACATAAAAAATGCCGAGCATTTCCTTACCGATTCTTTCCATGGCACTGCCTTTGCAATCGGTCTTAACACACAATTTACCGATGTTCTGCCAAAGAGTTACAGCGAAAGAATCTCAAGTATTCTTCAGCTTATCGGCTACGAAAACAGAATACTCAAAAGCTACAACGACTTTGACATTGACAGCGAAAAAATAGATTTTGAAAAGGTAAACGAAAAAATATCGGCAGAGCGTAAAAAATCGCTTGATATTCTTAAAAATATGATAGGTGATTAATTGTGAACAATATACTTCAGCTTGGCAAAAGCTGCTGCGGCTGCTCAGGCTGTGAGCAGATTTGTCCTAAAAAATGTATAACCATACAACCCGACAGCGAGGGATTTCTCTACCCTGTTGTTGACGAAAGCAAGTGCGTTGACTGCGGTCTGTGCGTAAAGCACTGCCCCATTATGACTGACGCAAAGCGTTGCGATGAGCCAAAGGTGTATGCGGCAAAGTACAAAGACCGCACCTCGGCTTTTAAAAGCACATCGGGCGGACTTTTTATTCCGCTTGCAAAGGAAGTGCTTGCAAAAGGCGGCATTGTTTTCGGCTGTGCATATGACGAAAATCTTGTTGCAAGGCACATTGCCGTAAGCAATGAAAGCGAGCTTTACAAATTGCAAAGCTCTAAGTATGTGCAGAGCGACACCCGAGGTATTTATAAGCAGGTAAAAACCTTGCTTGCAGACGATAAATATGTTTTGTTCAGCGGTACAGGCTGTCAGGTCGCAGGACTTAAAACATTCCTTAACAAGGACTGCGAAAAACTGCTTACCGTTGACATTGTGTGCCATGGTGTGCCAAGTCCTGCACTCTTTAAAAATTATGTTGACTATATGGGCAGAAAGCTCGGCGGAAAACTCACCTCATACAATTTCAGAAGTAAAGAAAAACGAGGCTGGGACTTGTATTACAAGGCTGAAAACGGCAAAAAAAGCAAGTCGGACTACGGATTTTTTGACCCGTATTACAGCGCCTTTCTCTACTGCAAAACCTACCGAGAGAGCTGTTACGAATGTAAATTTGCCAATAAAAACAGAGTGGGCGATATTTCGCTTGCCGATTTTTGGGGTATTCAAAAATTTCACCCCGATTTTTATGACGAAAACGGAGTATCTCTCGTACTCGTAAATACCGAAAAGGGCAAAGATTATTTTGACCTGATAAAAGACAGGCTCGAAATTATAGAATCGGATTACGAAAAAGCCTCTGCCATGAACTCAAACCTTGTCGTGGCATCAGAAAGACCGGCGTGCAGAGATACAATTTATGACGGCTTTGACGGCTTAGATTTTGACAGCTATGTCAAAACAAAACTTGCGTTCAAGGTAAACCCGAAAACCAAAATCAAAAAAATGATACCTCTCGGCGTAAAGAGGGTACTGAAAAAACTGCATTAAGCAAAACAGGAAGGAAACGAAAATGAAAGTATTACAGATTGCTGTCGGAATCAACGGTGGCGGTGTGGGCGCTGTTTTATTGAACTTTTACACCCATATGAACCACAACGATGTAAAATTTGACATCATAATTGATGATTTGCCGTCAGTTAAAAACGGCAGTCTTAACGAGGACGCATTTAAAAAAATGGGCTGTAATATTTTTCGTGTTACTCCCAAATCGCAAAATATGAGCGAGAACATCAGGCAGGTCAGCGAGATTATGAAAAACGGCAATTACAATATTCTCCACTCAAATATGGAGGAATGGTCGGCGCTGTACTGCAAGCTCGGCAAAAAATACGGCATAAAAACAAGAATTGCCCACGCACACCTTGCGTATGTAAACAATCCGAGCTTTGTAAAAAGAATGTATAACAGTGTGCTAAAGGTAGGACTTCGCCGCTACGCAACAGACTTTTTTGCTTGCAGTAAGGACGCAGGCAGGTATCTTTTCGGCGACAAAATTCTTAAAAAAAACAATTTCAGAGTTTTGCCGAATGCGATTGATACAAAAAGCTACTCCTACAATCCGAGCACAAGAAAAAGAATAAGAAACGAGTTTGGCATAGCCGACACCACCTTTGCGGTAGGCTTTGTAGGCAGACTTTATTATCAGAAAAATCCCGAAAGAATGTTGAGCATATTCAATGAAATTTGCAAGCTCCACCCCGATTCTCACCTTGTTATAGTCGGCGACTACAAAAGCTATGCAAAATTTGACGGACTTAAAAAATATGCCGAAGAGAACGGATTTTCCGATAAAATTACCTATACGGGACTTAGAAAAGATGTGCCCGATGTTATGCAGGCATTTGACGCATTTGTTCTTCCGTCAAGATACGAGGGCTTTGGCATTGTGTATATTGAGGCTCAGGCGGCAGGTCTTATGACCTTTGGTACGGCAAAGGTTGTGCCTGAGGAGGTCGACTGCACACCGCTTATGCACTTTATTGATTCTCAGTCAGAGGATAAACTCTGGGCAAAGCAAATTCTTGAAAACAGCCTTGACTACGAGCGAAAAGATACGGCTAAGGAAATAGAAAACTGCGGCTTTGAAATTTCTGTTGAGGCTAAAAAGCTGCAGCAATTTTATGAAGATAAAACAAAAGGCAACTAAACTTCGGAGGTTCAGAAATTTATGTTAGGTCTGGCAACCCCATTTAAAACTCAAAATTACGGTACAAAATTGCAGGCATATGCTATGCAGTCCATATTTACCGAAATGGGATATGATACCGAAATTATCAACTTTACATATACATCGAGCAAAAAAGACAAGCTCGCCACACTGCTCTCGCCCAAAAAACTTGCGGCAAAAATCAAATATAAAAAGTCGCAAAAGGGTACGGCAGGCAATGCGGAATACTCAAAGTGTATGGCTCAGAGGAACGCAGGCTTTGACAATTTTGTAAATCAAAATCTGCGCATAACCCGTAATTTTCTCAGCCTTGCAGCTCTAAAAGAATACAGCAAAAGATACGATGCCGTGATTTGCGGAAGTGACCAAATTTGGCTGCCCGTTCATATTCAACAGCAGTATTACACGCTTTCCTTCGTTCCAAAGGGAACTCGCAGAATTGCGTATGCGCCGAGTTTTGGCATAAACTCGGTTGAGAAAGCCGATGAAAGCCTTTATAAATCAGCTATCAACGGCTTTGACAGCCTTTCCTGCCGAGAGATGAGCGGCTGCGACATAATAAAAAACCTCACAAACAAAGAGGCTCAGCTTGTTCTTGACCCAACCCTTATGGTTGACAAGAAAATATGGGACAAAATGAGCGGAAGTACACCGAAAGTTGACGGCGAGTACATATTCTTCTACTTCCTCGGCAAAAATTCTGAGCATAGAAAAAAGGTTAGAAAGCTCGCCGAAAAAACAGGCTTAAAGGTTGTGTGCCTGCCGTATATTGACGGCTATACGGAGTCGGACAACGGATATGCTGACCTTGCGCTTTACGATATTGCGCCCGACGGCTTTGTAAACCTTATTAAAAACGCAAAGTATGTTTGCACCGATTCTTTCCATGGCAGTGCGTTCTCTACCATTTTTGAAAGGCAATACTTTGTGTTCGAGCGCTTTGCTCAGGGCACTAAGGGTTCAACCAACACAAGGCTTGAGTCGCTTTTAAAAAGCCTTGGTCTTGAATACAGACAGATAAAAGACAGCGAGCTTGCCGACGAATGGGACGGCAAACTAAAGAAAACTATTGATTATACACAGGTGCAGGCAAGACTTGAAAAATTAAAGGCTCATTCTGCCGAATACATTACCGCTGCGCTTGACGGAATTTTGCCTGCCCATGAAAAACATATAAAGCTGTATGACAAGCACGATTGCTGCGGCTGTTCGGCGTGTGCCGACAAATGCCCTGTCAAAGCTATAAGTATGAAACCCGACAGCGAGGGATTTGTGTATGCAAATGTTGACGAATCGGCGTGCATAGGCTGCGGTGCGTGCATTAAAGCCTGCCCGATAAAGCAGTTTAAAAAGGGTACAGCTGAATTTTCGGCTGTTGCGGCATACAGCAAAGATGAGAATATTCGCCACGAGAGCACTTCGGGCGGAATTTTTACCCACCTTGCAAAAGCGATAATAAGCAACGGCGGCGTTGTTATAGGCGCTGCGTTTGATGAAAACTTCGGTGTAAGACACATTGCCGTTGATAATATAGATGACCTTAAAAAATTCAGAAGTTCAAAATATGTTCAGAGTAACACTCAGGGCATTTATAAGGAAACCAAAGCCTTGCTCGATAATAAGAAAACGGTTCTTTTCTCAGGCACTCCTTGTCAGATAAGGGCGCTAAAGAGCTTTTTGGGCAAGGATTACGAAAATCTTATAACGGTTGATTTGTTCTGCCATGGTGCTCCGTCACCTAAAATTTGGAATAAGTACCTTGAATTTGCAAATGCGAATAACGAACATATCGACTCGATTTCTTTCCGTGACAAAAGGATAAGCTGGGAAAATTATTCCCTCACCATTAAGTATAAAGACCACGAAAAATCGGCTTTTTGGAAAGACGATGCCTTCGCAAGGGGATTTGGTTTTTCACTTTTCAACCGTCCTGCTTGCAGCACCTGCCGACTAAAGTCTTTCCCACGAATCAGCGATATTACACTCGGAGATTTGTGGCTTATTCAGCAGATTTTCCCCGACCTTGACGACCACAAGGGAATTTCTTTTGTACTGCTAAACAACGAAAAAGGTAAAAAGCTCTTTGACAATATTAAAAGCGAAATCTTTTTCAGAGATATTCCAAAAGAAAAGCTCAGGCTCACCTATCCTGTTATGGGCACACCGACAAAGGCGCACCCAAACAGAGAGGCTTTCTTTAATCGGCTTGACACCGTTCCTTTTGACGAACTTGTGTTTAAATATGCAACGGTTGACAAAAAGAGGGAATTTAAAATTAAACGCAACAAAGTTTTAAGCAAACTCGGTATTTTACCCGTCCTTAAAAGGCTTAAAAAGATACTGTAATATAAGGAGGTTATAATGAAAAAGCTAATGAATCAACGCTGGTTTATCGCCCTTGTATTTATGGTGCTTTATAAGCCTGCAATGTTTTCTCAAATGCCTGCGCTGCACACATTCGATACCATATCAAATGTGTTTAAGGTTATGGTAATAGCCGTTCTCGGCGTATGGTTCGTTTACTTTTACCAAAAAGTGTCGCTGTTCTTTGTAGGAATAGTTTTCTTTGAGGTGTGGCGTGTACTTGCAACAATTTATTGCGGAGGTAATTACACCTCACTGTTCATCGCCATACTAAATGCCCTTGCAATCTGCCTTGTTGTGGAAATGGGACTGAAAACAGACCCCGACGCACTGCTTGACGGCGCATCGTTTACGCTCGGACTGTTTGTGCTTATAAATTTTGCAACTGTACTTCTGTTTCCGCAAGGTATGTACGAGTTTAACACATTTACGCAAAACTACTTTCTCGGATACAGAAACAACTCAATTATGCTGTTTTTCCCTGCGATTATCTTCTCAATAGTTCGCTCGCTGAGAAAGTACAACAAGCTGACGCTTTCGTCATTTGTAATTACTGCGGTATCGTTTGCCACTGTAATACTTGCGTTCTCGGCAACAAGTGTAATCGGTATGACTGTATTTACACTCTTCCTCTTGCTTGCACTCATAAACAAAATGCCGAATTTTCTCAATATCATTACCTATCTCGCAATAAATATTGCGTATTTCTTCGGTGTAATCATCCTCAGATTACAGGAGGCATTTGCGTTTATTATTGTAGATATGCTCGGCAGGGACCTTACCTTTACGGGAAGAACTAAGATTTGGGACAGTGCGCTTGCCGCCTTTGCAAAATCACCTGTATTTGGTGTTGGTGAAATTGAAAATCAGGCATCACGAGATCTTATCGGCGCTACCCATGCCCACAACTATTATCTTGACCTTTTATACAAAAGCGGCCTGCCGGGATTTTTAATCTTCTTTGCAATTCTTATCATCTGCGGTGTGGCGCTGTATAGAAACAGAAAAAACGGCAAAATTCCTTTTATTGTATCGGGCGCAATTTGTGCCTTTATGATTATGCTGCAAAGCGAGGCATACTACAACATTTACTACTTCTTCTCAATCCTTACTTTGGCCGCCTTTATTCCTTATGCTCTGCCAAAAAAGGACGAGGACGGAAACTTTATTTTTGAAGAAAAGGGAAAGCATTCGCTGAAGAAAAAACACAGCTATCATTATTATTTAAGGAAGTGACTTTCACTTGGCAAGTAAAGCGGAAAAGGGCAACAAAAGCCTTAAAGCGAGCGCATTTTACCTTGTAGGAAATCTTTTTAACAAAGCGCTTGCTTTCTTTACAATCCCTATATTCACACGACTTCTCACAACCTCTGAGTACGGTATATCGCAAACCTACCTTTCGTGGGTAAGCATACTTACACTCATAGTGGGTATGTCGCTCGGCAACTCAATAAGAACGGCTTACATTGACTTTGGTGACGATATCGAGGGATATATGTCCTCAATCTACGGACTGTCACTTCTCAGCTTTGTGGGTTCTTCGGCGCTCATAATTACAGGAATGCTCATATGGAGCGACATTGACATTGTGCTTGTAATCTGCTGTCTTATGCAGTCGTATTTTCAGTTTGTATCAACCGCAATGACCACCAAATATATGATGAAGGTTGACTACATAAAAAAGACTCTTTTGCTGGCACTGCCGAACCTGACGATACAGGTTGCCGCAATTATAACAATTCTAAATATGCATGGCGACAATAAGTATATGGGTTACATTATCCCCTATGCCGCTGTTTACACCATAGTGGGCATATACTTTGTGATTGCGTCATTTATAAGGGGCAAAAAGGTATTTAACAAGTTGTATTGGAAATATGCCCTCACCTACTCATTGCCGCTTATTTTCCACGGACTTTCGCTTGTACTGCTGTCAAGCTCAGACCGAATTATGATTACCAACCTGTATAATTCTTCCGAAACAGGTGTTTACAGCCTGATTTATAATCTAAGTATGGTTGCGATGGCTGTTACCGCATCTCTTGAGGCGGTGTGGGTGCCTTGGTTTACACGAAAGCTGATGACCAATGAAAAGGATATCATCAACAAAAATATTACAAAGTACCTTGAAATCGCCCTTGTTGTAATGCTTTGCCTGATGTTTGTTGCGCCTGAAATTGTAAAAATCATGGCTACAAAGGAGTATTACAGCGGTATATATATGATTCCGCCGCTTGTATTTGCATCTTTTGAAATGTATATGTATACGGTTTATGTAAATGTAGAATATTACTACAAGTCCACAAAATACATAGCATTCAACACCATTGTGGCGGCAGTTACAAACATTGTGCTCAACTTTATTTTTGTGCCGATGTTCGGCGGTATGGCAGCCTGCTTTACAACGGTAGCGTCTTATATGGTTTCTTTTATAATGCACTCCCGTCACTCAAAAAAGCTAGACAAAGACCTCTTCCCTATCAGACAGTTTGCATTGCCGACAATAATATTTATAGTTGCCATCGTGCTTGCGTATCTGCTTATGGATTTGTGGCTTGTCCGCTGGATTATTGTAGTTGCAGGCTTTGGCTGTTATGCTGTATTTGCACTGGTAACAAAGAGATTTGCAACATTCTTAAAATAAAATTAAATGATTAACTCCCCTTGGCTAATGCTCAAGGGGAGTTTTTGTGTGAAATATTCTAAGCTCATTTTGCTTAGCTTAATTCGGGCAACAAAGTAAAGCAACAGCCAAACTTTCCGTTTATTGCAATCTGACGATAGCCAAATAGCAAGCTGTTTGGCGACTTAACGCAACGGCGAATGCCTTTAAATGCGAAAGCAAAAAGAAAAGACATTCACTATATAATGAAAAAAGTTAATTATTTCTTTTATAAAAGGCTGTCGCCTGTTTTTCAAACTATGTGCAAGCACGCAAACAGCGTGGCTGTTTGCGCCTGATAAATTGTTATATCGGAAGATTTTATGGGCGCTGCCCAAACCCGCAATTTTTGAAAAAATTGAGTAAACTTTTTTTGTTTTTGGAAGGATAATTTAGCGTTAGCTAAATTTCAATCCCCGACCGACACTCCACTAAACAATAATTTAGAGCAACAAGCTGTTCTTCTATTCAAAAAATGGTTTATTGAATTTGATAATTCTTCAAAAAATATGCTTGAGACCCGATTTGGATTAGTACCTGAATCATTCAAGTTGCTTAAAAATAGAGAACTGCCATTAGTTGTAACTGATTATGTTGCTAATGGAAGTTTTGCATCACTTAAAGCGAATGTTACCTTATATCAAGAACCAAACTATGCATATTTCATACGCAATACTGATTTGAAATCTGGAAAATTTGAGGTATTTGTAGATGAACATTCATATAACTTCCTCTCAAAATCAACATTGTATGGAGGAGAAATCATCATCTCAAATGTTGGAGATGTTGGAAGTGTATTCTTGTGTCCCAAGTTAGATAAGCCAATGACACTTGGAAACAACATAATAATGCTTCGCCCTGAACAAGAAAATCTGCGTTACTATCTTTACATTTGGTTCAAGTGGCTATATGGGCAATCGCTAATCCAGGAAATTAAAGGTGGTTCTGCTCAACCAAAGTTTAACAAAACTGACTTTAAGAACCTTTCGATATTTTTGCCCCCTGATGATTTATTGGAGCAGTTTCATCAAATCGTTAAACCTATGTTTGAACTTATCTATGAAAACAATACGGAGAATCAAGCATTAACGAGAACACGAGATACCATTTTACCTCGTTTGATGTCAGGCGAACTTGATGTCTCTGACATCGAGATTTAAGCCGCTAAATTATTGTTTATCTCGCTATTGTTTTTGATTTTCTCATCTATTTGAAATAAGAAAGTTCCTATTTCTTTTTGTAATGCTCTGTCCTTTGGAAATGTTATATATATTTCATCTTGCAAGCGCTGTCGATTTATTTCTGTTTGTCCTGTTGAACCTTCGGCAAGACTTTCTATTTTCTTTTGATAACTTTTTATGACATATCCGTAGTAAAGAGGATCGATTTCTTTTGTCGGTCTAAGCAATATCATATGACCATCAACTGTTGTTGGCATAGGGATATTAAAGATTTGTGCAACACGACCTGCTGTACCGGTGCCAGTAGAATTGATTAAAACATCACCACTATGAAGCAATTTGTTTTCGGGTACTTTTTTGACTGCTGCATTATGTATTCTTGACTCATTATAGGATATTTCAAAATTCCTATTGCATTTTTGGTTGAGAACCCGTATCGTATTCTCATTTTCTTCATCAACATATTTTGGGGGTATCCCTTTAGAAATGAAAGATGTAAGTTCGCCAAGGGTTTTGCTAATCCATTCAGCCATATTCGTTTTCCTCTCTATCCAATGTATTTTCGATGAGCAATTTTTACATTGCTTTGTTTTACCATTGCGTACTGCAAGGTCGTGTCTATCTTTCTATGCCCCAAGAGTTGTTGAAGCTGCTCGATGGGCATTCCTTTATCTATTGCCATAGTTGCAAGGGTACGCCTGAACTTATGCGGGTGTACCTTGTGCAGTCCTAATTGTTTTCCAAATTCTCTGAGTCTTGTTTCTATACCGCCGATTTTCAGCCTTTCGTGTGGTGATTTCAACGACACAAACAGCGCCGGATTATCGTCCGTCCTGCTCTCCAAATAGTTCTGCAAATGTATCTTTGTGCGAGCATCAAAATAGACTACTCGCTCCTTACTGCCTTTACCGAACACGATACATTCTCTCTCGTTGAAATCAATATCATTTCGATTAAGCAGTACCATTTCGCCGACACGCATACCCGTTGAAGCAAGCATATCAATAATTGCTAAGTCTCGAAGCTCTGAGCAGTTATCCCTCATAAGCTCTAACGCTTCATCGGAGTATGTCTCCTTGATATTCGTGCCGGTTTTTACTCTGTGTATGCGTCTTACCGGACTTTTCAGTATGTAATCCTCGTCCTCTAACCAAGAGAAGAAGCTGGATAGAATACGGCGTATATTGTCTATCGTTACCTTGCTCGATTTCTTCTTTTCCTGATATTCCGTCAGGTATCGCCTTATGTCGTCGGTTTCAATGTGCTTAACGCTTTTGCCAACGGTCGCAATCATCATTTCGATAGTCGCTTTGTAGTATTTAAGAGATTTCTCGGAGCAGCCCTCAATTCGCTTTGCCGATAGGAACAGCTCTACGAAGTTTAGCTCCGAGTATTTCTCTTTGTTTTGATTTTCCGTTACCTCATACTTTGCAAGGGTGTATTTCAACACCTCTTGCAATTTTTCATTTTGTGCGTTATTCAGGTAAGGCAACATTCCCTGAATAACATCTTTGATTAACTCTTGTTTCACAGTCAATTCTCCTTTGAGCTATTTTTAGAGAACGACTATGGGGCGGAAGTTCCCCGATATTAACTCCCGCCACCCACGGAAGTTATGGGTATGTTATATGCTAAACCATAATTTATTTATTACCCCAATATTAAAAATAGAACCTTAAAATAGAACCTATTTATCAAAAGTTGGTATATAGTCAAAAAAGCACTCGTCAAAAGACAAGTGCTTTTTGAATGTTTTTTGGAGCGGATGACGGGGCTCGAACCCGCTACCTCCACCTTGGCAAGGTGGCGCTCTACCAGATGAGCTACATCCGCATAATAAAAAGGGCAAAGGCATAAAACTTTTACCCTTTGGTGGGAACAATAGGACTCGAACCTATGACCCTCTGCTTGTAAGGCAGATGCTCTCCCAGCTGAGCTATGCTCCCATAAAGTTATTGTTATTTGTAAAAGCACCTCTTACGAAGTGCTTTTACAAAATTTGGAGGCGACACCCAGATTCGAACTGGGGAATCGGAGTTTTGCAGACTCGTGCCTTACCACTTGGCTATGTCGCCGAAATGCTGTAATCTCAATCAGCGATATTAATTATATCAAATACGGATTGATTTGTCAAGCATTATTTAAAAATTATTCAAAAATTTTTTACGAATTAAAAAAGCGGGTTTATCTGTTTATAAGTTTGCCGATATTTTTAAGTGCGATTGAAATTGTGCCGTCGTTGTTGTTGATAAACTCAATATATCTGTCATCTTTAAAATATTCTACGGGTACGGTTATTTCTATGCCCGTATCGGTTTTTATTTTCTGACTTTTGCTGGCTCTTACGGCAGATGTTTTTTCGATTTTTAAATCTTTGGGTATTTCTTTTTCTTCGATTTTCTTTTCAAATGCCTCTTGCATAACAGGTGACTCCGAAAAAATATTTTCGGCTAGTTCCTGTGTGGAAATGGTGTCGGATTCCTCGCAGTTTTCGACAATGTAGCTTTTTGCCTTTGAAACGGCGACTGACGAGTTTACTCCGTATTCTTCGGCGACCTCGTTTGCGGTTTCCCTTACGATTTTTACAGCCTCTTTTGCGGAAACGCCCGATGAACATTCGAGCAGTATTTCCGGAAGTACATATACGCTGTTGCCATCGATTTGGCGCTTTTTATCAGAAAAATGTATTTCTCCCGTTTTCATATTTATAATCGCATATGAATCTATTTTTTGCGACGGGGCCGGCAGGATAGCGTAATGCTTCATAATTTCGTTATGAATACCGTTTTCATCTGTAATTACCTGATGAGTATAGGCGGATTTGTTGGTTATAAGCAGAATTGCAAAGTAGTCGGAATCGTCATTTATATAATCTGCCGCAACAAAATCTATTGCGTCAAGTTTGTCAGAAAGAGAAATATTCTCATAAAGAACATTGGCAATTTGTGAAGTGAAATCTATAAATTCAAGACCTTTGTTACCGTATTCCGTCAGCGCCGCCGCAAAACCACTGTCGGCATTAAAAGTACCGCTTTTTCCCGCGGAATCCTTGTGAAGTTTTTCAAGGTGCTTTTGAAGAAATATGCTTACCGTATCATCTGTACAGTCAAGTTCGTTTTGAGAAAAAACGCTCATTCCCGAATTGAAGTCAAGTATATGTAAAACAGCTCTTTTAATAATCATATCATTTTTCCTAATCTGTGTAATATTTTGTTAAATAAAATCGAATATCGAATAATCAGGCACAAGCCGCCGACATTCCGTTGAAATTTATTATATTCTCATATTAAATAAAAATCAAGAGATACAGAAAAACCCGCACCAAAAGTTATAAAAACAACTCCTCAGTGCGGGTTTGGTTTGGCGTGCCAAAAGGGAATGAACCCCCGACCTTCTGCTTAGAAGTTCATTCCGAAGCGTTATTTCCAAGATAAACAAACCTCAACTTTTCCCATCCTAATGCGGTTTTCAGCAGGAAACATGGACGGTAAAGTCCGACAAAGCACCGCTTTTTAAAAAAACAAAAGTTAAGGTTCTCGCAATAGAAGGCGTCAAGCTCATAGTAGAACCCGTAACAGAATGAGAGGTAAATAATGTTAGGATTTATTATTTTAGGAATTATCCTTTTAATCCTGCTTATAGTAATCGTAAGCAATGTAAAAGTAGTACCGCAGGCACACGCATATGTAATTGAAAGACTCGGAACATATCATGTAACATGGTCAACAGGCTTGCATGTAAAAATTCCGTTTATCGACAAGATTTCAAAGAAAGTATCATTAAAAGAGCAGGTAATTGATTTTCCACCGCAGCATGGAGTGAATAAAACGATATCTTCTTGTAAATCTTAAAAAGTAAGGAAATATCGCAGAATTAGAAATAATCAATAACAATTACTTATTTAATATTTTTAACATCTGAGCCATTGGGCTCTTTTTTTATGCCTAAATTCTTGTAAACTTGTTTTTCCGTGTTACAAGAATGACTGATGAGGACGGTAGAATAGAGAGGGTGAGAGATGTTGAGAATATAGTAAAGATCCACCGGCTTAGCCGGTGGATTTTTACTTTGCAAAAATGCATATGAGATTCTTTAAAAATGTTAATTATAAATAAGAGGCAGATTCATTTTTATATTTCTGATTTATATTTCTGACTAATCGCCGACTCAAATTACGCCAAATGTGCTATATTAGATTCTTCAAAAGTAGTCAAGTAGTAGTCGGTTAAGAGGGCAGACTACTTTCAAAATCAACCGTATAACGATAATTTTATTATAGCATATAATCGTTTAATAACGACGATAATTATAATTTTTTAGGTTTTGCACATGAGTTGCGAACTTTTATTGGACAAGGCAGATAGACACGCATAGGAGAATAATAATCGGTGCTTTTAGATTTCATCATATTCAAAATAAATCTAATGCCGTAAATACCCATTGCATATACAGGTGCGTTTACCGTAGTGAGCGGAGGGTTTGTATATCCCGAAAGCTCCGTGTTATCAAATCCCATAACAGAAATATCCTCAGGAATTTTGTAACCGTTTTCTTGCAGAGCTCTCATTGCACCGATTGCAATAGGATCGCTTGCCGCAAAAATAGCTGTGGGGAGATTTCCTTTGCTGATCATTTCTGACATCATTTTATAACCGGATGATGTTGAAAATTTGTCCTGCATAATAAACCCATCATATTTAATGTTTAGTTCATCGCAAATGTCTGTGAAAGTGTTGAGTCGTTTATCAGGAAATATCGTTCCGTCCTCAAGCTGTTCAATGCCTCCGATAAAGCCAACTGTTCTATGGCCTAAATCATATAGATATTTAATTGCATCGGACACTGCCTGACGAAAGTCGAGCGATACGGATGTGATTTCAATATTCTCAACGGTCATATCAAGAAAAACAATTTTATTATTCAATGAATGCAGTAATTTTATTTCTTGTTTACTAAACTTCCCGAGGCAGATTATGCCATCAACATCGCAGAGTACATTCTGATAGTCATTGTCTGTTTTAAATGTTCGTACAATACTTATATTATTTTTTGAACAGTAGTCCTCGATACCCTGTCTCATCAAAAAGTAATAATTATCTTCAATTTCCTGTTTGAAAGAGAACCATTGTAGAATTCCAATGCGACATGAAGGTGCTGATGTAACCCTTTTTTTCTTTACATAATTAAGTTCTTTAGCTGCTGCAAATATTTTTTGCTTCGTTTCAAGCGAGGTGCTGAGGGTAGTGTCGTTATTAAGCACTCTTGAAACAGTAGCAACTGATACATTTGCCTTTTTGGCAACATCTCTGATTGTAGCCAATTGAATCACCTCACTACCATTATAGTGAAATATTACCAAAAAATCAAGTCGTGTTTAGTAAAAAACGGAGAAAGCAAAAATGTTTACCAAAAACTATTGACAGTTTACGAAACAAAACATATAATTTAGTTAACATAAAAACAAAAGAAACATTATTATCAAATAATAGCGAAATCTTTTGTGCAGGTTGTCACGGCGTTTCATTTAAAATTAAAAGGAGGAAAAATTATGAAACAGACATCATCACAACCAAGACTTGATGGCAAAATCCCAGGTAGAATCAAATACACCTTTGCTTTAGGTGCCCTCGGCAAAGATATGATTTATGGTATGATTGCCACATTTTCAATGATTTATTTCACAGACATCATCAAGGTCAACCCGGTATTTATCGGCGTAATGTTCTTTGTTGCAAAGTTATGGGATGCCTTTAATGATTTGTTTATGGGTATGATTGTTGATAACACACGCAGCAGATGGGGTAAATTTATTCCATGGCTTGTAATAGGTACGCTGGTTAATTCAATTATATTTGTTGTTTTATTCACAGACTTCCACCTCAATGGCGTTGGACTTTGCGTATTTGCAACAGCAGCTTACATACTCTGGGGTATGACTTACACAATTATGGATATTCCTTATTGGTCAATTATTCCTAACCTCACTTCAAATCCTGAGGAGAGAGAAAAAGTTTCGGTACTTCCGAGAATCTTTGCAAGTATCGGTCAGTCACTTGTTATTGCAGGCTTTGGTGTTCAAATTATTGAGGCTCTCGGCGGCGGCACAACAAATCAGGCAGGTTATCACAGATTTGCAATCATAATTGCAATTGTATTTATTCTTACAATCGGTATTACAGTAATCAATCTTCCGAAAAAGAGAGATGATTCTGTTCCGGAAAAGAAAGTTAAGTTTAAAGATATTTTCTCAATCATCGGCAAGAATGATCAACTTCGTTGGGCGGTAACTCTTATCTTCCTTTACAACATCGGCATTCAGTGCATTATGGGTGTTGCTACATATTATTTCAAATATGTTTGCGGCGACGCAGGAATGATGTCATCATTTATGATCAGCGCATCAATCGCAGAGGTTGTAGGTCTTATCGTATTCCCTAAGGTTACAAAATTTCTTTCAAGAAAAACTTCGTTCCTTCTTGCGTGTCTTTTCCCTGCATTTGGTCTTGTAATGCTTTTGCTCGTAGGTATTTTTGCTCCGCACAATGTTGTGCTCACATCAATTTCAGGTGTTATTGTAAAACTTGGTACAGGTCTTGAACTTGGTTGTGCAACAGTATTCCTTGCAGATGTTGTTGATTACGGTGAATTTAAGCTTGGAACAAGAAATGAAGGCGTTGTATTCTCACTCCAGACGCTTATCGTAAAATTCACAGCAGCTCTTACAGCACTCGGTATTGGCGCAGCACTTGGAAGCACACAGTATGTTCCGGGACAGGAACAGTCATTTGCAACAGTAGCATCAATCAGTACACTTATGTGCATTGTTCCTGCGGTTTGTATGCTTATTGCTTATGTTGTTTACAGAAAGAAATATAAACTCAATGACGGTATGATGAAGAAGGTTATAAACACAATCAGTGCAAGAAGAGAAGGCAAGATTGATATGACACAACAGCTTGATGAAAGCGGTAACACAGAGCCTTCTATGTTCCTTCCTACAGTTGCAGAAAAGGCAGGTAAATAAAATGATTGATACTAAAACAGCAATTGAAAAAATTACAAACGGCGAATTTGATAATCTTTTCACTGATATATATATAGATTCATCAATGATTGATTATCAGAAAAAAAGATATGTTCATGCAATTGAGCAGTATGAAACAATTTATTGCCCTGATAAAGTAGCAATATTCAGTGCTCCCGGCAGAAGTGAGGTTTGCGGTAATCATACAGATCACCAGCATGGAATGGTGCTTGCAACATCAATTAATCTTGATACTATTGCTGTGTCGGCCAAGAATAACAATGATGTTGTAAGATTTGTTTCTGACGGTTATGATATGATTACTCTCGATATAAATGACCTCGAAGTTAATAATGATGAGGCAGGCACAACGGTCAGCCTCATCAGAGGTGTTCTTCGTGGACTTAAGGATCATGGATACAAAATTGGTGGATTCAATGCTTATGCAACAAGTGATGTACTTGTTGGTGCAGGACTTTCATCGTCAGCAGCTTTTGAGGTAGTTGTCGGAACTATTATTTCCGGCTTATATAATGATATGAAAATAAATTCAGTTGAGATTGCTCAGATTTCTCAGTATGCTGAAAATGTATTTTTCAAAAAGCCGTGCGGACTTATGGATCAAATGGCTTGTTCAGTCGGAGGAATGGTTAACATTGACTTTAAAGATCCGACAAAGCCAATTGTTAAGAAAGTACCTACCGAATTTGAAAAATATGATTACAGTCTTTGTATTGTTGACACAAAGGGTGATCATGTTGATCTTACAGATGATTATGCTATGATTCCATCGGAAATGAAAAAAGTTGCAAATTTTCTCGGAGAAGATTATCTGAGAGATTGTGATTCAAACGAATTTTATATTCACCTTGACGAAATTCGTGAGGCTGTTGGCGACAGACCGGTACTTCGTGCAATTCATTTCTTTAATGAGGAGCATAACGTTAAAAATGCCGTTTCGTCACTTGAAAACGGTAAGTTTGTTGAATTCCTTGACGCAATCAGAAAATCCGGTAATTCATCGTTTAAGTATCTTCAGAATGTATATACAACAAGAGATATTCAACATCAGAACATCTCGGTAGCCCTTGCACTCAGCGAAAGCCTTCTTCGCAATTACGGCGTGTGCCGTGTTCACGGCGGTGGATTTGCAGGTACAATTCAGGCGTTTGTCAAAAATGAATTTGTAAGTAATTACAAAGAATTTATAAATAAAATTTTCGGAGAAAACTCATGCCATGTTCTCAAAGTGAGAAAATACGGCGGAATAAAAGTAATGTAATTATGTAGGTTTTGTTTTTATTAAGGAGGACAAAATGAAAATTCTTGTTTTAGGCGGTGCCGGATATATCGGTTCGCATACAGTTTACAGACTTATTGAAAGCGGTAATGAGGTTGTTGTATTCGATAACCTTGAAACAGGTCATATCGAGGCGGTTCATCCCAAAGCAAAATTTTATAAAGGCGATCTCAGAAACAGAAGTGAAATTGACAGCGTTTTTGATAAAGAAAAAGGTATTGATGCTGTAATTCATTTTGCAGCCAATTCACTTGTCGGTGAAAGTATGACCAACCCCCTCAAATATTATGATAATAACCTCAACGGCACAAAGGTTTTGCTTCAGTCAATGGTGGCTCACGGAATTGATAAGATTGTATTTTCATCAACAGCGGCAACATACGGTGAGCCTGAGAGAACTCCTATTCTTGAAACCGATCCGACAAATCCGACAAACTGCTACGGAGAAACAAAGAAATCCATGGAGAGAATGTTCTATTGGGTTGAAAAAGCACATGGTTTAAGATATGTTTCTCTCAGATATTTCAATGCATGCGGAGCACATATCAGCGGAAAAATCGGTGAGGCACATAATCCTGAAACCCACCTTATTCCGATTATTCTTCAAGCGGCACAGGGTACCCGTGACCACATAAGTATTTTTGGTACTGATTATCCCACATCTGACGGAACTTGTATTCGTGATTATATCCATGTCACTGACCTTGCACAGGCTCATATTCTTGCAGTTGAATATCTTATGAAGGGCGGTAAAAGTGATATATTCAATCTTGGCAACGGTGTAGGTTTTTCTGTCCGTGAGGTAATTGAAAAAGCAAAGGAAGTTACACAGAAAGATATTAAGGTTGTTGAAGAAAGCAGAAGAAGCGGCGATCCTGCTGTATTGATTGCATCAAGCGATAAGGCGAAAACTGTACTTGGCTGGAAACCTGAGTATGATGATCTTGGAACAATTATTAAAACAGCGTGGGAATGGCATTCAACACATCCAAACGGCTATAGTAAGTGAGGCGGTATTTATGAAGAACAGCGTTTACGGCTTAATATTAAGACTTGTTTCATACGGAATCAATACAGGGCTTATTGAAAAAGAGGATATAATCTACACGCAAAATAGGCTTTTATCGTTGTTCCATATGGATGAACCCGATGACAGTTGTACTTGCCTTACAGCAGATAACGAGGATACTCTTGAAGAAATTTTGTCGGGACTTCTTGATTATGCATACGAAAAAGGAATCATTCCCGAAAATACAGTAACATATCGCGACTTATTTGATGTGAAACTTATGGCTTCACTTGTTAAGCGACCGTCAGAAGTAATAAGAGAATTTTGGCAGAATTATAGCGTTTCTCCTAAACTTGCAACCGATAGATACTATAAATTCAGCTGCGATACCGATTATATAAGAAGATATCGTATTAAGAAAGATTTAAAGTGGAAAACATCAACCGAATACGGTGATATTGATATCACGGTAAATCTTTCAAAGCCTGAAAAAGATCCGAAAGCTATTGCAGCGGCAAAACTTCAAAAACAGTCGGGCTATCCGAAATGTTTGCTTTGTAAGGAAAATGAAGGATATGCCGGAAGAGTAAATCATCCTGCAAGAGATAATCACAGAATTATTCCGCTCACCATTGACGGAGATAACTGGTTTATGCAATATTCTCCGTATGTTTATTACAATGAACATTGTATTGTGTTTAACGGTGAGCATACACCAATGGTAATCAATGATTCTACATTCAGAAAACTGTTTGATTTTATTTCACAGTTTCCGCATTATATAATCGGTTCTAATGCTGATTTGCCGATTGTAGGCGGTTCAATACTTACACATGAACATTTTCAGGGTGGCAGATACAGCTTTGCACTTAATAGGGCAGAGGTTGAAAGAAAGTTTATTGTTAACGGCTTTGATGATGTGGAGTGCGGAATTGTAAAGTGGCCTATGTCAGTTGTAAGATTGACAGGTAAAAACAAGGACAGCATTATTTCATTATCTTCTTATATTCTAAAGAGTTGGAGAGCGTACACGGACGCAAATGTTGGCATTTTTGCCGAAACAGATGGTGAAATTCACAACACTATTACTCCGATTGCTTTTACAAAGGATGGAAAATTTGTTATTGACCTCGTTCTCAGAAATAATATCACAAGTGAAGAGCATCCTCTGGGAGTATTTCATCCTCATGCGAATTTGCATCATATTAAAAAAGAAAATATCGGCCTTATTGAAGTTATGGGACTTGCAGTATTGCCCTCAAGGCTTAAAGATGAAATGGCTATTTTAAAGGATGCTATTCTTAATCACAAGGATGTAAGTGAAATTCCGAAAATCAGCAAACATTCCGAGTGGGTAAATGAATTTGTTTCGCAGTATGATGAAATCAATGAAAATAATGTTGATTCAATAATTCAAAATGAGATAGGAAAGGTGTTTCTTAATGTTCTTTTGGATGCAGGTGTATTCAAAAGAACTCCTGAAGGACAAAAGGCGTTTGATAAATTTATAAAGACGCTGTAGTAAAGGAAGTGCTAAAATGTCAAAGGTAAGGGTAGTAAATTTTGAACCTACATCCAAAGGTGAAAACACTCATCTTTATACAATAGAAAATAACAACGGAGCAAGCGTGACATTATGTGATTTAGGCGCAAGTGTCGTTTCGATAAAAGTTCCCGACAAAAACGGTAGTATTAGAGATGTAGTTCTCGGCTATGAGCACATTGGCGGTTATGAATTTGACGGAACATACTTCGGTGCTACTGTCGGAAGATGTTGCGGAAGAATTGCTTACGGCAAGTTTACTCTTAACGGAGAAGATTATCAGCTCTCTGTAAACAATGGGAGTAACCATCTACACGGTGGATTTAACAGCTTTAGCCGCAAAGTGTGGCTTGCGGTAGTTGATGATAAAGTTCCAAATACAGTTCTATTTATGCTTGATAGTCCCGACGGTGATGAGGGCTATCCCGGAAATATGAAGGTCTTTGTACGCTACACCTTTGATGATGAAAATGCACTTACGATAAAATGGTCGGCAGTTTCTGACAAAGACACAATATGTAATCTGACCAATCATTCATATTTCAATCTTAACGGACATAAAAGCGGTAAAGTTACAGAAAATCACAAGCTGAAAATAAATGCAAATTCCTTCATACCGATAAATTCAAACCTCAATCCCACAGGAGAGATAACTTCCGTTAAGAATACATCGTTTGATTTTACCGAACCCAAGTTAATTGAAAATGGTATTGACAGAAAAAACAAGCAGATTGGTTTTGCAAACGGTATTGATCATATGTTTGTGCTGAATCATTCTGATGAAGAATTTGTGCTTGCAGCTGAAGCTGAGGGTATTGATAGCGGAATCACATTAAAATGCTATACTTCTCAAAAAGGTGTTCATGTATATACAGCAAATTATGTCGATGTTTTGTCCAATATGGGAAAGGATTCAGCAACATACGGAGAAAATCCAGCGTTTTGTCTTGAAACCCAGGGCTTTCCCGATGCTGTAAATCACAAGAGTTTTCCTACGACAATATTAAAAGCAAACGAAAACTATACACAAACTACAAAATTTATTTTTGGTATAAACAAATAAAATGAGCTGATTTCTAACTCCTTTAAAAATAAAATCTCTCTAAAATCAAGGACCACCTATTTTTTTCTTGGGTGGTCCTTGCTTTTTTAATCTATGAGGATGTTTCATGTTTTACAGTATTACACCGTCTTAAACATATTCTGTTTTAGCGGTTATGTGCCGAGCTGTGGAATAAAAACAGTGCGGATAAGCTGTGAAAGTGTGTCAGAAATATTATCATAAAGAATACTGAGTGCGTCATAATTTCCGCATTTTACAAGACTTCGTGCACCGCCAAATCACTCATGTGGTTTTGCGGTAAATTTTGTAACTGTACAATTCTGCCTGAAAATCAACCTGTTCTGTTTGCACCGTAAAGCCGGGATATTCCCCTTGTACGGCTGTTTTTACAAACTACATTTTTCATTGCCGTATATTTCTTAGCGCTGTTTTTGCTTTTATATTAATTAAAATACGCTTAGGATAGATTTCTTTCCCCCCGTATCAAATTCATAATTTTCATTACCTCAACTTTTTAAAAAATAATCACTTTTCCCTAATATTTTCCCTCATCACAGAAAAATGTGGGATAATCAAAAATAAATATTGAAAAAGAGCATAGGAAGCTCCAGAATTGTAGTTGAAGAGACAAACAATGAAGGAGAGAAGCCTATGCTCTATTTAGATGAAATCAAAGTTGAATTTGAAAGTCAAGGATTTAAAGGAACACATATAGGAATCAGCCCTAATAAAGATAAAAGCGTACTGTTTCTGGAGAGCGTGAGGTCAACGCAGACAGTTCGGTGCCCTTATTGTGGAGGCAGTGTATATATTTATGAAAACGGACAAGTCAAACTCAAAGATATTCCAATACAGAGAGGTACTACACACATATGGAACTTCTTTATCCATAGATATCAATGCAACCGTTCCCACGAAACATTTACAGAAGAAATACCTTTCAAATATCCCGGAGCACGGATAACATACCGAGCAGCAAACTGGATCAAGGGCTTTTTGCAGCAAAAACAAGATAATTCCTTGCAAATGCAACTTCATTTGCAAATTTCTTGACATTATTTTTCCCTCTTCTTTCTGAAATCACATTTTCTGTTAAATGTTCATTTTAAGCAATAATAGAACGCACATCCTGAGGTGTTCCTTGTCCCCATAGTTCCTTTAAAGCGACTAAAACTGGTTTCATCCAACACAGAAAAGCAGCGTTAGATTTATAATTTTGTTCGTTCATCAAATTTCCTCCATCAACTTATGCTTCCATCATATTATCTGTCCAAAGTTCGCACTGGGTCATAACGGTTTGCACAGCGTCTTCCATTCCTTCAGGTGGATATTTATGTTTCTTCAAAAGTTTTTTGATAAGCATACGCATTTTTGCTCTTGCCGACTCACGCTTTTGCCAGTCAATCGTCTTGTTTCTGCGGAGCGTATCGGCAAGCTCTTTTGTAATGGCAATCAGCTCATCATTCTCATAGAAGTCCTTGATTGCCTGCGGCTTTGTAAGAGCGTCGTAGAACGCAAGCTCATCGGCTGTAAGTCCGAGCTGGTCACCATCTTTTTGTGCTGCCGCAATCTGCTTTGCCAGTTTCAGCATTTCTTCAATGACTTCTTCATTGGTCAGCATACCGTTCAAATATGCATTGAGTGAACGCTGCATAATCTCGCTGAACTTTTCAGATTTAACCACATTCGTTCTACGGTAAACAGATACTTGCTCTGCAATCAACTTTTTCAAAAGCTCGACGGCAAGGTTCTTTTCCTTCATATTTGCGACTTCTTGGAGAAACTTCGGGTCAAACAGAGAGAACTCCTCTTTAATGTCCGAGAAAAGGTTGATAACACCTTCGCTCTTGATACTCTGCTTTAAGAGTTCGTTAATCCTTGCGTTCATTTCGGGCAAGGATATTTTTTTGCCGACACCTGTATTGGCAAGTCTTAAAACAAGTACACGCACAGACTCAAAGAACGCTGCTTCGATACGGTCGTCCTCATCAACCATAGAGGAGCAGAGGGACAATGCCTGATGAAGCATAAGCGCTTCTTTTACGAACGAGTCCTTATCGTCAATTTTTTCTCTGCCCATAATGAAGTTGACAGCGCCACTAATAGTCTTAGACCTTTCAAGGTCTGTGCCGGTTTGGAACTTAGAATAATCAAATCCGTGGAACTTATCACGGCAGACGGACAGCTTTTCTTGAAATTTCGGGAACGCAACCTTTGCAACATCGGTGTCGCCATAATTCTTTTTATCACGGGCGGTGTAGTCGTTCATTGCCTTTTTAAGTGCTGTTGCAATACCCACATAGTCAACAACAAGACCGCCTTCTTTGTCACGGAACACACGGTTTACACGGGCAATAGCCTGCATAAGATTGTGTCCCGACATCGGCTTGTAAACATACATAGTGGCAAGGGACGGCACATCAAAGCCTGTGAGCCACATATCTACAACGATTGCAATTTTAAGCGGACTGTTGTTGTCTTTGAATTTCTTTGCAAGCTCGTCCTTGTGGTGCTTGTTGCCGATTATCTCACGCCATTCTTCCGGATCGTTGTTGCCGGAAGTCATTACAACCGCAACTTTTTCCGTCCAAGCAGGGCGCAACTCTAAAATACGCTTGTAAATTTTCATAGCGATAGGACGAGAGTAAGCAACAATCATTGCTTTACCTGTCAGCAGATTTTCTCTGTTGTTCTCGTAGTGGTCGAGTATATCGCTTACAAGCGAATTGATGGTGTTATCATTGCCAAGGATTGCTTCCATCTGACCGAGTTCACGCTTGCTCTTTTCGATAACTTCTTCGTCTGCGTTGGCGGACATAATATCATACTCGGTATCAATCAGCCGCAGCGTTGCTTCGTCGAGATTGAGCTTGATAACACGGCTTTCGTAATAAACCGGGCGTGTAGCACCGTCCTCAACCGCCTGTGTCATATCGTAAATGTCGATATAGTCACCGAATACTTCACGGGTGCTACGGTCTTTTGAAGAAATAGGTGTGCCTGTAAAACCGATATATGTAGCGTTAGGTAGGGTGTTGCGGATAACACGAGCCGTACCGATTTTGACCTTACCGGTTTTAGCGTCCACGGTTTCAGTCAGTCCGTATTGTCCACGGTGTGCTTCGTCTGCCATAACCACAATGTTGTGGCGTTCAGATAACGCTTCGTGAGACTCCTCAAACTTTTGCATAGTGGTAAAAATAATACCGTTTGCCTGTCTGCCGGCAAGGAGAGATTTTAAGTTTTCTCTGCTTTCGGCGTGCATTGGCTCTTGCCTTAAAAAGTCTTTGCACTTTGCAAACTGACCGTAAAGCTGGTCGTCAAGGTCGTTTCTGTCTGTGATAACAACAATCGTCGGGCTGTCTAACGCTTCTTGCAACAAATGGGCATAGAACACCATAGATAGCGACTTTCCGCTGCCTTGGGTGTGCCAAAATACACCGCCTTTACCGTCGGTAACTGTAGCGTGCTTTGTAGATTCAATCGCTTTTCTGACCGCAAAATATTGATGATACCCTGCGAGTATCTTAAACGAGTTTATACCCTCGTTAGAAAAGCAAATAAAGTTTTTGATTATATCAAGCAGTCGTGCCTTTTGGAACATACCCTCAAAGAAAGTATCAAACTGTGCATACTGCGTGTTTTCATAGTCGCCGTCTTTTGTTTTCCACTCCATAAAGCGGTCTTCACCGGAGGTGATCGTACCCGCTTTAGAGGTCAACTGGTCGCTCATTACGCAAATTGCGTTGTAAATGAACATAGACGGAATCTCAATCATATAGTTGCGGAGCTGCCTGTATGCTTCGGAAGCGTCCGTTTCTTCACGGGACGGAGATTTCAGCTCAACCAATACAACCGGCAAACCATTCAAAAAGAGAATTACATCAGGGCGTTTATTGCTGTTCTCAATAAAAGTCCATTGGTTAGCTACGATAAAGGAGTTATTGTCGGGATTTTTATAGTCAACAAGATAGACGATAGAGGAACGCTCCTCGCCGTCAACAAAATATCTAACCGGGATACCGTTTTGCAGATAGTCCATAAACACGGCGTTTTTCTGCACAAGTTCTCCGTTTTCAAAATTCTTTAGTTTGAATAATGCGTCCTGAATGGCATCATCAGGTAACCCTCTGTTCAAACGGTACAAAGAGTCAAGCAGAACTTCCTCGTATAACGGACTGTAAAAGTCTCTTTCAATATCGGGACCGTATGCGTACTCGTATCCCAAATCATTTCTGAACAGCTCGATTACTGAATTTTCATAATCGGCTTCGGTATATAATCCCGGCATTTTCATTTCTCCTTTTATGTTAGCTTCAATTGTCTTTTTATTTTATCGTCAGCTTTCTCATTTATTAGGATGTCGTATTTTTCTCTTAAATCATCAAATGAAGCAAACAGATTTTTTCTATATTTTGGCTCGTCAAATTTATTTTGAGCTTTCTCCAATGTCATTGGATTCTTTTGATTCTGTTCCTGCATTTTACAAAGCAGAATTTGATATTGATACATCCGAAATAATGCATTTTCATAAGCAAAAACAAAACTGCTATACTGTTCTGACGCTTTTCCCTCAAAATATAGCTTTAGTTCCTCTGAAAGATTTTTTAATTCCTCACACTTCTTTAAAAACTCAACTTGATAAGGCTGTTCTAGGGGATGCTCTAATACCTCCATCTGTTGGTACATATAAGTATTATTTGTCAGCAAACTGAATACAGTATCGTTTTGAAAAAATGGTTCTTCATTATTCTTTGATTGAAGATGGATATAATTATCTTTGCATAGATTAACCAATCCGTTGGCTCGCAGATATGATTTTAACCTACGGTCAAAGAGATGTTGTTTATTACTCAATCTTATTTGATGTGAAGTCTGGAATAAAGCTATTATTGCCACAATCACAGTAATAATTGAAAAAAACAAATTCCAATCGACCATTATTCTCCCCTCCTCGACAGTATAAACAATAATTTAGCGGCTTAAATCTCGATGTCGGAAACATCAAGTTCGCCGGACATCAGTTTTGGTAAAAGTGCGTCTCTTAACTGAGATAATTTTACATTTTGTGAGCAGTTTCTTAAGATGGTTGTAAAGATAGGTTGTACCCATTTACAATACTCTTTTACAATAGGATTATCAGGATGGTATATCCAAATTGAGTTTACATCTTGCTGATTTATTCCCGGTACTGCGGCTTTGCCACCGTTATTTGCTAACCAATTATATGGATAGTCAGTCTGAAGATAAAAATAGCAAAACTCGTTAAAACCTTTATCTCCAAAATCAAGCTTAAAAACGTGTTCGTTTATATAAAAATCATCATATGGGAAGCCTTCGCCAAACATTGAGAAATGAGGAATAAAAGTACCCGGTTTACCACCATCTTTGTATAACATCAATTCGTAACCGTGTACTTTGCCCTTATCCATCTTTTGAGCAAACTCAACGGGTATATACTTTGCAGAAGCAAAATTAACTTCACCAAGTCTTTTTACATTTTCTGCTCCAATACTCGGTACACCAGTCGCAACAGCACCGCCTTTAGGTCTTTTTCCAGTTTCTAAAATGTGAGACAGACTTCCTATCTGAACCATTTGCAAAGAATGTGGAATTTTTGTCCCTATCGGAGAATCAACAAACGATTCATCAAACGGTTCGAAATCAACGAACCACGATTTGAAAAGGGTTTTGGCTTGCTGCTCTAAATTATTGTTTATCTCATTATTAAGTTTAATTCTCTCGTCCAATGCCTTCAAAACACTTGCGATTTTCTTTTGCACCTGCAAATCAATCAGAGGAACTTCGTATTGCATTATTGAGGTTTTGTCTCCTCGTGGCATTTTCGTTCCCTTTGATGTCGCCATAGAATATGTAAAGAAATCATCATCCGCAAGTACATAATACAAGAAATCTTTATCTGTATTAGGTTTTGGAACAAAGACTAATACATCGTTTGAACAACCGCCATCATATTCGGCTTGCCAAATTTTTTTGAAATAAGGGCGAATATTAGAAACAAGGACATCACCGCTATTATATTCCTGTGTTAAAGAAACTGTCGGTAAAGAGCTTGCTTCAGTAATTCCACACTTATTTGGCAACATATTTTCGGTTGATATATAGTTTTTCGCATTTAGATTTTCTACTTCTACTTTTCCTTTGCGAAAACTGCAAATATCAGAAAGCTTACACTTCATACCCAATCGCCCCCAGTTTCTTGCGGATTTCGTCCTCCAACTCGTGAGACTTTGCAAACATCTTCGAAAGCTCAGAAGTAAGGCGGGTCATCTTTTCTTCAAAGGGTTCGCCGTCGTCCGGGGCTTCTTCAATACCCACATATCTGCCCGGTGTCAGAATGAAGTCCTGCTTTTCGATTTCCTGCAAATCGGCAACTGCGCAGAAACCTTTTACATCTTCAAGCGTTCCTTCTTGGAACGCCGTAAATGTATCTGCCAGCTTTTGAATGTCCTCATCGGTAAAATCTCTGTGCTTACGGTCAACCATATAACCCATTTTGCGAGCGTCAATAAATAAAGTCTTGCCTTTTTGCTTTTTATTCTTTGTAATAAACCAAAGGGTAACAGGAATGGTAACGCTGTAAAACAACTGAGTCGGCAGAGCGACGATACCTTCCACAAGGTCAGCCTGAATAATGTTCTTTCTGATTTCTCCCTCGCCGCTTGACTGAGAGGATAAAGCACCGTTTGCAAGCACAAGACCGATTTTTCCGTTAGGTGCAAGGTGGTGTATCATATGCTGAATCCATGCATAGTTGGCATTGCCGGCAGGCGGTGTGCCGTATTTCCAACGGACATCGTCTTTGAGTTTTTCCTGTCCCCAGTTAGAGAGGTTGAAAGGCGGATTTGCCATAATAAAATCTGCTTTCAGCGTTTTATGTAAATCGTTGAAGAATGTATCTGCCTGATACGGACCGAAATCGGCATCAATACCACGAATAGCCATATTCATTTTAGCCATTTTCCAAGTATCGGCATTGGACTCCTGACCGTAAACGGCGATTTCGCCACGCTTGCCGCTGTGAGCCTGAATGAACTTTGCACTCTGCACGAACATACCGCCCGAACCGCAGCAAGGGTCATATACACGACAATTCTTGAACGGCTTTAAGATAGCAACGATTGTTTTAACAATACTTGCCGGGGTATAGAACTCGCCGCCCTTAACACCTTCGTAAGCGGCGAACTGCTGAATACAATACTCATAAGTTCTGCCGAGCAGGTCTTTGCTTTCCTCGGTGTCGCCCATATCCATATTAGTGAACAGGTCAACAACATCGCCCAAAACACGCTTGTCCAAATCAGGACTTGCGTAATTTTTAGGAAGCACATTTTTAAGGGTTGTATTTTCTTTTTCGATGGCTCTCATAGCATCATCAATAACAGTACCGATTTCAGGAGTGTGAGCAGATGAAGCAATTTTGCTCCAACGAGCGTCCTCCGGCACGAAGAAGATATTGTCCTCTGCGTATGCGTCCTTATCATCTTCAAACCCGTCGCCCTCATCAACAAGCTGCTGATAGCGTTTTTCAAAAGCACTTGAAATATAACGCAGGAAAATAAGACCTACGATAACCTTTCTGTATTCTGCTGCGGGGATATGTCCCCAAAGGACGCACGCTGCGTCCCAAATCTGTTTCTCAAAGCCGATATTGGCGTTATTTTCGGTAGCCATAAAAGAAATCCTTTCTTCATTTATTATAACGAAAACTTTTCGTCAGTTATCCATTATCATTTTATCAATAAAACGGACTTATTACTTATCTTCAGGTAAAACTTCCATAATATCATCAACAGTACAGTTCAAAGCTCTGCATATTTTAGCAAGGGTATCTGTCGTTACGGCTTCATCATTGCCCAGTTTACGCATTGTGTATTTTGTAAGGTCTGCGGACTTCTGTAAATCTTTCTTTTTCATATCTCTGTCAAGCAAAATATGCCACAGTTTCTTATATGTAACTGCCATTCGTGTCCTTCCTTTCCGTGTGTTTCAACGAGAATATAGTAGTTCATTGAATAGTATAGCACAAAACGCCCTGATTTTCAATATAATTACTGTTATTTCGCACTTTTTATCTTTTTTTCACTCCTGATACCAACTAATAGTTATATTAAAAAAGAGGTGCGATTGCACCTCAACTACATAGCCTATTATTTTGTACCATCAGAGCTATGGAAGCTATGACCTTTTCAACCGGCGACGCTTTCCCGTCCGGAGCAATCTGTTTCCAAAATGCCTGTGCTGACGGTTCTTTGCTTTGCATAGCTGCCTTGATAGCAATTCTCATTTCATTTTTTACTTCCTGCTCTGTTGTTCTGTTTGCTTTTGCAACTTCCTTGATGATGTTCTTCAATATACTTCCTCTTATGTCTTATAGTAATCGTCTATCACTAATAGTTATAGTTATGTCACATCTATATTGTCGAAGTCCCGCAATATTTGTCGATGGGATAAATAAATTCCCGGTAAAAAAAGAAAGCTCGCTTTTTCGGCGAACTTTCGTGATTTATGGTGTAATCTGCTTTGAATGTTTTAAGAGGGTATCAATAACCTCATATAGCTTGCTTCTATCTTCAGGAGCAAGCTTGGCAAGTTTTTCATTCAGAATGGAGTTCTTGACGGTATAACCCGTATCCAAAACATCAGCAAGAATCATATCCGACGATACTTCCAATGTGTTTAGTATCTTAATAAAGGTTTCAAGTGACGGAATTTTCTCTCCACGCTCGACCATACCGATATAATTTGTTGTTAAGCCGGCTCTTTCTGCTAAATCTTCTTGACGATACTTTTTCATAAGGCGATATTTCCTTATGTTCTTGCCGATTGTATCAAGCTGCATCACATCACCCCACTTTTTTGGTGTATCTCTATAACTAATAGTATAGATTACGCTCACAGCGTTATACACCAACCCAGCGGAAGATAAACCAACTAAAAGTGATTATTTTTGAAGAATTTTATGATATACTGAGTATGTCAGGAGTGATTTTACAATGGCTTTGGAAACAACAGCTACCTTTATAGGTCATAATGAGTGCTATGGATTATCTGAGGATAAGCTCAAAGAAGCGATAAGAGGACTGATTGAAAATGGTGTTACAGATTTTCTCAGCGGAGGACAAGGCGGCTTTGACCGGCTGTGCGGTCATTGCGTCTATGAACTCAAAAAAGAGTATCCGCATATCAACAATTATCTTGTTATTCCTTATCTGTCTTTCAATGTCTACAACAAAGAGCTTTTCGACTCGATTATATATCCCGATGGGTTTGAGAAATATCATTTCAAATCAGCTATCCCCGCACGGAACAGGTATATGGTGGATAATTCAGACTATGCCATTTGTTTCGTTACACATTCTTGGGGCGTTGCAGCCAAGACCTTCGAAAGAGCCAAGAGGAAAAAGATCCGAATAATCAATTTAGGAGAAAAGAGGATGGGGAAAGATGGGTTGATTTTCAGTAACAGATTTGAACAGCCGGATTTTAACGAGATATTGAAAGCGGTGGAGCAGAACCACCCAAAGGAGAAACGCTACGGTGCCGGAAGTGGTGATGATTTTTTCAGCTTTATGAGGGAACACAGAAAACTGATTCCAAACGAGAAACGGCTGGCTGATAAAGATAGATTTATAAATGCTGTCCGTAAGCTTTCAGAGGAATATGAAATTGATGCAGATATGAAAGAAATCGACGCCGGATATGTCGCAGCCTTGTATATGCACTGTGCTTTATATTCGGGATATATGAAAAAACTCCTGAATGTTATTTTTGTTCTTGCTGACGACTTCTCCGTTACCATAAGCAGAGAAAATAAAAACTACGATTATGTGCTTATCTTTACTTACCATACACATAATGTTTATTTGAAAAACCGAGAAATAACCGATTTTTCATAATGTACTTGATGGCTACTCAAACGAGCAGCCATCTTTTTTAATATGCCGGGATACCGTATCCGTAGATAACCAACTTCCGACAGGGTATGTCTTAGTTCTGCAAGTATCGCCGGAGTTGCCCTCAACGGTATAGACTGTACCGTTTTCACATTTCTGAACAATACCGGTGTGGTCTGTTACTCCGTCGCCCTCCCAGTCAAAGAAGATGATTGTACCGGGCGAAGGCTCATACGAGCCGTCTGCCCATTGTCCTCGGTCTTTGAACCATTGTACACCGTTTACACAACCGGCATACTTTGGAATAATACCGGAGTCAATATATCCGCACTCATTGGCACACCAAGAAACAAAGCAGGCACACCATTCCACACGAGAGTCAAAACCGTACCAAGACCAATAAGGCTGACCTCCGACATTTCCAACCTGCGACAAGGCAACAGATACGATTTGGTCATCACTGTAACCGATACCGTAAAGCACCTGTGATCATAGCTGATTGTTTTCGTCCTGCAACAGCTCGGCAAGATACTCTTTTTGCTCCTGATTAAAGCCGTACATAGCCGCCATTTCATCAACGGTCTTGTGCGATACCGTGATATACAGGAAAGTTTCGGTAACTGTGGTTTCGGTCTGTATGATATTGCCGTGTCCGTCGTCGCTTTCTTCAATTTCGGTATGGGTTTTCGTTTCAGTTCGAGAAGAAATATCGTTTATTTCCCAAAAAATATCCGACAGTAGCTGCTTCTTGGTTTCGTAAACCGTGGCAACCTCCATCGGATTATGGGGGTCGGTATTTACTTTAACGGAATAGGCCGCAAGAACTTCTTTCCACACAGCTCGGCTTCCGCTCATTTCAAGCACATCATAGCTTACGGAATTCTTTTCCTGTTCCAATCGGTCATCATATTCTTGATTGATTTCCTGAACGACTGTCTGCATTGACATTCCCGTGCCGGAGTCCTCTCCCGAAAAGAAGATACCGAACACCGAACCAGCAATCAGACCAACAAGGCAAAGCACGATAATGACGACAACCGCAACCCAACCTCCGGCGGCAATGGCTGCAATCAGACCTTTTACCGCCGCTATAATTGCCTTGACTGCGGCAACCGTCGCTTTGGCGGCTGCTTTAATGGTTGTGGCTGTGACTTTCGCCGCTTGCTTCGCCGCCTGTGCTGCTTTCTGTGAAGCCTTAACGGTAGCCTGTGCAGTTTTCTGTGCCGCTTTTGCCGTTTGCTGGCTTGTCTTAATTGCTGTTTTCGCCGTCTGTTCTGCCGTTTTCACAGATTTCTGTGCTGTCTTGGTGGCTTCCTTACCGGCAAACTTAATCGCTTTCTGCCCGGAGGAAGTTGCCGACTGCTTAATTGTTTTTTCTGTCTTTTCAACGGTCTTAATTGCAGAGCTTGTGTTCTGCGAAGTCTGCTTTCGTAAAGACTGCTCGGCTCTCTGCTGCTTGAAATGTTGTATGCCGTCCTTTACAGACCGGAGATTTTCTTTTGCCGTTTCAAGACCTTTGCGTCCGGCTTTATCAAACACATAAGCTCCATCGTGAACTACCTCATCAATACCGCTTTCCATTTTATCGGAAGCGTATTCCTCCGCAGAGTTCGTATTGGCATTGACGGAATGCTCCGCCTTATCCTTTGCGGCAATATATGACTGCTTCATTCTCTGCGTGGCGATTGCCGCTTTATCAAGGGCTTTTATCGTACCCTTATTGCTGTCCTTCGTTTTAATGTCAGCCATATAATCCCTCCTTCCTATGCAGGCTGAATGACTCGCTTGAACTTCGTATCGCTTTCTTCAATGAATTTGTTTATCAGCCTGCTTTCGGCTTTGGTTTCCGGGTACGCCGTAATCGTAATAGTTTTGATATTCCAGTTCAGGGTGTAGCTGTCTGTGGCAACATTAGTTATGTGGTGCTGCGCCAAGAAATCTATCAACCTTTTCATTTCGTCAAGGTCATCGGACATAATCACATTGACATAGGTTCTGTCTTTTGACAGCTTCTCATTGACAAAACAGGCAAGAGAGCAGCCGACACCGCCGGCAATAGCAACCACAAGCATTGCAAGCTCACTTTCCGCAGACACAACCCGTTTCGTAATTCAAAAATAAATGAAGTCGGATAGAATAACCGCAAATCCGGCAAGTATCCAACGACTCCTTTGTACCATTATGGTTTTTGTTGTACTCAGTGCGTTGTCAGCCACCTTCGCAGCGAACAACACAGCCAAGTATATAATGCTACTCATAAACGATTTATACCTCCTGTCCCGAACTACTCTGTGATTAACTTTGCCACTACAACAAGTCTGCCGTTGGTGTGGGAGTATTCACAGGTTGAAAGGGTTAAGAGCTTGTTGCCGTATTCTGCGGTAACATCCGTGTCATATAGAGATAATTTCTTACACTTATCGACATAAGCAGAGAAATCCTCCGGTGTTTCCGCATTGACAAAGTGGTAGTATTTGAAACTGTCGGAACTGTCCGTATAGACTACGGTTTTGAACACGGCAAGCACTTCATAGGTCTGTCGGTCTGTCAGCGTATCAAAGGAAATGGTTTTGTGGTTCTCCCAAAAGCTCTTGTCCTTGAATTTCATCAATCCGGCAAACATAGAGCCGTCGTTCATATGATGACCGTAGATAATGATGTTGTCGCTTGGCAATTCCATATCGCAGTTTTCCTGAACATACGGGCAACCATAATCGGAGAATGACTTATCAAAGCCGTGCTTCAGATAAAAGTCAGGATTATCCTTTGATTGCATAACAGGATAATTGATTTTTGTGTCCTCGACCTTTATCCAACCGACCATATCATTGTTTTGGAGATATAGCTCCTGATATTCCGGGATAAAGGTTTTGTCGTCGGAATAATTCATTGTCTCCTGCGTTTCATCAGGCTGTTTCTCAACAACCTCAATCAGATTGTCGTAAAGCTCTGCCTGCTTGACAGAGTCGTAATAATGCTTGATGATGAAGCCCGTGCTTACGGCAAGCACAATGCTCAAAGCACAGATAATCGCAATATATATCTTATTTTTCATTGGCGTATCCTTTCTCATTGAAGTTGGGCAAGGGTTAAGCACCCTCGCCCAGTTTGGTTGTCATCAGCTTATACAGCTTAGTGTTCTTCGGAAACTTATTTGCAAACGGCACAAGCGAACTGCCGACCTTAATCAGTCCGTGTCCTGCGTCAAAATTGGTAATATACGAAAGCTGTCGGTCGGAGATATTAAGGAGCTTTGCAAGCTCAATTCTGTCGGTAGAAGCCTGATTTAACATAATCAAAAACTCAGAGTTTGCAAGCATAGTTCTTGCGGTATGGCTCTGTAAAAGGTCATCCACATTCTGTGTAATGCCGGTAGCGAAAGCTCCGTATTTTCTTACACGCTTCCAAAGCGTAAACAGGAAGTTTGCGGAATACTCGTGCTGGAACAAAAGATAGATTTCATCAATGAAGATAAAGGTATTCTTACCCTTTGCACGGTTCTGTGTGATACGGTTCAGGATAGAGTCAAGGACAACAAGCATACCAATCGGCATAAGCTGTTTACCTAAGTCAAGAATGTCATAGCAGATAAGGCGATTATTGGTATCCACATTCGTCTGCTTTGCAAAAGTGTTCAGAGAACCATGAGCAAAAAACTCAATAGCAAGTGCCAGTTCCTTTGCTTCCGGTTCGTCCTGCTGCAAAAGTTCTGCCCTGAAATCCTGCAAGGTCGGTATATGTCCCTGATAGTCATTCTGCTGATAACTGCGGTACACGCTCGCCGTACAACGGTCGATGATAGACTTCTGTTTTGCACCGAGATTTGTACCGCCGATAAGTTGTTCACAAAGGGACATAATGAACTCGGATTTGAGAATTACCGAGTTTGCACCGTCGCCGTATTCCTTATTCATATCCATTGCATTGATATGGCTCGGAGAAGTGGCAGAGATATTGATGATTTCACCGCCGAGTGCCTTTACAATCTGAGAATATTCTCGCTCAGGGTCGATGATAATAACATCTGCATCGGAGGAAAGAATGATATTTTCAATCTCTCCCTTTGCTACAAAGGATTTACCACCGCCGGATACGCCGAGGATAAAGGAATTACCGTTAAGGAGCTGTCTGCGGTCGGCGATAATCATATTTTTGCTGATAACATTCTGACCGTAGTAAATGCCGTTCTCGTGGTAAATGTCCTGAACACGGAAAGGAATAAATACCGCAAGGCTTTCCGTAGTCAAGGTTCTGAAAGCGTCAATCTTTCTCGTTCCAAATGGCATTGATGTGTTTAGTCCGTCCATCTGCTGATATTTCAGTACCGCAAACTGACACAAGTGCTTTCTTGCTGTGGTAAGCAGAGCTTCGGTGTCGTTATCGAGTTGTTCTTTGGAGTCCGCAGTATGAACCATAGTGAGTACAGCGAACATCATTCTCTGGTCACGGGTCGTAAGGTCATCGAGGAACTCTTTCATTTCTTTCTTCTGCTGCTCCATATCATACGGAACAGTTGCAGAGAAGTTGTTATTGGCATTCTGCCTACGCTGCCAATTCGTTATGTTGGTTTCAACGCCGAGCAAACGGCTCTCGGCTTCTCGCACGGCTTCGTTTGTCGGTACGGGTATAACATCAATAGACAACATCAGATTACGGTTAAGCTCGGTAAGCTCGGAAATCATACTATCCTTAATATACGAAGCGTACTCACGCAGAAAAAGGGCTCTCCCGTAACGGTCTCCCATTTTGAAGTAGTCCTTTTCAAATTCCATTGTATCCGGGCAGATATAATCCTTAAAATCGTGTCCCTTTTTTCTTGTTTCCTTAATATCAAAGTGGAAAGAGCTTTCCTCTCCCACACGATAAAAATCGTGGAAAATACGAAGTCTTTCGTCTGTTTCCAGTTCCACACACTTACTTCCAAGCCTGCCGAAGTGAGCAATCAAATCTGCACCGACACGGGCAAAATAAATTCTTGCGTCCTCCACACTCTTTTTGTTGATGGAAATGGTAATATACTTATCCTGAACAATGGAGTTTGCACCCGTTGCCTTATCAAGAAGCATTTTGTTATATTCCTCTCGGTAAACATCAAGCTCATCGCCGGTTTCGGGGATAAGAATGGTTTTCTCAAAGTCCAAACGGTTAAGCCGCCTGTTGTTGATAGTCAGCTTTGTAGTAGCTCCGCTGTCAAGAGAGTTGAGAAGCTCGGAGTATTCAAGGAACATTGCTTCCTTGTCCTCACGGCTTGTTACGGCAAAGTTAATATCCGTGAACTTGAAACTCTTGGAATACTTGTCCTTGACCACACGAAAAATACCGTCATCATAGATTGCGGTAATGGGAATACAATCCTGTACGCCCTTTGGCACTACAAACTTTTCTTAGTCCTGCTTGAACAGGTTTGAAAGTGTTTTAATCATTGTTCTTATATGCCTCCTTCTGTTTATTTTCAATAATTGGTTTCATCAGTTCGTAGTAAGTATTAGTGGAATGAAATACCAGCTTCTTCGGCATAAGAAATTCTGACTTAATAAAATCCCAAATAAATTTCTCAGCAGTCATTCCGTTGTATTTCACAAATCCGAGTGCTGCAAACGGAGCAGCTCCAAAAATACACACTCACGATACGGTTTCTGTTCCGAGGTGAGGCTTAAGCAGGAAATAAAGTCCTACTGCTACCGCACAAGCAAGGACAGAAAAAATGAACTGTCGTAGCGACAGTCCAAAAAACATTGACTCTGTATAGTTTCGTATTTCTCGGTTAATTTTAACTTCCATAATAATCCTTTCTTACAAAAAGAAAAACATCAACCATTTCTGATTGATGTTTCCACTCAAAGCATATTCAGTTTTTAATCAAATTCATACGGACCTTTGCTAAAACACATCCAATCCAAATCAGCAACATAATCAGGATGTTCTTTACCCTTTTGTTTCTTAATTTGTTTTTGGTTTGTTACTTTGGCTTTGTATGCTTTGTTGTTAGGATTATGCTGATTTGCATAATCGTCTAACTGTTGTTTAGTGTGGGTTTTACCCGACACACCCTTGTTTCGAGCCATAGCGTTTACCTCCTTTCTTCATAGCAGTTTTTATCAATGATTGCATAATGAAACGGTCGGTTACCTAGAACCCTTTTTGAACCTTACTGCTGAAATACGAGCAATTTTTATCAGTAGTGAATCTTGCAAATCATTTTTCTACGACAGGAGTGATTTACGCTTGATATATGCTCGCTCTATCAAATGTAAATCAAACAAGTATATTATAGCTCAAGTATATGAAAAAATCAAATTACAAGCCCATCATCTCACAAATGATTCGGTCACTCATTTGTTGCACCTCCTTAAAGATTTGGGGCATACCTTAACAGTAGGTACACCCAATAAGATAACTGTGTTCTTTAACCGGCAATAAGGTTAAGAATTTCTTTTGCAAAGGTAATAATGATACCGCCGGCAAGAGTCAAGAAACCGTTTGCACGCTGAGACGGGTCGTGAGATTTAAGGGAAAGACCTGCCTGCACGATACCGAAGCCAAGCAAAATCATACCGATTGCACGAATGAGTCCGAAGATAAAATTGGACAAGTTATTGACTACTGCAATAGGGTCATTTGCCGCAAATGCAGTAATTCCCATACTGCAAAGGGCAGTAACAGCTACCACCGCAGCACAGTAAGTATGAAAACCTCTTTTAACCTTTCCGGTCATAGGCAACTTCTGAGTTGTTTTCTTTTCATTGTTCTTATTAAAATTAGTCATTGTAATTTCCTCCGTTAAAATAAGTTTTTATTGACTTCAAAGTCCTCATCGGACAGAAGTTCATAGGTTGTTTCTCCGTAATTAACCTCAGGAATTTTATTCGGGTCAATATCAAGAACGGAGAGTGCTGAATGTTTGACGGTAACTTCGCCGTATTTATAGGCAGCAGCTTTACCGTCTGTGGTAAGTGCCACATTTGGGTGTTTCAAAATATCGTATTTGAAATCCATAACCGGGCGTTCTCCACGAATAAATAAAATGGCATATTGGTTATCGAGCATACGAACCTCGTCGGGAGTAAGTAACTCTCTACCTGAAATTTGATAATTGGTTGAGTAGTTTCCGCTTCTACCGGAACTCTTACCGTATGTGTTGGTATCAATGGTCTCCTTGCCGAGAAGCTCGGACACATACTTATGTGTACTTTGCTCATTACCGCCGAGATAAAGGAATTCGTCGCAGTTACCGACAATGCTCTCCCATTGTTTTTCAAACAGTGCCTTGAGCTGTGCAAGGTTCTGTAAGATAATGCTGACCGATACACCACGGGAACGCATAACCGACAAAATCTTGTCGAAGTCATCGGGAAGCGATACATTTGCAAACTCATCCATAAGAAAGTGAACCGAAACAGGTAACGCTCCGCCGTGAATATGGTCTGCCGAATAGAAAAGCTGTTGGAATAACTGTGTGTAAAGAATTGATACCAAGAAATTGAAACTCGAATCGTTATCTGGTATCAGTGCAAACAATGCAACCTTTTTCTCGCCCATAGACGGCAAGTCAAGCTCATCCGTACAAGTCAAAGCCGCAAGACTTTCAAGGTTAAACTTTTCAAGTCGTGCGGCAAGCGTAATCTGTATTGACTTCAATGTTTTAGCCGAGCCTGAATGATAGGAACGGTAATATTTGAGTGCAATATGGTCAGGATTTTTCATTTCAAGCTCGGCAAATAATTCGTCAAGGGGAGAAGGTCTTGTATCTTCCTCGTCCTCCGTGAGCGTGATACCCTTCCCGCAGTGCTCGTGGTTGGATGTCCAGCTTGGCGGCATTGCCGTTCCACGAAATGCAGTTGGCTTCCTTGGTATAGCCCTTGCCGTTCTCTCCGAGGACGGCGAGGGGCTTGGTAATCGTGCTTGTAATGTCTTTCATTTTCGTACCTCCGTAATTCAAGTGTTGCAGAAGTTAAAAAGTCGGGATAGTAATGGAAGGAATTATCTTTCCCAATCATTTCTGCCCCGACGGTGTTTGGATTGTTCTTTTCGGGTGGCGGCTCTGTCCTCCCATTCCTTGCGCTCCTGCGCTTCCTTGATGCTGAAAAGCTCCTTGACCTTCTCTACAAAGACTTCCACCAGCTTTGGGAAGTGCTCCAGTGCCTGCAAAAACGGCTGGCATTTTTCTTTGAGCCGGTCATACCGTTCCTGCAATCGTTCCACGGCAGAGGACGCATTGAAATACTGCCTTTGATAGTAGGAAACGCTGCTTTTCAAATCTTGGATTTCTCTGCGGCTTGTGATGCCCTCCTTCGCAAGCGCCGTGAGCTGCTGATAATCGTCCTTGGAAACGGCAATCTTACCGGTGAGGGTTTTCTGCCCCATACCCTCAATCTCTGCCATTGTCTTGTGGACTTCGTGAGCAGGTTCATAGCGTACCTGTTCGGCTTCAATGCGTTCCTGAATGTCGGCAAGTCGTTCCTTATCCTTTTGAATTTGATAATCCAGGCTGCTCAGATTCTCCGCTGTGCTGCCTAATACGCCACGTTCAAAGTCGGTGAAGCCAGTCTCGGTCATATGCGCAAAGAGCTTGTATTGCAGAACGGAATAGGACTTGCGGAACATCGGCTTTCCGTATTTGCTGATGACCTGCTGCCCGTTTTCGTCCAGCAGATGAACGGTGTTCTTCCACTTCTTTGAGTGGGAAACTTGGTTGATAACCTCCTTGACCGTACATCTCAGGGCTTCGTCCTTGCAGCGTTTCGACCACAGGATTTCTTTTCGGACGGTGGGGATTGCCACGATGTGCAGGTGGTAGTGGTAGACCGGCTTGCCCAGTTCTTCGGACACCGCCTTGTTGATTTCATCGGCGTGCATAACCGCCGACACGATGTTCTCCTTGCCGTAAATCACACAGCCGAAACGGTAGGCTTCCTCGTAGAACTGCTTGGCGTATTCGTAGCCGCCGTGTTCCTCAAAGTACCTTGTGTTCACATCAATGACCAACTCATTAAAAATGGTTGCACCGGCTTTCTGTCCTCTTGTGGAGATTTTGCCCTCGTCAATGAGCTGCTGGAAATACTCGTTGTAGGTCAGACCGCCCGTGTCCTTGAAGTGAACATTGCGGGCAATTTGCTCGGTGTCTACATTGAGATTTGCGTAGCTTTCGTTCTTGCGCTCATTGTGTCGCTCGGTTTTCTGTGCTCCCTCTGTGGAGATTTTCTCCACTCGGACAACGCTCCAGTTTCCTTCCGCCATTCTCATCACCGCCCGCCAGCAGGGAACGGATAAAATCCGTTGCCGCTTCCTCACGGGCATTTGGTCTGCCCATCCTCGGCGCAGAAGCAGAGAAAGCGTCCTAAGCACTCAGTTCCAGCTCATCAAGAAAGTTCACGCCCTTGTCGGCTACCTCAAAGAGAATAGCCGAGCCCATCGGTGCAAGATTGCTCTTGACCTGCACCAGATAACGCTCGGCAGGATTCGGCATATTTGCTGTGCGTGTGACGGCAAGAATACTTCTCGCCGCACCGGCAATGTCGATAGAGCCGTTGGTACGGTAAAGGGGGCTTGTGTCCTTTGCCTTGTTCATATGGGCGATGATAACAATGGCGCAGCCGGTGTCCTTGGCAACAGCAATCAGGTGGTTGAACTCGGCTCTCGTTTCGTTGGCGTTGTTCATCGAGCAGGTGTCACCGATATACGAACTCATCGGGTCGAGAATCAGCAGCTTGGCGTTGTACTTCTCCACGGCTTCACGGATACGGTTATCCCCGAAGGTCAGGCTCTTTTCGTCCTCCTTGATGAAGATGAGTCGGTCGCCATCACCGCCAGCCGAATTAAATTTCGGCACAACGGTATCGTCTGCATCGCCCTCGGTGGTCTGATAGATAACGGTCATCGGCTCGCCGCTCTCGTCCTCATCGGCAAAGGGAAGCGGTGCTCCCTTGGAAAGCAAAGCGGCAAGAGAAAGCATCAGCTTACTCTTGCCGTCGCCGGGGTCGCCTTGCAGCAGTGTGACCTTGCCGAAGGGAATATACGGATACCACAGCCAGCGCACCTCCTTGGGTGTAATCTCGCTTGCCTTGATGACTTCCAGCTTTGTGGAAATGTTGTTCGGATAGTCTGTCATTGTCTTGTTCTCCTTTTTGATAGATAGTGTGGGCAGTGAATAACGGCGGCACGGAAGCTCTGCTTGTAGCTCCTTTCGCATTTCCTGCAAAGCTCGTTGTATTTCTTCCTGCCACGCTCATCAAGAAAGAACGCCCATTCTCTCTTGAGGTATTTCGGCATACGGGGCATAGGGGTCACCTCCTTTTCACTGCCGAATTGCCGATTTGCTCCCGAAACGCAGAAACGCCCAAAACCTGACCCCGCTGTATGGTTTCGGGGTGATTTTGGGCGTTTTCTTTCGATATGAGCGGCTTTATTTTGGCGGCGGTATCCTTATCGTCCGTCATTCAAAAGCCGCTGTTTGTCGCTTCCGGGTAACAAAAAAGCGCCGTATTGCTACGACGCTTTTGTCTTGCTCGGAAGCCGGAGCAAGGAAACGCTATTCAATTATCTGTTGTACTTTTTCTTTCTGCTGACAATCGTTGTGCCAATGGCTACCCCGCCGCTGATAAACAGCAGAGCAATCCACAAAGCAAGGTTGCTTGTATCGCCGGTCTGCGGAGATTTGGAATCGTCCTTCAGCTTCGCCGTTACGGTGTCGGCTTTTTTGATTTCCTTTGTACCGTCCTTGTCGCTGTAATATTTACCACAGCCTTCGCAGTACCAGTATTCGATATTGCCCTCGGCAGTCTTGGTCGCCGCCACTGCCGGGAAGTGTTTCAAATCAGAGTGGTTGTTTGCATTCAACTCTCCGTAGCTTTCACCACAGAACTCACACTTTGCCTTATCCTTGCAGGTGGCCTTACCGCCGGAGTGCTCACTGAGTGCCTTGCCACAGAGATCGCACTTGTGATCCTTATTGGTATCGGTGCACTCACTCAAAACCTTGTCGCAAACATCGCACTTATGATCCTTGTTGGTATCCGTGTGCTCGGCTTCATCCGTTTTTGCTCTGCACTTGGTACACTCGTGCCAATGGCTTGCTTCACCCGTTGACCACTTGACTGAATAGCTGTGCGGCTTCAGATCGCCGTACTTCTCACCGCAAATCTCACAGGTTGCCTGCTCCGTGCAGGTTGCTGTTCCGCCGGAATGTTCGTTCTGAATGGCTACGGTCTTTTCGGCAGAGAACTCAAAGCCGTCAGCGGTCTTTGCACTTACGATCAGCTTGAAGCCGGTTTCTTCTGCCAGATAGGCGGCGGATTTTATAACGCCGCAGTACATACCGCCTTCAAAAGTAGGGGTAAGAGGACCGTCGCCCAGACCGATAAACTCGTATCCGTAGGTTGCGTCGGTAGCACCCTCCGGCAAAGTAAAGCTGAATTTGTAATCCTGCATCCGGCAAACCTTATCTGCACCACTGATGTTAATGGTCGGAATATCCTTTTTTGCAGTTTCGTGATTGCAGAATTTACACTTCTGCCAATACTGCCCGTTTTCGCTCTGCCACTCATAGGTATGCCCGTCGTTGACCGTTACGGTCATTTCGACGGTGTTGCCCGCCTTGTCGGTGACAACGATTTTCTGCTCGCCGTCCGCCGGAGCAAGGGTAAAGCTGCCGGTTGTGTCAAGCGTGACCGCCGTGCCGTTTACGGTAACGGTATCCACATATTTCTCGGTGATCGTGACCGTCTGCGCCGCACAATAGGTCTTGCCGTCCTCAATGCCAGTGATAACCGGGCTTGTGCCGTCAAGCACAATGCCGTCCGAGCAGATGTAGTCCGTATTGCCTGCATTATCGGTCAGTCTGACATAGATAATATATTCGTTATCGGGGTCAATGCCAAACGGTGCGGTGTATACGGTGAAGGTCATGCCGTCAAGCTCCGTTTTTGTCAATTCCTTATCTGACAGCAGATATTCAACCGTTACCGTTTCGCCGCTGTTGTCGGCGGCGTTTATCGTCACCGTTTGCGTGTCCTTAAAGAACAGCCCGAAGGTGATATTGTTGAGGAACGCTTTCCAACTGTTCTCGTTGATTTTAATTTCGCCCGTGGGCTTTTCGCTGTCTTTCCACTGCGCGGTGACAGTTATATTCTCCGCAGGCATGGTTGTGGGAATCGCTTTATCCCAGCCGATAAAGGTGTAGCCCTCTCTTGTCGGGTCGGCAGGGGCGGTAATATTCGTGCCATAGTCCTGCGTGATCGAAGCAATCTCGCTGCCGCCTGCGGTATCAAAGGTGATTGTGTACCGATTGATTTCCCACTGTGCCGTGACAGTAATATTCTCGGCGGGCATGATTTCGGGAATATCCCTATCCCAGCCGATAAAGGTGTAGCCCTCTCTTGTCGGATTGTCAGGGGCGGTAATTTCTGTACCGTAATCCTGTGTAATGGGTGCAATCTCACTTCCGCCGTTGGTATCAAAGGCTATTGTATACTGATTGATTTCCCATTGTGCTTTAACCGTTATATTCTCCGCCGGCATGGTTTCGGGGATTTCCTTATCCCATCCCTTAAAGGTATAACCTTTTCTTGTCGGGTTGGCGGGAGCGGTAATATTCGTGCCGTAGTCCTGCGTAATCGAAGCGATCTCGCTGCCGCCTGCGGTGTCAAAGGCTATTGTATACTGATTGATTTCCCATTGTGCCGTGACAGTAATATTCTCGGCAGGCACGGTTTTGGGAATTTCCCTGTCCCAGCCGATAAAGGTATATCCTTCTCTTATCGGGTCGGCAGGGGAGGTAATTGGTGTGCCGTAATCCTGCGTTATGGTAATATCCGCTTTGCCGTTTTCGGGTTTGACTGTGATGGTATATTGATTGATCTCCCACTTCGCCCAATATTCCTTATTGCCCGTTTCGGTGTTGCTGATCGCCGTAACAGGAGAGCCGGTCAGATTTTCGTTGTCATACCAGCCCTTGAACGTATATCCCGTATAGGTCATATCGTCGGCTGTCGGAAGTGTTGCACCCACGCCGTAGGTGTATTCGGTGACATTGCCGTTGTTGATCGTGCCGCCGTTTGCGTGCAGGGTTACGGTATAGGTCGGGGCTGTCCACTGCACCGTCAGTTCCGTCACATCAGCAGGAACGCTGTCGCCGGGTTCGTAGGATTTGCCATTGCCGTCAAGCCACATGAAGTAGCTGCCTGTATTTCCGTCCGGGCGGGTCAGGCCGTCGGACGCAGGGGCGGTAAATGCTCTGCCGTTTTTCACGATGATGTGAATAGCATCGGAGCTGCCGCCCAGCTTGCCGCCGCCAAGGTTGAGGGTAACGGCTTTCAGTCCGTCAGAACCCAGTGTGCCAGGGTTCAGGACTTCAAGGACGGGGCGGAAACCGAGGTAGACGTTCCGAAACGAGGACGAGGTGTAATACCAGAAGCGGGCCGAGTTGTACCCACGGTACGCCCGGAACGACTCGGCGGCAGAAGAAGTATCCTGTCCCCACGAATACATTTTATTCCAGTTTTGGATATATCCGCTGTTCTTGTTCAGCATCGTGTCCCATTCGTTGCTTTGGGGCACGCCGCGTTGGGAATCGCCCGAACCTGTAGAGATACTTCCCACAGACGGTGCGCGCAGGGTATAGTCCACGCCGCCGCTGGCATAATTTTTGCCGAAAATCAGACCT